>JAEEGL015954823.1_pt1 | contig 37803 bp, 26 predicted proteins | sample 9134231 | NCBI WGS metagenome assembly JAEEGL01 (sample SAMN16246548, study PRJNA631951) | gut metagenome | biome: gut microbiome; feature: rumen; material: fiber-attached | host: Bos | place: Iran: Karaj | collected 2018-10 | reverse complement strand
TCGCCCGCCCAGCTGTCGAAGCGGACGCCCATGCGCTCGTAGGTCTTCTTGACCTCCCGGATGGTGGCGTCCTTCATCTGCTTCCACAGGCCCACGGCCTCCTCGTCCCCGGTCTCGATCCGATGGAACCAGGAACGGGCTTCCCCGTCCATCTCGGGATGGGTTTCAGCCTCCTTGTGGTAGCGGACGTACAGGTCCACCAGCTCCCGGATGCCGTACTGGTCCACGGGTTTTTCGCCCCATTTCTTATAGGCCACGATCATCTTGCCGAACTGGGTGCCCCAGTCCCCCAGATGATTCACGCCCACCGGGTCGTACCCAAGATGCTTATAGATGCGATATAAAGCGTTGCCGATGGCGGTACTGGGCAGGTGGTGGAAGCCGAAGGGCTTAGCGATGTTGATGGAGGAATAGTCCAGCACCACGTGGCGGCCCTGTCCCTCGTTTGACTCGCCGTAGGCCTTGCCCGCGTCCAGGACCCGCGTCAGCACGTTCTGGGCCTGCTGCCCCTTCTCAATGAAGAAATTGAGGTAGGGCCCCACGGCCTCCGCCTTTTCGATGCCGGCGGGCAACACCAGCTTTTCCTTCAGCTCCCCGGCGATAGCGGCAGGGGCCTTCCGAAGGACCTTGGAGAGTTTGAAGCAGGGAAAGGCGATATCGCCCATGCTGGGGTTCTTAGGCGTTTCCAGCAGCCCCTCCAGGTCTTCGATGGGCAGGTCCACACACCCCTGCAGGGCGGCGGCCACAGCTTTCGTATAGTTCATAGGCTTCTCCTTCCTATGTCGCTCGAATTCATAACTTAAACAGTATAGCAGAAGTCTTTCCAAAAAGAAACAAAAAAAGAAGGATTTCAGAGAAAAATCCTTCTATAGGCACCGTCTGCATCCATGATAGCGCTTTAGCACTTGTGCACCTCCACGCTCAGGTTCCGATTCCTTTTGGCCGCATCCTTGAAAACAGGCAAAAAGCGCTGAGCCGAGGGGGTCTCGGCCCCGGTGAGGATCAACCTGGTGGGTGTGCCGATGTCCGTGAGACAATCGTGAAGGGCGTCCAGGTTCCGACCGAAATAGGAGGGGAGGCATAGCTCCTCCTGAAGATAGTCATAGACTGCGTCGGGCGTATCGAGCCGGGAAAAGTCGCACAGGATCAGCATGATTCATTCCTCCCCGTAGAGCAAGGTGAAGCTTTCGTAGTGGTCATCGGTGTAGTAGATGAGGCCGTCGCTGGAATAGATGATACGCTTGGCGCCCCGGGAGCGCTTGCCCACGGTGCCGATGTCACACTCATAGTATTTACGGCCTTTTTTCTTGGGCAGGAGTCCCTCATAGTTGCCGAAGTAGTCCCCGCCGATGGCCGCGCCGGCAAGGAAGTCCTCCACCTCGCCGCCGTCCCAGCCCAGCTTCCGAGCCTGTTCCTTGGTGATAAAGTGGGGTGGCAGCTCCCCGTAAAGATGCAGGTATAGGGCTACCCGATCCCGGTCGTCGTAGTCCTCCCCATATTGCACCGGGCATTCGGTGGGGGCGGGGGTGGGGATATCCGTGGGTTTGGGCGTCTTGGTGGGCGTAGGTATGTTCGAAGATACAGGAGCGTCTGCCGCTGGGGCGAGGGATTCCTGTCGTGGAGCCTCTGTCAGCAGGACCAAACTGTCGTCCACAGGCGCTTCCGTAGGGACGGCCGTGGCCGTGGTGGCCTCCGTCGACAGAGGCGGCTGGGCAAATGCCTCCTGGGCCGGCCGGGGCGCGCAGCCGACGAGCAACAACAGTATGAGCGTTAGGGACAAAACCTTCTTCATGCTTTCAGTATACACCCGAAGACCCCATTGTGCAACGGGCAGAAAAAGAGTATACTACAAAATAAGAAACGAGGAAAGGAGACGGCCATGCGCAAGACGATCGCACTTTTGCTGACGCTGCTGTTTCTTTTCTCTTTTGTAGATTGCCAGGCTCAGCCCCAACCCCTCACCTGCACGGACTATCTTCTAGACACGGTGGTCACCCTGACCCTCTACGGGGCCACGGAGGCAGATCTGGACGCAGCCTTCCAGGAGATACGGCGGCTTAGCGACCTCATCGATGCCTATTCCCCCACAAGCGATCTGGGACGGCTTCAGGCTGCCGCCGGGCAGGAGCCAGTGACTGTCTCCCCTGAGACCGTAGAACTGCTCGCTTTCGCCAAGGAGATGTACGAACGCACCGGCGGGTATCTGGACGTGACCGTGGGGCCCCTCATCGACCTGTGGGACATCCGAAATGGGGGACACTATCCCACGGACGTCGAGCTCTCTGCCGCCCTGGGCCTGCTGAACATGGACGACCTCGTTTTGGATGAAGCGAATGGCACCGCCTATCTGGCCCGCCCCGGCATGCGGGTGGACTTAGGGGCTCTCGCTAAGGGCTATATCGCGGATAAGGTGAAGGAACTGCTGCTCAGCCGCGGCGTGAAGAGCGCCGTACTGGACCTGGGCCGGAACATCCTGCTTCTCGGGGAAAAGCCGGGGGGCGCAGCCTTCTCCATCGGTGTCCAAAGCCCGACGAACTCCGGCGACCTGCTGCGCATCCTGGCCCTCAGGGACAAGAGCTTGGTCACCTCCGGCACCTACGAGCGATACTTCGAGCACGAGGGCAAACGCTATCACCACGTGTTGGACCCCTTCACCGGCTTCCCCGCGGACACGGGGCTCTCCGCCGTCACCATCCTGTCCGACAGCTCCCTCTGGGGCGACGCCCTGTCCACCGCTTGCCTGCTCCTGGGCGCGGACAACGGTCTGAAACTGATCGAGTCCATCCCCGACGCCGAGGCCCTCTTTGTCCGCACGGACGGCACCGTGGTCACGTCCTCCGGTTTCCCCCAAAACTGAATAAGGACCACAACGACCCTTTCGCATCCGCGAAAGGGCCGTTTAGCGCACCATATGTATAGGTATTTTATCCGATCAGGGGCCGGTGGACGCGGACGACTTCGCCGTCCTCCAGATACACCCGGGGTACCCGGGGGCTGATGAGGCAGGTGACCTCGTACCCGATGGTTCCGATCATATCCGCCACGTCGTCCGCCGTGATCTCGTCGTTCCCGTCTCGGCCGAAGATGGTGACGGTGTCGCCCAGCTGGGCCTCCGGGACCCCGGTCACGTCGATCATGAACTGGTCCATGCACACCCGGCCGATGATGGGGCAGCGCTTTCCGTGGACCAGCACCTGGCCCCGGTTGCTGAGGAGGCGGTTCACCCCGTCGGCATACCCGGCACATACCGTGGCCACCCGGGTCCCGGGCTGGGCCACGTAGGTGCAGCCGTAGCTCACGGGCGTGGGCGCGGTGACGGTCTTCAAAAAGCTGATATGGGACCGCAGGGCCATGACGCCCTGCACCCCGCCGATGAGGCTCAGGTCCACCTCGTTGGAGGGCTTGAGACCGTAGAGGATGATGCCCTCCCGGACCATGTCGAACTTGTCGGGCATTTCGATGAGGCCGGCGCTGTTGTCCAGGTGCTTGATCGGGATCTCGATGCCTCGCCACTCCATGGCCTCCGTGAAGGCCTTATACCGCCTGGTCTGCTCGTTGGCATAGGCTTTGTCGGCATAGTCGGCCTTGGCGTAGTGGCTGAATACCCCCATAAGCTTTCCGCCGGGGAGCCTGGTCAAAGCTTCGATCTCGTCCAAAGATTGTTCTGTGCAGGCAAAGCCAATGCGGCCCATGCCCGTATCCAGGGCGATGTGATAGGCGATGGTCTTCCCATGAGCGGCCCCGTAATCGCACAGGGCCTTGCCGTAGGCGAAGGAGGGCACCGCCGCCTCGATGTCGTATGCTGCGATGGCTTCAAAATCGCTCTCCGGGGTGGAGGCCAGCAGGAAGATGGGCGTCTCGACGCCCGCCTTCCTGAGCTCCACGGCCTCGTCCGTCATGGCCACGGCGAACCGGTCCGCCTTGCCCTCCAGGAGCTTTGCCGCTTCCACGGCCCCGTGACCATAGGCGTTGGCCTTGATGACCGCAGCCAGGAGCACTTCGTCCGGTAAATGGTGCCGGGCCGCCATGAAGTTGTGGAGCATGGCAGAAAGGTCGATTTCCGCCCAGGTCCGCAAAGAATCCGTAATCGTCATTTCCTGTGCCTCTTATTCACGAATTACCATTATTGTGACACCTCCCGCCCTGGGCGGCAAGGGACAGCCTGGGGCGGGAGAGGATAAAAGCCAAGGATAGGGAAGGATAGGGATTAGTCATACAGGATGCTACGCAACCAAGTATACCGCTCGCCCTCGCGCCAGCCACCCTCGGTAGGGGACAGGTTTGTGAAGTTGCATACACAGTCGGGCAGCGCGTCCACGATAGCCTGTTTTTGATCGGTGGTCATGGAGTTTTTGGTGAACCAGAGACGTTTGGCATGGGTGAACTGCTGGAGGAGGGTAACATCCTTTATGCGGTTGTTGCTGATGTTGATATCCGTGAGGTTTTCAAGACCCACCAACGGCGAGACGTCGGTAAAGAGGTTCGTAAACAGCTCCACGTATTCCAACTCCTTGAGGTTCGCCAGAGGGGAGATATCCTTGATCTTGTTGTCCGCCAGGATCAGTATCTTCAGATGGGGCATATATTGGAGCACATCCAGATCCTCTGTGGTCAGATAGTTGTGTCCGAGATCCAAAGCGATAAGATCCGTGCAGTATTTGAGAGCTTTGATATCCCCTTGATACAGACGCTTGGTTCTGCGGATATGCTCGTTGAAGCTGTCGCTGAAAGCGGGACGGGTGAACCGAGGGGGATTCAGGGTGGAGAAACGGGTGGCATCCGTCCGAATAGCGTGCTGGTTCAGATGGATGGTCCACACAAACTTCACCTCGGGCCGGGCGGCCATAAGCTGTTCCATCTGCTCGTTTTTGAGGCCACAGTCGCACATGACCAGCTTCTTGAGATTCGGCAGTTGAGCGATCTCGGACAGTACGGCGTCGGGGGACTTGAGACGGGTTTTGCTGATGTCCAGTTCCTCCGTGTCATTTTCGATGGTCTTGCCGAAGACGGTCACCTTGTGAGGGAAGATGACTTGGGGATATGCCGCCTCCAACTGCTCAACGGCCGCTTCCGCTGTCTGGGGCAGGTGAACCTTTTTCAGTGCGGCGAAAGGCCGCAGCAAGGATGTCAGCTCCTCTGCCGTGTAGGTTCCATTTCGCAGGTCCAGCTCCTCCGCATCCAACTCCACCGACTCACCGCCCAACTCTACCGTCTGAGAGAGGATCAGCTCCGGCCGGGTGTCCAGAACGGCCAGCGCATCGTTCATCGTCAACGCGGTGCCATGGAGATCCACCTGCTCCAGCGCAGGCAAATACGGCAGGGCGGCAAGCAGTTCCTCCACCGAGGAAAGATCCGAGCCTTCCAGAGCTATGGAAGCTGCGTCCATGGGGAACCGGAGGTTTGCCACTGGCACGGAGTAGCGCACCGTGACGTCAGGATAGCGGTCCGACAGGGAGACGGCATCCGCGGGATCCACCGCCGCTTCCGACAGATCCAGCGACAGGAGCTTGGGGAAAGCCGCCAGTCCCTTGGTCAAGAGGGCGAAGTCGGGAGCTTCCGTCGGCGTCAGGGCTTCATCGTCCATGGTCAGGACCTTGTCGCCCACGGGCAAAGTGAAGGTCAGAGCAAGATCCGGTTGGGACGCACCCAAGTCCAACAGAGCGTCGTAGGCGATGCTGCCGGAGGCGTCCAATGCCGTCAGCTCTTCAAAATAGGGAAGTAGAGCCGCATCTTCCGCGGAAAAGTGAGGCAAGGTAAGGGAGGTGCTGTCTGCCGGGAAACGGCCGTCCGTCAAAGGGACGCACCATAGGATTTGACAGTTTGCCGGGACCGCTTGACGAATGGTCTCAAACAAGGATGCGGTCACCTGTTCACAGGCTGAAATGTCCAATTGCTTTAATTCCGGATAGACCGAAAGAGCAGAGGGCTCAGGGAGGGTCTCCGTGGTGAAGGTCAGGGTATAAACAGGCGATGCTGTGGGGACGTCCGTGGAAACGTCTCCGGAGATAGCAGGGGTGGCTTCAACAGAGATGCTTGCAGGGGTGACTGAAGCGCCAGCTTCCGCCTGCTGCGCGGAGGGATTGATCAGCATCAATGCCGCACCTATGGACAGAAGCAGAGCAACGATCCACAACAGGATGCGCTGCCAAAGCTTTTTCGTGAGAAAAGAGATGCTGATACAAAGAACGGCAGCCACACCGATCAAAAGCGGCAACAGCCAAAATAAGGGCGATCCCGTTTTCGGAACGGCGGATGCCGAGGCGGACGCTCCACGGGGACCGCAGATTAAAAACCCCAGCAGGACAGCGAGGACAAAAATGATATGTATCGTCTTTGTATGGGTGAAAGCCCTCATTGTTATCCCTTTCCGAGCAAGGCGGATTATTCCCCCACACTCGTATACTTAAACTATTGTATTATACATTCAGCCGTTTTTATTGTCAAGAAACGGCGCCGTCGCCGACTATTTCGCTTCCCTGGCAAAGCGGTGAGTCACCATCGGGGCTGTGCCCAAGGTCGGCGGCAGGGCAAGGTTTCCCGACAGGATTCGCAGCTAACGTTTCCTGGACAGGAGGTATATGCCGATGCAGAGGACAGCGGCCACCCCGACCAGCAGCGGCAACAGCCAGAACAGGGGAGAACCGGTTGTCTCTTGGATGGAAGGCGCGGCGCTTGCCCATGATGCCGCAGGCACAGCCGTTCTCTTCTCGACAGGCGCGGCGGCGGATGCTGAAGCCGTGAACGTTTTCGAGGAAACCGGGGGGACGGTGCTGAGCATGGGCGTGGCTGGAGGCGTCGGCATATCTGTAGGCTCGGGTACCATCGTGGGCTCAGGTGTGGCAACAGAGACGGGGGTGTTCGCAGGCTCAAGGGAGGCGGAGGGCAAGGGAGTCGGACCGGGGGTAGGCGTGGGGGCGGGATCAAAGTGAAGGTCGTCTGGATCGATGTGCTCAAAGGGATCATTAAGTCCCGGCGTATCCAGCCCAACAGCCGTGTAAAACAGACCAAAATCGGACAGACTGTACTTCTCTCCTTCGGCTTTTGTATGGGGCAGGGAGAGCTGGGACCCGTGACGCAGGAGGGCTGCGGCGGCGATCTCTTTGGGCGTCAGTCCTCCATAGGCGGCTATGGGTTTATCTATGGGCAGGGAGATCTTGTTTTTCCGGTACAGATGCAGATACGTCTTCTTGACCTGCCATGTGCCGTATAGCTTCAGAGAGGCGGGATCGTAATATTTTTTGGCGGCCAAAATGGTTGCCTCCTTGACCGCGTTGGCAAGCACCACATGCTGCCAGTGACCGTACTCGCCCTTGAGATCGTGAGAAAACACCACCTCAGGCCTATATCGGCGGAACAGCCTCACCATGGCTCGGGTCACCGCCTTGTCCGAAAACTTGTTTTCATACTTCTCCCGGAACTGGGTGGGGATATCCATAAAGTCGTCCAGCAACGGGGCGGTCCGAAGACCCATGACCCAGGCGCCATCGCCCGCTTCGTCCCTGCGCACTCGATCCCCGGCGGCCGCATAATACACAGAGCCTTCCCGCCCCGCTTCTACAGTGTAAAGGGGAAGTATAGCGCCCATAAACAGCACATCGTCGTCGGGGTGCGTTACTACGATGAGATAGTCCATTTTTTCGGGGGTGGGCTTCCAGGGATGATAGCTGGGTACGACGCCTTCTCCGTAAGCGTAAAAGGAGCAGAGAGTAACATCGCTGTCCGAGACGACGGTCACGGTTCTGGTCTCTTCCGCCACAAACACGGCGTGATTGATATACTTTTGACCTTCCTCCTCCTGAATGAGAGTCCCATTCGCGTCAAATTGTTGGACGTGATAGGCTTTCGGATAGTCTTTGAAAGCCAGCCAAACGGTCTTCACAGGCACCTCATCGGGCCAGGAAAGGGACACCGTCTGCCCTTTTTTCAGGATTTGGTTGGTGTTCAGACTCTCGTCCGTCAGCCGCCAAGTATAGGCGGTGGTCCTCATATTGGAGGTGATCTTGCAAAGACCGGTCAGGTTCTCAGCCACGGGGCCTGCTTCCTCGATGGAATACTTGTCGGGATCGTCCTCGGCGCGAACAAACGGCCTGGATGGCATGAGTATAAGCAAAGCAAAAACGAGCAAACAGGCAAGACGAGTTTTTTTCATATTTCTTACTATACCCTTCGCCCCTTTCCTTGTCAAGGAACGATAACCCCCTTATACCGCCCATGATGGCATGGCCTCCCGTGATTGTTTGCGGCGGATCCGATTGCTGCGGACAAAAATAATTGTGGGATTTTTCAAAATACCCCTTGCAATTTGGAAAAGACTTGGCTATAATACCATTCGAACGTTCCTCAGTAGCTCAATGGCAGAGCATTCGGCTGTTAACCGAAGGGTTGTAGGTTCGAGCCCTACCTGGGGAGCCAGTCAAAAAAGCCGTCCATCTGGACGGCTTTTTTGATTCTCTTTTCATAGGCTCAGCCCTACAACCCGAAGGTTAACAGCCGACGGCTGTTAATTGGTGCGAAGCCGAGCGCTGCCTGTGGCAGAAGCAGTGAGGCGGAGCACGGGCAAAACAAGGAGAAAATCACCCTGTGAGTGCTTTTCGACTATGTTTTGCCCCCGTCAGGGTTGTAGGTTCGAGCCCTACCTGGGGAGCCAGTCAAAACAAATCCGAACGTGAAGCTTGTTGGCGACGGGTTCGGATTTGTTGTTTATCTCAGCGCTTCTGAAATACAACCAAAGCGGAGGGAAAAGAGATGAACACAAACGAAATTGGCTGGATCGGACGCTACGGAAACAAGTTGTTGGCCATGCTAAACGCTCCTACAACAAAACCCTTTTTGCGTGAACCACCTGCTCGTATGCGCCATATTCTTGACAGAGACGGGACAATAGGGGTATACTAATACAAAAATGAATATAGCAGTCGGTGCCTTTGCCGCTTAGGGGGCAAAAGGGTAAAAGGGAAACAGGTGCAAGGCCTGTGCGATCTCGTCACTGTATGCGGAAGAGTCCATCATGCGCCAAAGGCGCAGCCACTGGGAAACCGGGAAGGCGATGGATGAAAAGCCGCGAGCCAGGAAACCTGCCGTCTGTCGGTACGGGAAAAGTCGCTTTTTCCAAATCACGAGGGATTGATTGTGTACCATGCTCCCATCTTGGGGCGCTCTTTACACGCAGTCTCTTTGCCATAGGGCGAAGAGCTTTTTTCGTGCCGTGGATCTTGCTGATGTACGCATCACATACATCGGGGGATGCTGAGGTGTCCCAAGAAAAACAAGAGGAGGAACCTATGAAAAGAAAGATCGCATTGTTTCTGGCCCTCGTCATGCTGGCCGTGGTCGGCGTGACCGCGTTGCCCGTCGCGGCGGAGGAAGAACCCTCACAGACGGACAAGGATGAAGCCGCCAAGGTGGCCGCCCTGATCGACGCTATCTACGTCCAGCAGCGCACCGAGACCACCGACGCAGACTGCGCCGCCGCCAAGGCCGCCTGGGATGCTTTGACCGATCTCCAGAAGTCGCTGGTGGAGGGCGAGGAAGCCGATCCCGATTACTTCGGCCGCGATACCGGTGACGCGTCCAAGGACGATCCCCGGAACGCTGACGAGATCGGCGAGAACGAGCTGCTGGTGGTAAGCTTCGGCACGTCCTTCAACGACAGCCGCGCCGAGGACATCGGTGGCATCGAAGCTGCTTTGGAGAAGGCCTTCCCTGAGTGGTCCGTCCGCCGGGCTTTCACCGCTCAGATCATCATCAACCATGTCCAGGCTCGGGACGGCGAGTTCATCGACAACATGGACCAGGCCCTGGAGCGGGCTGTGAAAAACGGCGTCAAGAACCTGGTCATCCAGCCCACCCACCTTATGTACGGCGCCGAGTACGACGAGCTGGTAGAGGCGGTGAACAAGTATGCGGACAAGTTCGCCACCGTCACCGTGGCCGAGCCCCTGCTGGGCAAGGTGGGGGCCGATGCCGCCGCCGTCAACGCCGATAAGCAGGCCGTGGCGGAAGCCGTAGTGGCCGCCGCCGTGGAGGCCGCCGGGTTCTCCAGCCTCCATGCCGCCGAGAAGGACGGCACCGCCTTTGTGCTCATGGGCCACGGTACCGCACACGTAGCGAAGGTGACCTACTCTCAGATGCAGACTCAGATGCAGGAGCTGGGCTACAAGAACGTGTTCATCGGCACCGTGGAGGGCGAGCCCGAAGAGACCGCCTGCGAGGCCGTCATCAAGGCTGTCAGCGAGGCCGGCTATACCAAAGTCATCCTGCGGCCCCTGATGGTGGTGGCCGGGGACCACGCCAACAACGATATGGCCGATCCCGAGGATCCTGAGTCCTGGTTCAGCATGTTCACCGCCTCCGGCCTGTTCTCCGACATCCAGTGCCAGATCGCGGGCCTGGGCCGGATCGAGGCCGTTCAGAAGCTGTATGTGAACCATGCTCAGGCTGCCATTTACGCCATGGCCCCCGCCAACGAGACCGACGCCGAGGCTGGCGCCCGGGTGGGCAAGCTCATCGACGCCATCTATGTCCAGCAGTGGACCGAGGAGACCGACGCCCAGTGTGCCGCCGCCAAGGCCGCCTGGGACGCCCTGACCGACGCACAGAAGGAGCTGGTGGAGGGCGAGGAAGCCGATCCCGACTACTTCGGCCGCGATACCGGTGACGCGTCCAAGGACGATCCTTTGAACAAGAACGGCATCGGCGAGAACGAGCTGCTGGTGGTGAGCTTCGGCACCTCCTTCAACGACAGCCGCGCCATGGACGTGGGCGGTATCGAGAAGGCGCTGGAGGAGGCGTTCCCCGGTTGGAGCGTGCGCCGGGCCTTCACTGCCCAGATCATCATCAACCACGTCCAGGCCCGGGACGGCGAGTTCATCGATAACATGGACCAGGCCCTGGACCGCGCCGTCATGAACGGCGTCAAGAACCTGGTCATCCAGCCCACTCATCTCATGCACGGCGCCGAGTACGACGAGCTGGTGGAGGCGGTCAAGAAGTACGCCGACAAGATGAATATCGTGGTGGCTGAGCCCCTTCTGGGTCAGGTGGGCAAGGACGCCGCCGAAGTAAACACCGATAAGGAAACCGTCGCCAAGGCTGTGGTGGAAGCGGCTGTGAAGGCCGCCGAGGCCGAGTCCCTGGAGGCCCTCGAGAAGGACGGCACCGCCATCGTGCTCATGGGCCACGGCACCGCCCATCTTGCCAAAGTGACTTACTCCCAGATGCAGACTCAAATGAAGGAACTGGGCTACAAGAACGTGTTCATCGGCACCGTGGAGGGCGAGCCCGAGGAGACAGCCTGCGAGGAGATCATCAAGACAGTCAGTGAAGCTGGCTATACCAAAATCATCCTGCGTCCCCTGATGGTGGTGGCCGGCGACCACGCCAACAATGACATGGCCGATCCCGACGACCCCGAGTCCTGGTACAGCATGTTCCAGGCCTCCGGCAAGTTCGCCGACGTCGCCTGCCAGATCGAGGGCCTGGGCCGGATCGAGACCGTGCAGGCGCTGTACGTGGCCCATACCAAGGCGGCCATGGACGAAAAGGGCCTGAAGGCGGAGATCGCCGCTCCCACAGCGGCCGCCCCTCTGGCAGACGGCGTTTACACCGTCACCTTCAAGACCGACCACTCCATGTTCAAAACCAACGAAATGTATAAAGACCGGTTTGTTCTCACCGTGAAGGACGGCCAGATGAGCATCCATATCGTCATGGCGTCCAAGAACATCCTCAACCTGTTCCAGGGTCTCAAAGAGGATGCCCAGAAGGAGGGGGCGGCCATCCTGCAGCCCACGATAGAGAAAGTGGACTATCAGGACGGCACCGAGCCTGAGGAGGTATACGCCTATGATGTGCCCGTGCCCGTCATCGGCCAGGAGTTCGACCTGGCTCTGATCGGCAAGAAGGGCGTATGGTATGACCACAAGGTGATCGTCACCGATCCCGTGCCCCAGGCATAAGGCCAAGGGCATACGCGAAACCTGCATACGAAGCGGCGCGGCAGCTCAAAACGCTGCCGTGCCGCATAGCTGTATTCAAGAGATAAGTTTTTGATCGGAAAGGACGCTTCCCATGAAAAAAAAGACGCTTTGTTTGATGCTTATCCTCCTGGTGCTGGCGCTGTCCGTTGCCTGCCGCACGGCCCCGGCGGAAGCCGAGACGCCCTCGGAACCCGAAGGGTTGGCGGACGGCAGCTACCGCATCGACGTCACCCTGACCGGCGGCACGGGCAAGGCGAAGATCGCCTCCCCCCTGCAGCTTGTGGTGAAGGATGGCCAGATGAGTGCCGTCATCATTTGGAGCAGCGCCAACTACGACTATATGAAGGTGAACGACGTCCGTTACGACGCCGTGATCGAGGACGGCCATTCGGTGTTCACCGTGCCCGTAGCTTCCCTGGAGGAGCCCCTCCCTGTGGTGGCGGACACGGTGGCCATGAGCACGCCTCACGAGATCGAGTACACCATCGTCTTTGATCCCGCCACCCTGGCGGCGGACCCAGCATGAAGCCCCTGCAGCGAGAATTCATTCGCCGGCTGTTCCCGATCCTGCTGATCCTGTGCCTGTTTTTAGGATGTAGCGGGGAACGGCCCGCGTCGAAAACGGCCGCCACAGGGCCGGAATGGAGCTCCCTGAACATACAGCGGCAGGTGCCCCTTCGGCACGCCACGGAGTTTTCCCTGACGGAATACGATCGTGGCTACACCCTGCTGGACATTCCCACCAGCGGCCGCTTTCTCATCATCCCCGAAGGCGAGGGCCTGCCTCGGGGCCTGGAGGAGGACATCGTTCCCCTGTTCGCCCCCCTCGACCGCATCTACCTTGCCGCCACGTCCTCCATGGACTTCTTCCGGGCCCTTGACAGCGTCTCCGCCGTCCGCCTCTCCGGCACGGACGTGAACGGCTGGTACATTCAGGAGGCCAGGGAAGCCCTGCAAAACGGCGGTATGGTCTTCGCGGGCAAGTACAGCGCCCCGGATTATGAGCTGATCTTCGCGGAAAAGTGCGACCTGGCCGTGGAATCCACCATGATCTACCACAGCCCCGAGGTGAAGGAACAGCTGGAAAAACTGGGCGTTCCCGTGCTGGTGGAGCGGTCGAGTTACGAGGAGGATCCCCTGGGCCGGATGGAGTGGATCAAGGTCTACGGCGCCCTGTTGGGTAAGCTCCCCCTGGCGGAGTCCCTGTTCGATGCGGAAGTCCAGGCCGTGGAGCCCCTGCTGGACCAGCCCGAAACGGGCAAGACCGTGGCCTTCTTCTACATCACCACCACCGGCACCGTGAACGTGCGCAAGAGCAGCGACTACGTGCCGCGGATGATCCATCTTGCAGGCGGGGCCTATGTGTTCGATCGTCTCGACAGCGGCAGCGCTCTGTCCACCGTGAATATGACCATGGAATCCTTCTACGACGGGGCCAAGGATGCGGACCTGCTCATCTATAACAGCACCATTGACGGAGAACTGTTCACCCTGGACGAGCTCCTGCAAAAGAGCGCCTTTCTGAAGGATTTCAAGGCCGTGCAGACGGGCAACGTCTGGTGCACGGGCAAGAATCTGTTCCAGGAGCCTATGGGCCTTGGCAAACTGATTCTGGACATGCATCGCGTGCTGACAGACGAAGACGCTCCGGCGGAGCTCACGTATCTGCATAGACTGTCAGCGAGAGGAGAATGACCAATGGAAAAACAGGCGCGGCTGTGGATCGGCTTCCTGGGCCTGCTGCTGGCCCTGCTGGGGCTGATCGTCTGGAACATCAACGCCGGCAGCGTTCACGTATCCCCCGGGGAGATCGTGTCCATCCTTCTGGGACAGGGCGGCGATGGCGTCGTCATCGTCCGCAGCATCCGCCTGCCCCGCATCTTCGCTACAGCCCTGCTGGGCGGCGCCCTGGCCCTGTCGGGCTTCCTGTTGCAGACCTTCTTTGCCAACCCCATCGCGGGGCCCTTCATCCTGGGCATCTCCTCGGGAGCGAAGCTGGTCCTGTCCCTGACCCTCATCGGTTTCCTTTCCCGGGGCGTGGCCGTGGGGTCCCTTGTCCTAATCGTCGCCTCCTTCTGCGGGGCCATGCTGTCCATGAGCTTTGTGCTCCTCATCTCTGCCAAGGTGAAGAGGATGTCTTTGCTCATCATCTCCGGCGTCATGATCGGCTACATCTGCTCCGCCGTCACGGATTTCGTCGTCACCTTCGCCGACGATGCCAACATCATCAATCTGCATCACTGGTCCTTGGGCAGCTTCTCGGGCATCACCTGGGGGAATGTGGGCGTCATGGCGGCGGTGATCCTGCCCGCTCTCGCGGTGGCCTTCCTGCTCAGCAAACCCATCAGCGCCTATCAGCTGGGGGAGGTCTACGCACAGAACATGGGCGTTAACGTGCGGGTTTTTCGGGCAGCCCTTATATTGCTGTCCAGCGTCCTCTCCGCGGCGGTCACAGCCTTTGCAGGCCCTATATCCTTTGTGGGTGTGGCGGTGCCTCACCTCATCCGCAGTATCTTCAAGACCGCTAAGCCCCTTATTATGATCCCTGCCTGCTTCCTGGGCGGGGCGGTATTCTGTCTTCTTTGCGATCTCATTGCCCGAACCGCCTTCGCGCCTACGGAGCTGTCCATCAGCTCTGTCACGGCCCTGTTCGGGGCGCCGGTGGTGATCCTGGTCATGCTTCGGCGGCAGAAGGAAAACCTGTAAGGAGGGCCCATGGATACCTGGTACATTCGCACCGAGCATATGGATGTGGGATACGACGGAGTGCCCCTGATCCGTGACATTGAGATCGGCGTCTGTCGGGGAGAGATACTGACCCTCATCGGGCCCAACGGCTCCGGCAAATCCACCATACTGAAGAGCATGATCCGACAGCTAAAGCTTCTTGCCGGCGTAGTGGTTTTGGACGGCCGGATCATGGCTGCCATGAGAGAAGGGGAGATCGCCAAAAAGATGGCCATCGTCATGACCGAACGGCTCCGGGCGGAACTGATGACTGGCGAGGACGTGGTCGCCACAGGGCGCTACCCCTACACAGGACGGCTGGGCATCCTGACGGCGGCGGACAAGCAGAAGGTACGGGAGGCCATCGCCCTGGTGCACGCCGAGGAGTTCGCCCATCGCCCCTTCGCCCAGATCAGCGACGGGCAACGGCAGCGGCTGCTCCTGGCCCGGGCCGTTTGTCAGGAGCCGGAGGTCATCGTCCTGGACGAACCTACCTCCTTCCTGGACGTGAAGCACAAGCTGGAGCTGCTGGAAATACTGAAACAGCTGGTCCGAGAACGGAACGTGGCGGTCTTGATGTCCCTCCACGAGCTGGATTTGGCTCAAAAGATTTCCGATCGGGTGGTGTGCGTGGTCAACCATGCCGTGGATCGGTGCGACACCCCGGAAAACATATTTCAAAGCGATTATATAGAGACCCTCTATGGCGTGGAACGGGGCAGCTACAACGCATTGTTCGGTTCCCTGGAGATGGCGCAGGTCACGGGCAAGCCTCGGGTCTTCGTCATTGGCGGTGGTGGCAGCGGCATCCCCATCTATCGGGCCCTGCAGCGCCGGGGGGTTCCCTTTGCCGCCGGGGTGCTGGCCGAAAATGACGTGGACTATTGCGTGGCCCGGGCCCTGGCAGTCGAGACGGTGTCTGTGCCCGCCTTCGCGCCTATAGACGAAGGGACCATGACCAGAGCGCAAGCTTTGATGTCACGCTGCGAGCAGGTGGTTTGTTGCCTCTCCGCCTTCGGCGAGCTGAATCAAGGCAATCGCCGCCTGCGGGACGAGGCAGCGGTGCGGGGCAAGATCCTGCCGGTCCGCCGGCTCTGCGAGCTGTGGACAGGAGGTGAATCATGATGGACCTCTATGCGCTCACCGCTCTGTCCATCTTTGTGGGTTTCCTGCTGGATTGCGTGCTGGGAGATCCGCTGAATCGCCTGCATCCCGTGGTGCTCATGGGGAAACTGATATTTTTTCTGGAGAAGAAGCTGCGATCCCGATTCCCGAGAACGTCCCGAGGGGAGCGGACCGCGGGCCTGGTCATGGCCCTGGCGGTGCCTCTTATCAGCGCGGGGGCGGGCCTTCTGCTGTTGCTGCTCGCCTGGCGGGTCCATCCCTGGGTCTACTTCCTCCTCAGCACCTTCCTTTGCTGGCAGTGCTTCGCCGTCCGATGCCTCATGACCGAGGCGAAAAAGGTGGTGACCTGTCTGGAAAGGGAGGGCCTTTGCGCCGGACGCCGTCAGGTTTCCCTGCTGGTGGGGCGGGACACGGAGGAATTGACGGAGGAGCAGGTCGTCAAAGCCGCTGTAGAGACGGTGGCTGAGAACACCTCCGACGGGGTGATAGCTCCTCTCTTTTGGATGACTCTCGGCGGGGCTGCGGGCGGCCTTTTCTACAAGGCCATCAACACCATGGACTCCATGGTGGGGTATAAGAACGACAGATATCTGCATTTTGGCCGTGCCGCCGCCAAGCTGGACGATGCGGCCAATTATATCCCCGCCCGGCTGTCGGCCGTGGCTATGATCGCTTCCGCCTTTCTTCTGAAGCTGGACGGCAAAAACGCTTTTCGCATCTGGCGTCGAGACCGGAGGAACCACGCGAGCCCCAACTCCGCCCAGACCGAGTCTGCCTGCGCCGGGGCCCTGGGGGTGCGGCTGGGCGGCAACGCCAGTTACTTCGGCAAGCTATGCGAGAAACCCACCATCGGCGACCCGCTCCGACCCGTTGAGCGGACGGACGTGGATCGGGCCTGCCGGCTGATGTACGGGACCAGCGGCCTGCTGCTGGCCCTGTATGGAGCACTTTTTCTGTTGGGAGGGGCGCTGGTATGATCCTGGACAAGGGCTATGGCCACGGTGGCGACGTCTATTCCCAGAAGATCCGTTTGGACTTCTCTGCCAACGTGAACCCCTTCGGCGCGCCCATCGAGGTGCAGACGGCGGTCCGGGCATCGGTAGACAATCTTTCTGCTTATCCCGACCCATGCTGTGGCTGTCTGCGGGAGAAGCTGGCAGCCCTGAACGGAGTGGCGCGGGAGGACGTGATCTGCGGCAACGGGGCGGCGGAGCTGATCTATCAGTTCGTCGGGGCTTTGAAGCCCGGGAACGTTCTGCTGCCTGTTCCCTCCTTTGCGGACTACGAAAGCGCGCTTTCGGCAGCGGGATGCGATCCGACTTATTACCCTCTCGAACGGGAAAACAGCTTTTTTCTGACGGACCATCTCCTTTCCGCCATGAGCTCTGATGTTGATCTTGTCATGCTTTGTTCCCCCAACAACCCCACGGGCCGGTCTGTGCCTCGGGAGCTGCTGCTGAAGATCGTGGACCGATGTCGGGAGACGGGAACCTGGCTGTTTCTGGACGAGTGTTTTCTGGAACTGGTGGACGAGGACAAGGCCTTCTCCCTGACGGATCGTCTGCGAGAGGGGGACCGCGTCTTCCTGCTGCGGGCTTTCACCAAGGCCTACGGCATGGCGGGCCTGCGCCTCGGCTACGGCATCTGCAAAAGCCATGCGTTGCTGGAGAAAATGAGCCGCCTTTCTCAACCCTGGAATGTGTCCATCCCGGCCCAAGCGGCGGGGCTGGCGGCTCTGGATCGTCCCGACTGGCCGGAGAAAGCCCGGGCCATGTTTCGAACGGAAAAACTCTTTTTGCAGGCTGGCCTGACCGCCCTGGGCTTTGCCGTACTGCCGGGAGACGCCAACTTTCTGTTCTTCTCTGGAGCGCCAGGTCTCTATGAAAAGATGCGGGACAGGGGCGTGCTGATCCGGGACTGCTCCAACTATCGCAATCTTGGACCCGGGGACTATCGCATCGCCGTCCGCACCCGGGCGGAAAACGAGGAACTGCTGAAGATCATGGAGGAAGCATTGGGTGTTTGAAACGGGCATAGAGGGACATTACGCTTTGGTAGACGGAAAAAAGCTCCGCTATGGCTACACCACCGGCACCTGTGCGGCGGCAGCGGCCAAGGCGGCAGTTTTGTTGCTTCTGACGGGCCGGACGCCCGCTGCAGTGAGCATACATACCCCCAAGGGCATCGACTTGAAGCTGCCCATCCAGGAAGCGAAGGCAGAGGGCGATGCCGCTTGCTGCGCCGTGCGCAAGTTCAGCGGCGACGATCCAGACGTGACAGACGGTGCGCTGATATATGCAGAGGTCCGCATCAGCGCCATCCCCGGCGTCCATATCGACGGCGGCAAAGGCGTGGGGCGCATCACCAAGCCAGGGCTGAAGGTACCCATCGGCGAGGCAGCCATCAACCCCGGTCCCCGATCCATGATCGAACAGGCGGTGCAGGAAGCGTTGGAGGAGGTGGAGCCGGTCTCCGGTGTGGACGTGGTGATCTCCGTCCCCGGGGGAGCGGCTCTGGCAGCAAAGACTTTCAACCCCCGGCTGGGCATCCTGGGGGGCATCTCCATCCTGGGCACCAGCGGCATCGTGGAGCCCATGAGCGAGGAAGCCCTGGTGGACAGCATCCGCCTGGAGATACGGCAGCGCAAAGCTCTGGGCGAAAAACGGCTGATCCTGGCCCCCGGGAATTACGGCACGGACTTTCTGCGAGACACCTTGGGTATCTCGGAGGATCGGATCGTCAAGATATCCAACTACGTGGGCAGGGCTCTTGATGCGGCGGCGGAGGCTGGCTTTGACGAAGTGCTTTTGGCGGGTCATGTCGGAAAGCTCATAAAGCTTTCCGGCGGTCTCATGAACACCCACTCCCGGGAGGGGGACGGACGGGCGGAATTTATGACCGCCTGCGCGCTCAGAGCGGGGGCGGACACGGACACGGCCCGCGCCATCCTCGAGTGCGTCACCACCGACGAGATGCTGCGCATATTGCGGGAGAAGGGGCTGCTGGCTCCCGCCATGGATCACATGGCTCAGCGCATAGATCTGTATGTGAACGCCCGGGTGAAGGGTCTTATGACCGTTGGCGTGCTGGTGTTTTCAGATGGCTATGGGCCTTTGTGCGCCACGATAGCGGCCAAACGCTGGCTGCAGGAGGCGAACCTATGACGGAAAAAGGCAGGCTCTACGGCATAGGCGTCGGTCCCGGCGACGCGGAGCTGCTGACGCTGAAGGCAGTCCGGCTCATTCGATCCTGCGACGTGATCGCCATCCCCCAGAAGGATCGGGACCGGTGCGTATCTTTGCGGATCGCGATCAAAATGGTGCCGGAAGCGCTCGACAAGCCTCTGCTGTGCCTGGACATGCCCATGACCCGCAATAAAAAGGTCCGGGAGTCGGCCTGCGCCGCGGCGGCGGAACGGCTGATCTCGGTCCTGTCCACGGGAAAAACCGTGGCCTTCCTCACCCTGGGGGACCCGACCGTCTACTCCACCTACGGGTATCTCCATCGCCGGATCACCCAATCCGGGTACGCGGCGGAGATGATCCCCGGCGTGCCATCCTTCTGCGCGGCGGCCGCCGCTCTGGGGGAACCCCTGTGCATGGACGAGGAACCCCTGCACCTTCTGCCCGGAGGCCCCGCAGACGCCGCGCGCCCCGGGACCCGCGTGTTCATGAAGGGCGGCGTCAAAGCGCTGAGGGAACGGCTGAGGGACCACGAGGGACCGATCCTGGGCGCCCGGAACGTGGGCATGGCGGATCAGCGGCTCTTCCGGTCTCTGAACGACATCCCCGACGATACGGGATATTTTACACTGATCATCGCAAAGGAGAAACAACCATGATCCATTTTGTAGGCGCGGGCTGCGGGGCGGCGGATCTCATCACCGTGCGTGGGAAAACGTTGCTGGAGCGGGCGGACGTGATCATCTACGCCGGATCCTTGGTGAATCCGGCTCTGCTGGAGTATAAAAAGGGTGGCTGTCAGGTCTATAACAGCGCCAAAATGACCCTGGAGGAAGTTTTGTCCGTCATGTATGCAGCGGAGGCAGAGGGTAAAGACACCGTGCGCCTTCATACCGGGGACCCCTGCCTGTACGGGGCCATCCGGGAGCAGATGGACGAGCTGGACAGGCGGGGCATCGCCTATGATTACTGTCCCGGCGTCAGCGCGTTTTCCGGGGCGGCGGCGGCCCTGAAGATGGAGTACACCCTGCCCGACATCTCCCAGAGCGTCGTCATTACCCGCATGGCGGGGCGCACGGTGGTGCCGGCGCGAGAGAGCGTCTGCTCCTTCGCCGCCCACAGGGCCACCATGGTCCTGTTTTTGAGCGCGGGACTGCTCCAGGAGACCCAGGCGGAGCTGTTGGCGGGGGGGTATGAGCCCGACACCCCGGCGGCCATCGTCTACAAGGCCAGCTGGCCCGACGAGAGGACCTGTCTTTGTACCGTTTCCACCCTGTCTCAATGCGCCAGAGAGAACGGCATATCCAAGACGGCTCTCATCATCGTGGGGGAGGCGGTGAAGCAAAGCGGCTACGCTCGCTCCAAGCTGTACGATCCCACCTTCACTACGGAATATCGGCTCGCCAAGGAGTGACCGTATGATCGTATGGCTCATTTCCTACACCGTCCGGGGCCGTGCCCTGGCCGCCCGGATGGCAGATATACTGAAAGACTTGGGCAACGATTGCCGCACCTTCGCCCTGCCGAAGCTTGCAAAGGAGGGGGACGAACCCCTGACTCGGTCCGTCACAGATTGGGCGGGGGAGGGCTTCGCGACGGCGGATGCTCTGATTTTCTGCTGTGCCTCCGGTATCGCGGTCCGCGCCATTGCGCCCCATGTGCGGGACAAGCGGACGGATCCGGCAGTGCTGGTGCTGGACGAGAGAGGGCGGTTCGTCATACCCCTGCTTTCGGGGCATCTGGGCGGAGCCAACGCCCTGGCGCTGAATTTGGCAAGGGGACTGGGTGCTACTCCCGTGCTGACCACGGCCACGGATGTGAACGGACTCTTCGCCGTGGATGTGTTTGCCAAGGCAAACGGCCTGTATATTGAGGATATGACCTTGGCCAAGGCCGTGTCCGCCGCTCTGCTGGCTGGGGAGAAAGTGGGCTTTCGCTCTGATCTTCCCGTGGAGGGGATGCTGCCCAGGGGCTTGACGGCGGGCGACGCCGAATTGGGCATCCATATCACCGCCGGGAACGGCCGGCCCTTTCCACGGACACTGCGGCTGATCCCTCGGCGCTATGCCGTGGGCCTTGGGTGCCGCCGGGGCAAGAGCGAGGCGGAGTTGGAAGCGTTTTTGATGAAAAACCTGGAAAAATGCGGTGTGGGGCTCCCTGAGCTCAAAGCCCTCGCCAGCATCGATCTAAAGCGGGACGAGCCGGGGCTGGTGGCCCTCAGTCAAAAGCTGGGCCTGCCTTTTGTGACCTATTCGGCGGAAGAATTGAAAGCCGTCCCCGGGAGCTTCACCCCCTCCGCCTTCGTGCAGGAGGTGACGGGCGTGGATTCGGTGTGTGAGCGGGCGGCGGTCCTAGCGTCCGGTGGGACGTTGGTGGTGCGAAAAGCGGCGAAGGACGGCATGACCTTCGCTCTGGCCAAGAAGGAGGAGGCGATCCGATTTGAGTAAGCTGTATGTGGTGGGCATCGGTCCCGGCAAGGTCGAGGGCATGACGTACGAGGCTGCCTGGGCCTTGCAGGAAAGCGATGTGATCGTGGGTTACACGGTCTATGTAGACCTGGTGAAGGACCGTTTCCCGGACAAGACCTTTTTGACCACCCCCATGCGCCGGGAGGTAGAGCGGGTGGAGCTGGCCCTCGCCGAGGCGGCGAAGGGCAAGACCGTGGCCATGGTCTGCAGCGGTGATCCGGGGGTCTACGGCATGAGCGGCCTTTGTGAAGAGCTGGCACTGAAGTACTCCGGTGTGACGGTGGAGACGATCCCCGGCGTGTCCGCGGTCCTCAGCGGCGCCGCCATCCTGGGAGCGCCGCTGATGCACGATTTTGCCGTCATCAGTCTCAGCGATCTCATGACCCCCTGGGCCACCATCGAGAAGCGGCTTAGGGCAGCGGCCGCGGCGGACTTCGTCATCTGCCTCTACAATCCGTCGAGCCACAAGCGGAAGGATTATTTAGCCCGGGCCTGCGATATCGTCCTGGGATCCGCCGCCCCGGAGACGGTGTGCGGCATCGCGCAAAACATCGGCCGCGACGGGGAAAACAACCGTATACTGACCTTGATGGAGCTGCGGGATGTACAGGCGGACATGTTCTCCACCGTCTTTATCGGCAATTCACAAACCAAAATCATCAACGGCAAGATGGTTACGCCCCGGGGGTACGATCATGACTAAAGCGCTGCTGTTTGCGGGAACCACCGAGGGACGCCAGATCGCCCAGGGGTGTCGGGGGAAGAACATAGACTTGACCGTCAGCGTAGCCACGGCTTACGGAGAAGCGCTCATCGAAGGGGCGGATAACGTGCATGTGGTCTCGGGCCGCAAGGACGGGGATGGCATCGCCACCCTGATTCGGGAGATCGGGGCGGAACTGGTCATCGACGCCACCCATCCCTACGCCACGGAGGTCACGAAGACCCTGCAGGCGGTATGCGCCAAGGAGAACGTGGCGTATCTGCGGGTCCTGCGGGGCGAGGATCATGAAGATCTGAAGGGCTGCGTCCTGGTGGACGACACCCCCGGGGCGGTAGCCTATTTGAACGGCACGGAAGGTAACGTGCTCTTGACCGTGGGCAGCAAGGAGCTGGCGGCCTATACAGCGGTACAGAACTGGCAAAACCGGCTCTATGCCCGGGTGCTGCCGCTGCCCGCTTCTACAGAGGTAGCCTTCCGGCTGGGCTTTGCAGGAAGCCATCTCATCTGCATGCAGGGACCCTTTTCTCAGGAGATCAACGTCGCCATGCTGCGGATGTTGGACTGCCGGTATCTCGTCACCAAGGACACCGGTACAGCGGGGGGCTTCTTGGAGAAGCTCCGAGCAGCCAAAGCATGTGACGTCACGCCCGTCGTCATCCGCCGACCTGAAGAAGAATCGGGGATCAACGTGGCGGAATGCATGAAGCTGCTGGGGGACCGCTGCGGCTGGTCCACGGAAACGAAAAAACATATCACCATCCTCGGGGTGGGCATGGGTGCTCCGGGTACCTTAACGAATGCCGCCGAGGCGGCCTGCCGGGCGGCGGACATGATCGTGGGGGCCAAGCGGGTGACGGACGCGCTCGCGCGCTTCGGCAAGCCCACCCAGAACATCGTGGCAGCCAAGGATATCGAAGCCGTTTTGCGGACGGCAGCCGTTGACAATATCGTGGTGGCCATGTCCGGGGACACAGGCTTTTACAGTGGGACCAAGGGCCTGCTGCCCCTGATCCGGGATCTGAGCCCCACGATCCTGCCCGGCGTTTCCTCCATCGCTTATTTCGCCGCCCGGATCGGTGTGAGCTGGGACGACGCTTTGCTCCTCTCTGCCCACGGCCGGGCCTGCAACTATGTGACCAAGATCCGTTGGTCATCCAAGACCATCGTTTTGGTGGGCGGGGACCGGGGCGTACAGGAATTGCTTGGAACGCTGCGGGACAACGGCCTGGGTCACCTTGCTGTGATCGTTGGGGAAAACCTGTCCTATCCTGAAGAAAAGATCACCCGAGGGACCGCCGCAGAGCTGGCGGAGCAGACCTTCGCGTCGCTGTCCCTGGTATTGGTGGAGAACCCTGACGCCAAAAGCACCGTGTTGACCCAGGGTCGGCCCGACGGGGACTTCCTACGGACCCAGGTGCCCATGACCAAGGCCGAAGTCCGCTCCGTGACCTTGAGCAAGCTCCGCCTGACCCGCGACGCCCTTTGCTGGGACGTGGGGGCCGGCACCGGCTCCGTATCGTTAGAGATGGCGGAGGTCGCTGAGGATGGTCGGGTCTACGCCGTGGAGCGCAAGCCCGAGGCCTGTGCCCTCATCGAAGAGAACAAAAAGCATTTGGGCGTCACCAACGTGACAGTGGTCCAGGGCGCCGCCCCCGACGCCCTCCGGGACCTGCCCGCCCCCACCCATGTGTTCATCGGCGGCAGCGGGGGAGAGCTGAAAGACATCATGGCCAGGGCATTGGAAAAGAACCCCGTCGCCCGGATCGTGGTGAACACGGTGACGGCGGAGACTTTCGCCCTGGCCCTGGATGCCATGAAGACCTTGCCCGTCACGGATGTGGAGATTGTGGAGCTTTCCGTGTCTCGTGGCCGGCAGGTGGGCGGCTATCATCTCATGACCGCCCAGAACCCGGTGTATCTCTTCTCCTGCCAGGGGGAACAAAAAAATGAATAGCCCCCGCTTGCTGTTCGCTGCGCCGGCGTCCGGCAGCGGTAAGACCACCATCGTCTGCGGTCTGCTGCGGGCGCTGAAGAACCGGGGCACCCGGGTCCGGGCCTTCAAGTGCGGGCCGGACTTCATCGACCCTCTGTTCCACGAAACCGTGGTGGGCGTGCCCTCGGGTACCATGGACCTGTTTTTCAGCTCTGAAGACCAGCTAAAGGGCCTCTTTTACCGTCACGCCGCCGGAGCTGACCTTTGTCTCATGGAAGGGGTCATGGGCTATTACGACGGCCTGGGGGCCGCCACAGACCAAGCCTCGTCCTATGCCGTAGCCAGGGCCCTGGACGCCCCCGTGGTGCTGATCGTGGACAGCAGGGGACAAAGCCTGTCGGCTCTAGCCACCCTGGAGGGTTTTCTCCGGTTCCGGACCGACAGCCGCATCCGGGGCGTGATCTTCAATCGTATGAGCAAGGGGGTCTACGATGCCCTGAAGCCCGAGGTGGAAAAGCTGGGTCTTCGGCCTCTGGGCTATGTGCCCCGGGTCCCGGAGGCCATGATCGAGAGTCGGCACTTGGGTTTGGTGACCCCGGGGGAGATCGAAGACTTGGGCCACAAGCTGGACACTCTCGCCGCTCTACTGGAACAGACGGTGGACCTGGAGGCTCTTTTGACCCTGGCGGCTGAGGCGCCGGCCCTGGTTGTGCCCCCGGCGCCGCCCCTGCCCGCCATGCCCCGCACCCGGATCGCCGTGGCCCGGGACGAGGCTTTCTGCTTTCTGTATCGGGACAATCTGGAGCTTTTGCAGGATTACGGAGCGGAGCTTCGATTTTTCTCGCCCCTCCATGACGTCGCTTTGCCGGAGGAGACGCAAGGCCTGATCCTGCCAGGCGGGTACCCGGAGCTGTACGCCCAGGCCCTTTATGAAAACGAATCCATGCGCCTGAGCATTGCCGAAGCCATCCAAAGGGGCTTGCCCTGCCTTGCCGAGTGCGGCGGTTTCCTCTATCTCCACCGGGAGCTGGAGGACATGGACGGCCGCTTCTGGCCCATGGCCGGGGTCCTGGATGCCAAGGCTTACCGCACGCCTCGCCTGGGCCGCTTCGGCTATATCACCCTGACGGCCAAAACGGACACGGCCTTTCTGCCTGCGGGGGAGAACGTCCGAGGCCACGAGTTCCATTACTATGAGAGCGAGAACTATGGAGACGCCCTCCATGCCCGGAAGCCCACGGGCAACAGAGGCTGGGACTGCAGCCACAGCCGGGGGAACCTGCTCATGGGCTTTCCCCATCTCTATTATCCTTCGAATCCCAAGCTCGTCGAACGATTCCTGCGCGCCTGCGCCAAGGAGGTATAGATGGCTAAATCGATCATGATCCAAGGCACCATGTCCAACGCGGGCAAGAGCCTCATCGCCGCAGGCCTTTGCCGGGTGTTCCATCAGGACGGACGGAAGGTGGCCCCCTTCAAGGCCCAGAATATGGCTCTCAACTCCTTCATCACCCGGGAGGGTCTGGAGATGGGCCGGGCTCAGGTGGTCCAGGCGGAGGCGGCGGGGGTGGAGCCCTCGGTGCTGATGAATCCAATTTTATTGAAGCCCACCAACGACATGGGTTCCCAGATCATCGTCCACGGGGAGGTCTGGGGTCAGATGAGCGCCCGGGAGTACTTCGCTGTGAAGCGGCAGCTGTTGCCCGAGGTCATGAAGGCCTACGACGCCCTCTCCGCCCAGAACGACGTGATCGTCATCGAGGGGGCGGGGAGCCCGGCGGAGATCAATCTGAAGAACGACGATGTGTTCGTGAACATGGGCATGGCCCGGGCGGCCAAGGCCCCCGTGCTCCTGGTGGGGGATATCGATCGGGGTGGGGTCTTTGCCCAGCTCTACGGCACAGTGGCCCTTCTCGACGAGGAGGAGCGGGCCATGGTGAAGGGCGTGATCATCAACAAGTTTCGCGGCGACGAGCGCATCCTGGCCCCCGGCCTAAGGCAGCTGGAGGACCTGATCCACATCCCTGTGGTGGGCGTGGTGCCCTATGTACGGCTGGATATCGACGACGAGGACAGCCTTTCGGAGCGCCTGACCAACAGGTCGGCCAAGCTCATCGACATCGCCGTCATCCGGTTGCCACGCTTGTCCAACTTCACCGACTTCAGGGCCCTGGAGGCGGTGGAGGGCGTGTCGGTCCGGTATGTGGGGAAAACAGCCGATTTCGGCGAGCCTGACCTGGTCATCCTCCCCGGTACCAAGAACACCATGGCGGATCTCCTCTGGCTTCGGCAAAGCGGCTTGGAGGGGAAAGTGCTGCGCTTCAGTCACGCTGGCGGGCCGGTGCTGGGCATCTGCGGCGGCTATCAGATGCTGGGGGAGGAGCTGTCCGATCCTCTCAGGGTGGAGCAGGGCGGCGTTCTGCGGGGCATGGGGTTGCTGCCCATCCGTACCGTGTTCACCGATCAAAAGACCCGCACCCGGGTATCCGGCGCCTTTCACTCCGTGGGCGGCGTCCTATCTTCCCTGTCCGGCCAGCCCTTCGAAGGATATGAGATCCATATGGGCGAGAGCGCAGGCGGCGATCCGCTGACCGACATCACCGATGAATTGACCGGCGCAGCCCATGCCGATGGCTGCCAGCAGGGCAACGTCTACGGCACCTATGTTCACGGCATATTGGATCAGGACGCGGCGGCCAGTGCCCTGGTCCAAGCCCTGGCAGAGAAAAAAGGCGTGGATCCGGCGCTCCTGGGTCGCGTCTCCGGCGAGGAGCATAAGCAGCGCCAGTACGACCAGCTGGCCCAGACCCTGCGGGACCACATGGATATGACCGCCGTCTATCGCATTTTGGAGGAAGGCATCGTATGAAGATACTGAATTTGCCGCCCATGGAGATCGAAAAGGAGAGCTTTCGCATCATCACCCGGGAGCTGGGGGATCGGCCCTTGGACCCGGAGCAGGCGCCCGTCATTAAGCGGGTCATTCACACAACGGCGGATTTCGACTACGCTGACAACCTGTATTTTTCGCCCAATGCCGTGTTCCTCGGCAAGGCGGCCATCCGGGACGGAGCTGCTATCGTCACCGATACCCAGATGGCCCTTGCCGGCATCAACAAGCGCACGCTGGCTCGCTTCGGATGTGAGGCCCACTGCTTCATGGCCGACGAGGATGTGACTGAGGAAGCAAAGCGCCTGGGGGTCACCCGGGCGCGGGTTTCCATGGATAAGGCGGCCCGATTGGGCGACAACGTGATCTTCGCCATTGGAAACGCTCCCACGGCCCTGATCCGTCTGCGGGAGCTCATGGACGACGGCTATCGGCCCCGGCTCATCATCGGTGTACCCGTGGGTTTTGTCAACGTGGTGGCCTCCAAGGAGCTCATCATGGAGGCCGACGTGCCCTGCATCGTGGCTCGGGGCCGCAAGGGCGGCAGCAACGTGGCTGCCTGCATCGTCAACGCCCTCCTCTATTCCCTGGATCCCGCCCGAGGCAGCTGAAGCATCAAAAGAGTTATTTGATCCCGTTCGGATATCGCATAGCACGGTGGCCCTTCTGGTTCGGCATGCTCGTTCTTGTAACTGTATATGTCATTCAAAAACCCCTGAATCAGGGGGTTTTTGCATTTTCATGGGATGCTCCCCCTCTTGTATGTTCATCCTCCTGTCGGGCTGCAGACTTGAACAATATCGAAGAAGGCAACGACGATGTGATAGCTGCCTAAGCCAATGGATTCAAGTTGATTTAAGCTTGACCGCATATGCTGGTGACAGGAGGATAAATCACATGAAAAACTGTTCATCATCCATGCGGCTCGCTCTCTTGGCACAGGGCCCGGCGGGTTGTGGATCAGGCAGGGACGAAGCCTTTGGGACGCAAGCAGGGGCTCGGCTCCTCAGCCAGTCGTGCGATGCCGATACCAGGGTTGCCTATAATGCGGACAAGGTGGATATCGAACCTGCGCTCTATCTCGCGTCTGCCCAATCGGAATGGATCTGCCCCGCGACCACGTATGCCCGGTGCAGAAAAAATGGATTCGAGGTATTCAAAAAAATGACAGCGGATCAACGTCCCTATTCAACGGAGTAAACGGATGATTACGTCTCATAAAAATAAAATAGGACTGCTGCTGTGGTCTCTGGCAGCCGCCCTGGGGGTGTTGCTCATCTGTTCCAAGAGCTCGCCGCTCTATCCCACCAACGACTGGGTGGACGTGCAATGCTTCTTCACCGTGGGGCGTGGGATCCTGCAGGGAAAGATGCCCTATCTGGATCTATACGAGCAAAAGGGGCCCATCCTGTATCTGTTCTTCGCCCTGGCGGCCCTGATCTCGGGCGAAAGCTTTCTGGGCGTGTTCGTGCTGGAAGTCCTTTGCCTGGGTCTGTTCCTCTACATCGGCACCCGGATCGCTGCCCTGTGGGTCCGGGACGATGTATGGCCCCTGTTCCTGCTGCCGCCGGTGCTGGCCCTTTGTATCGGCATCAGCCCAGCCTTCTCCCACGGCAGCAGCGCGGAGGAGCTGTTCCTGCCGGTGATCGCCCTGTTTTTAAAGCTGGCATTGACGGCGATCCACGAGGACCGGACCCTGTCCAAAGGGGAGGCCTTCCTCTGTGGGGTCCTGGCAGCGTTGGCCCTCTGGGTCAAGTATACCTTCTGCGGCGTCTTCGCCGGAGGCGTCCTGGCTCTGCTCGTCTGGTATATGGCCACAAAGAAGGCGAACCGGCTTTGGGTGGCCGTCCTCTACGGCCTGCTGGGGGTGCTGGCCCTTTCGGTCCCGCTTCTATTGTGGTTCTGGATCAAGGGGGCGTTGCCCGCCCTGTGGCAGGTGTACTTCGTCAACAACCTGACCGCCTACGCCGCCGGGAAGAGCCCCCGCCACGACCCCCCGCTGACGGCGCTGCTGAACAACTGGACCTGGTCCCTCTCCGCCGCCGTGGGCTGCCTCTGGCCCATCATTCGCCCCAAAAAGCAGTGGGGCCAGGGGCTGCTGCTGATCCTTTCCGCCGTAGCTCTGGGCCTGTTCACCTACGCCAACGGACGTACCTACCCCTACTACGCCCTGATCCTCTCGGTGTTCAGCGTTCTCGGATGGATACCCGTATTGCTGTTTCTCCAATGGACGTTCCGCAAAGCGCCTCAAAAAGCAGCAGCCGCAGGAGCCGCTGCCCTGGCTATGCTACTACTGATCGGCAGCATCTTTACCGCATACAAAAAGAGCCCCAATGTGTACCTGATGGCGTATGAGAAAGAGGATTTGCCCCAATATAGATTTGCTAAGATCATCCAGCAGGACGAGGACGCCTCGCTCCTGAACCTGGGCTTTCTGGACGGGGGGTTCTATCTTGCTTCCGGCGTGGAGCCTCAAAACCGCTTCTTTTGCACCTTCAACCTGAGCCTTGACCAGCAGGACAAGGAGCACAGCGAGCTTATACAAACCGGCGCGGTGAAGCACATCGTGGTCCGGGGCAAGAGGTCTCCCGGCTGGAACTACACCCTGGTGGACCAGTGTGCCTTCCCCTTCGAAGGGCGGACCTGGACCTACAGCCTGTACCGACTGACCAGCGACGTCGCCCAGAAGCCCGTTCCCAAAAGACACCCAAGGAAATGATCCGTGCGGAAGGGGGCCGTCAGGCAGGGCCCGCAGAACAGCGCATCTTCGTCGGGACGGGGCGTAAAAACCGCATCAGGACAATGCGGCCTTACGGTACTGGCTCGGTGTGACCCCGAATTGACGCCGAAAGCAGTCAGAAAAGAAGCTGTGGGAGCAGAACTGCAGCGCGGCGCCGATCTGCTTTATGTCCTGCTTTGTGGTTTGCAGCAGGACGGAGGCTTTTTCCAGCCGCTTTTTTCGTATGTATTCGATGGGGGACAGGCCCATTTCCCGCTTGAATTTGCGTGAGAAGTAGTATTCCGTGTATCCGGACAGCTGAGATAACGTTTCCATGCGCAAAGGCTCCTCCAGATGCTGTTCGATATAATCGCAGGCGATTTCGATTTCATGTGAAGCGAAGCGGGTTTTGACAGAATGGACGCGTTGTGCGAAATCTTCCTGCATGGTGTGCAGCAGTTCTGCGAGTTCCGCGCCTGAACGAGCTGTTTCCACGCTCTGAGCGTATTTATCATGCAGGAAATAGCCGGTTTCGGGGCTGAGACCGCCGGCCATCGCAGCCCGTGACAGCAAAACCAGATGGGACAGCACGTCGTTTTTCATTTGTCGAAGCTGATCGCCCAATGGACGTGTCCGAAGCACCGTTTCCGCCAGGGCGGCGCGGTCCGTTTCCGTGCTCAGCAAAACGTCGCCCTCTTGGACACGCCGCAGCACCTCCCGTTCAGCGGCATAGGATTGCAAATCGTTTGGGGGGATCGTCCTGCGCATGCCGGAAGGAAGCGTTCCGCCGTTGAGCATTCTCACATCTTGGGGTTTCAGCCGGTCTTCACAAACCAGATAATATAACATGGCGGCATATTCCCGAAATCGATCGAAGGGAAGCAGGGGAAGCGATCTGAGAAGCATGCTGGCCTGTGCCCGCAGGGGCAGGGAAGCGCCGGCATTGGACAACACGGCGTCCAGATCGGCGCAGGAGCAATCCTCTGAAAGACAGGGCCCAAGAGCATACACCCGGACCAGCTGGTCCTCGAAAACCAGTGGGCAGAGTATCCAGCAGAGCCCAATGCGGCCGGTGAACAATACCGGCTCGGGCCTTTCCAGCAGGTACGCTTCCACGTTCACGCCTTGACGGCACAGGGAGAGGAGCTCATCCCCGGTTCGGAAGGTTTCGTCGTCGCCAAACAGCCGACGGAAATTTCCGTCATAGCAGCTGAGCCGAGGCCCGCCGGAACAGACCAGCATGCCCTGAAACAAGGCCAGCTTCTCATCCGTGTCTATGGTCGCCATGTCAGTTCTGCTCCTTTCATGTATCGAATAAACTATCATAAATTAGTTATTAGAAACAAAAATATGATACTCTATCCAAAAAACTAATATTTTATATGATGGACGAAAATATTATACATGGTTGTCTCATGCTTTTCAAGTCCTTTTTTCCTCTTTATGAGAATGTCGCCGCCACCCTTTGACGCGAGACGGACGGCTCATCTTCTCCGTGACGACAGATGGAGATGATTCAGCAATTTGAAGTATTCCCGATATGTATAAAAATATATATCCATATATTGCCATATTCGGTGTTTAACGCCTGCGTTTATTCAAAAACGCTCTTTACAATTTGTTTCTTTTATCCTATAATAAACAAGGTTCAATGTGTAAAAGTGTATTATCATGTCCGTGGTGGGTACATGCATGATACACAAGGGAAAGCGGCTCAGGCGACGGGCCGACGCCCCAGGGAAGACAGCTTGCGGTCCGTGGGCAGAAGGATGGCCCGGTTGCGCAAGGACGAGGCTTCCGCCACACATATATATAAATAGGAAGGTTTGATCAAAGTTGTGCCTGTTTCGCTGGATTTTTCAGTGTAATCGGGATGAAAGAACAAGAACGACACAACGATGACTCCCCGTAGGGAGAGGAAAACAGCGGTGCGGCCTTAAACCAGGCGGCCGCCTGCGCCCATAAAGGATTGTTGGCAATCTGATAAAAGAGAAGAGAGGAAAAGACAAATGAAAAGGACGATCTCGCTGCTGCTCAGTATTTTGATGGTTCTTTCTCTGTGCCCTGTTTCTGCTTTGGCGGATGACGGAACAAGGGAACCTGCTGATCAGATCCAGGTCACCGAACCCCAGACCCCGGACGCTGCGGGCAATGCGGAGGACGCGGCTGCGCCCTCTGACGTTGCTGCGCCTGCTGAAGGTCAGCCTGCCGAGGGTCAGCCCGCCGAGGGCCAGCCCGCCGAAGGCCAGCCCGCCGAGGGTCAGCCCGTCGAGGGCGAGCCTGCTGAAGGCGAACCCGCTGAGGGCCAGCCTGCTGAAGGCGAACCCGCTGAGGGCCAGCCTGCTGAGGGCCAGCCTGCTGAGGGCGAACCCGCCGAGGGCCAGCCTGCCGAAGGCGAACCCGTTGAAGGCGAACCCGTCGAGGGTGAGCCTGTGGAGGGCGAACCTGCCGAGGGTGACCAAGGGGAAGACGGCGAAGCCGATGATGCCGAATTGGGCAAGCATGAGGCGGCCTATAGCCAGGAGTATTCCGGCACCTATCTCAAGGCCAATGCCAGCGGCAAGTATAAGGACACCCACGATGTGCCCTCCCTTGCCAAGGTCAGCGTAAAAGATGAAGGCCTCACCGTTCTGGAAGCCGTTGGCGTCAATGGTCTGGACAACCACACCGAGATTGCTCTTGAGGTCGTTCTCGAGAAGCTCCCCGCGCTCAACGAAGGGGAGTCTTTGGCGTTCTATACCCTCAAAGGCGACCGCATTTACGGCGCGCCCATCAAGACCAATCTGGGGCAGGACAGCCGGGTCACCGTCTCCCTGGCGTTCAAGTCCAAGACCGGTGTAGCCCTGGTCCTGGTCCCCGCCGAGCCCGCCGAGCCCGCCGAGCCTGCTGAGCCCGCCGAGCCCGCCGAGCCCGCTGAGCCTGCTGAGCCCGCTGAGCCTGCTGAGCCCGCTGAGCCCGCTGAGCCTGCCGAGCCCGCTGAGCCTGCCGAGCCCGCCGAGCCCACCGAGCCCACCGAGCCCGCCGAGCCCACTGAGGAGCAGGCGCCCCAGTTCGCATATACGTTCGCCTCTGAGGAAGACTACGTCATGCTCCTCAGCTTCCTGCGCGCCGCCGGTCTCGATACCGCGGGCGTGGCTCAGGTCGCCGTGGACCGGCCGGACCTGGTCAACATCGTGGATTATTACGAGGGCGAGTTCCTGCTCCAGCCCCAGCTGGACGTCCGCTTCGACGCGGCTGTGGTCACCTTCACCACCGCCGAGGGCGTGACTGGCACCCTGACCCTTTCCTTCCCCGCTGAGGCGGAAGAGCCCCAGACCTCCGTCATCCGTTCCGGCGACGGTCTGGTGTCCATCTCCGGCGTCCTGCCCGAGGGCGCCACGATGGACGCCAATCTGGTCCGCGCCGGCGGTATTGAGGGCAAGTCCATACTGGGCGCGTACAACATCGTCATCAGCGACGGTGAGGAAGCGATCCATCACTTCGAGACCCCCGTCACCGTCACCATCACCAACGACGGGTTCACCGGTCGCGGCCCCCTGGAGATCTACCATAAGATCGAGGGCGGTTATGAGCGTGTGGCCGTCGTCACCCCTGTGGGCAACACCGTCTCCTTCCCGGCCAGCGATTTCTCCGTGTATATTGTCGTGGACCAGGGCGAGAATGCGCGCATCAAAATCAACTTTCATGAGCATGACGGCGGGGTCGTTACGATCTACGTGAAGAAAGCGGATACGACAAATCCGGATATGTACGCAACGGTCCTCTACGATCCCGGCGCTGGCGAACTGGCCCAGGGCTATATGTTCCGTGGCTGGACGGTGGAAGAAGAGTACACCTTGGAGTCCGTTTTGAAGTCCATTTCGCAGATTCGCGAAGATGTAGCGGCTATGTTCACGGATGGCTTAACGGACTGTGATGAAGAAGGCGGTATCACTCTGGATTACTACGCCGGCGTCTATAAGGCCATGCGCATTTCCTACATGGACCCCGACAATCCGAACGTCGTTCTCCAGATGGAGACCGTCTTCTCCGTCGGCGATACTGCGGAATACACGGTCAACGGCAGCTACGAACCCGGCGAGGACCAGAACTTCGAGGGCTGGTATTGGACGGCTTCGATCCCCATTACATACGATGATGATGATCAGACGCCTGTTCCCCAGGACACTGCGCTATTGAACGATACGAAGATCATCATCGGCTCCGACGTTGTGTTCAGAGCCAACGCGCCCAGGGGTCACTGGCTGATCTTTGACGAAAACGGCAAGGGCGCAAGCTATACGCCGCCCCAGTTCCTTGAAACGGACGAGACGCCTCTTGAGCCGGAGGAGCCGACGCGCTTCGGTTATACCTTCGCCGGTTGGTATACGGTTGCGCCCGCTGCCCAGTACGGCGATCCCACCGGCGATCCGTTTGACTTTGACCAGCCCATCACCGAAAAGACCACGGTCTACGCAAAGTGGACGCCGGCGACCACTGCGAACTATACCGTCATCATCTGGAAAGAAGGCCTGACGGAGGGTAAGTATGACTTTGGGGAGTCAGTCACGCTGGCAGGCAACGTGGGCGCCACGATCAACACCGTTTCCCAGCAGAGCACCGGTAACAATGCCTATGCCCGCATCAACGGCACCAATTACCAGTACACCGGCTTCCATCTTGCTCGTTTCGATCAGAACGTGACCATTGTGGTGGAAGGCACCTCTGTCGTCAACGTGTACTACGATCGCACGTCGTACACCTTGACGTTCCGGCGCTATGCAAATAGTGGAACGGTTTACAAGACCATCACCGCCAAGTACGGCTATCCCATCGGGGACAACTTCCCCATCAGCGTCAATGGCGACACCACGTACAGATGGGACCCCCACAACAGCAGCACCTTCTCGAATGTGTTGGTGTACATCGACATCATGCCGGCAGAGAATGTCACGTTCTCAAGAGACTCTTCCAGTGCCGGCACCAAATACATGGAGTTCTATGTGGAAGCCCTGCCCGGCCAAACGCCGGACAGAACATGGAACGGGAGGAACTTCGTAAAGTACGGCAGCACCATTCCGGCCAAGTATAACTTCTTCACCGAGGCAGAGGACTTCATTGAACTGACCGGTTACAATAAGCTCGGTTCCGATCCTGCGTTCGTTAATGGACGGGCCGACGTCAGCAGTGGTGGCACCATTCGCTTCTACTACACCCGTCAGGAGTTCGCCATCAATTACATGGACGGCGTCTATGTCGACGGCAACAACAACCCGATGGACGAAACCAACCGCGGTCAGCTGAAAGAAGTGGGCGGGATCGCGTACGGAGCCGACACCAGCACCTACAACAAGGGGGGAGCAAACTACTATGCCCCCACCTTCACTGGCTATGTCTTTGAGGGCTGGCATTTGGACGATGCCTGCACCCAGGCATATACGTTCACAACGATGCCTTCGAACAACGTCACGGTCTACGCCAAGTGGCGTCAGATCCAGTACCGTGTGTTCATGCATCCGAATGCGCCCGATACTGCTGCGGCGGATTATCTGGGCGGTCAGGGCCTCTGCTTCCGCGCCAGCTACGGCGGCAAGGTCTCCCGTCCCGTCGGCCACGTAGAGGGCTATGAGCTCGTCGGCTGGTATTTGGACGAGGCGTGCACGCGTTCGTTCAACTTTGAGGCGTACGTTCTGAATGAGAGCACGGTAACGGCGCCTTACGATCAGAACACCACCACCACGGAGTATGACGCGTTTGGCAATCCGCTAGGCGGCAACTCCGATAAAGATGGCGGTCGTTTCTGGATCACCAAGCGGCTTGACATTTACGCCAAGTGGCGTTCCCAGATCGTCGGCGCAGAGGGCATCGGCGTCAAGTACATCGCGCAGATCGACGGTACGAACTATCCCGCACCGACTGACGCCCTCCTCTACAAGGATAAGAGCCAGGCGGTTGCGGGCGGAGCGGCTTCTGCGCCGGAAGGCAAGGTCTTCCGGTATTGGGAGGTGTATAAGTACACCGGGTCTCCCAGCGACTCCTTCAACCTCGAAGGCTTCACGTCCACTGGCATCACGGTGGAGCCCGGCAAGAACTTTGAGGTCAAGCTTGCCGAAGCGCAGCGCTATAACGTGGTTTACGATGATGAAGACCCGACCCAGATCGTATCGGCAGACTATACGATCGTGCTGAAGGCGGTCTACGCGGACGAAGAGGAAGAGACCCCCACGTTCATTATCTGGTATTGGAATGATGGATCCGGACGTATCTATCATGAAGACAGAACGGCGGGCGAGGATAATCATCCGCTGCAGATCAACGAAGCGGTCAGCATTCCTGACGCGCCGTCACGCACCGGCTATGTCTTCCGCGGCTGGTACAAGCTGAAGATCAGAGACAATAACCCGCCGGCGACCTATGCCGTCACGACGCCGAACTTCTTGTGGTTCGCCGAAAACGCATACCATGCAGGTAGCTATACCGGCGCGGTCGCCACGAAGGTCGCTGCGGACGAAGCTGAACCGTACGATTATCTGTACGCCGTCTGGGAGCCTATCGTCCAGTTCGACCTCAACTACTCGAACTACCCCGCGGATGACAAGCCCGACGATCAGATCCCGGGTACGGATGGCAAGATCACCGAGCCGGAAGGGATCTTGAACAGAGAGCCCTACTGGTATCAGAGGCCGAACAATGACCCGAACTATGAAGCCTACAAGTGGCAGTTCGTGGGCTGGAACACCAAGGCGGACGGCACCGGCACGGACTATAACTTCGACACCGACACGGTGGCGATAATCGACGACGATCAGGGCGGCTCGACGCGCATCCTCTACGCCCACTGGGAGCCCATCGAATACTATATCACTGGCAGCTTCAATGACTGGAGCACGAACGTTTCCGAGATGTTGCCGTTGACCAATCCAACGAACGATCTCGAATTCTCGAGAGAAGTGAATTTCTTGACCGGCACCGAGATCAAGGCGGTCAGCGTCGTGAACGGTCAGGTCGTTCCGACATACGGCACCAGCGACGGGTGGTTTGCGCCTCCGGGCAACGACTTGGGCAATAAGTACGTCAGCATAGACGAATCCGGTTCCGCGACGCTGTACTTCCGCCCGTACTGGTGGAATGCCTGGGATTATAAGTACATCTATATCGAGCGCGCCCAGAAGATCTATATCGAGACCAATTTCAATACTCTGGAAGTGTCGGAACAGCTTAAGCAGGATGCCATCAATGCGGTCATCCTGAAGGGTAGTGGCAATGATCTCGAATCCGGAACGGATACCGAGGGCAAGTACTTTAGCGCATCCCAGGAACAGGGTATCTCCATCACGGCGGAACTGACTGGGTACAAGGTGAACTGGGATCAAGACAAGACTTACGCATTCCAGCCGGATCATGGTGATACGTCGGTGCCGATCACCGAAGCCCATGGCTTCATCATGCCCAACACCAAGGTTAGACTCCATGTCCACTTCGACCCGATCCACTACACGGTGCACTTCGACAAGAACGCGAACGACGCCACCGGCACGATGGACGATCAGACCTTCACCTACGACGTGGAGCAGTCCCTGACGGCCAACGCGTTCCAGCGTGAGGGCTATACCTTCACCGGCTGGAATACCGCGGCTAACGGCAGCGGCACGGGCTATGTCGATGAGAAGATAGTCAAGAACCTGGCCACCACCGAAGGCGCGATCGTCGACCTCTACGCCCAGTGGACGACGGATCCTACGCAGACGTACACGGTAACGTACACGGCGGAAGGCAACGGCAGCGTGAATCCGACGAGCCAGACGGAGCAGATTCTTGCGACGACGGCGATCACGGGCTCCACGGCGACGGCAGACGAAGGCTACAAGTTCGTCGGCTGGTACAAGGGCGATACGAAGATCTCGGATAACGAGGTCCTGAGCGCAGAAGACGCGATAGCGAACCTGAACAAGACGGAAGCCGGCAACTATGCGGACACGACGTACGTCGCGAAGTTCGTCACGGACGACAGCCAGACGTACACGGTAACGTACACGGCGGAGAACGGCACGGTCGATACGGCGAAGAACGAGAACATC
>JAEEGL012203187.1_pt1 | contig 37806 bp, 35 predicted proteins | sample 9134231 | NCBI WGS metagenome assembly JAEEGL01 (sample SAMN16246548, study PRJNA631951) | gut metagenome | biome: gut microbiome; feature: rumen; material: fiber-attached | host: Bos | place: Iran: Karaj | collected 2018-10 | reverse complement strand
TACTGGCGGAGGGCATGGGACTCGAATCTGCCCAAGAGCCCGAAACCCTTGAAAAGAAAGGAGGAACCACACCGTCCTTCGGGTGTATCCAATTTGTATCCAGAAATGCCGTCAAGGCTTCCTCCGGGTTTGCATTTCCGGCTGTATGTGATATAATAACGTAAATTAATATTGTTTCAGAGGCGGGGCATACGTAAAGGGCCATGGCTCAGGTGCTGCCGCTTAACAAGGAAATGAGGTGCAAGTCCTCGCATTGAACCAATACCGTGAGTGCGTAGGTATCTGTCCGTCGGCGAAAGCCGGTCATTGGGAAAACGCGGCCGCAGGCAATAGCAGTAAAGCAGCCGTAAGTACTGAGAAGGCAGGGCAGACTACCGCCTGATGCATAAGTCGGGAGACCTACTGAGGCAGGATCGTTGTCAGTATATAAGGTTATGGAAAGTGTTCAACCCTGGTGGGGTCACTGTAGCCTTATATTTTGATATGCGATGTCTGCCGGTAACAATTATCATAATAAGATCATAAGGATCAGGGTCAACAAAGCTCTGGAAAAGAAAGAGGCGCAGTTTGCCGAAGAGCACAAAAACGACACTGATCAGCAACTCATATTCTATCTTCATCAGCAAGCTCTTCTGATCCACCACACACCAAGAAAGCGCGAGATAACAGGCTGGCGTTATATTTCCGAGCGCTTCGGAGGCTGGGACCGTGCCATACTAAGGTCCGGCCTTAAGCCCAGCGCGGCCGAAGACCCCATTTCCGAATGCGATCTGATAAAGGAAGAAACAGCTCTCCAGGAAAAGCTCTACAAGGATCACAAGATACAGAAAAAGAACAGGGCTGAAGTCCGCCGCATAAAGCAGGCCCGCCAAAAAGAGGCGGAGGCCCAGTGGCGCCGCGAGCATGGCAAGCCGCAGAAATAGATACTGCAGTCCGCTTTTATAAAAATATTCTACAGATAAATTATTCACAAATGCGTTCGTTTGTGTTACAATATTAAAGGCAAAAAGACAGTAACTGATAAAATCGGTTATTAAAAAAGTGTTTCAGCAGGGGCGGGGGGCCGCAAAGCCGCAGAGTGCATCGCAGGGCGCAAGCCCAAAAGATCTGCGCGGCAGGCCAGGGCCGCTATAAAAAGGGAAGGGTGTGGGAATCGCCCGCTTAGCCAAAACCGTAGTTGCTTAGGGTACTGCTCGTTGGCGAAAGCCAGTCATTCGGGAGACCGGAGAAGGCAGAGCAGCCATCCGCTTGAAGCTTAAGCCGGGAGACCTACTGCTGTATAAACGAAATACTATTAAAAAAGGTTTAAGGTAGTATTCCTGACGCATCAGGATACTGCCTTTTTGTATTCAAATAATCTGTTAGCTCTTCCGGACAATACAGTTTCGGAAGTCCGCAGCTCAGTTTTTAAAGGAGGAAACGAAAATGAAAACGAGCAGAAAATTATTAGTTTTAGTTTTGGCGCTGGCGATGGTTTTCGCCTGCGCAGTGCCGGCGATGGCAATGAGTGATACAGGTACGAGCTATTTGGAACCAACCTCTCATCCGGTAGAAAATAACTCTTTTACAGTAACGCTCTCGATCCATAGTGGAAAGATTGGTTCTGGGTCATCAGCAAGTAACGCAATTAATAGGTACTTCTATGTTGTGAACATGGGAGAAGATGGTCATCCAGGATCATATACTGTCGCAGATGTATTAAATGCTGCTGATGCACAATATAATTGGCTAAGTTTTGTGTATAATGGAGAATCTCATCACCCTGGTACATTTGTTTCAGGTGTAGTTGACTCTTCTGTAGTAGATGCTAACAATAGTCCCATTACTTTTGAACCTGTCAGCATTACAGATGGAACAAGAACAGGTTATTGTGGTTGGATGTTTATGGTGAATGGTAAATATCCTAAGATAGATGCTACAAATGGTGCACTTATAAACCAGGCCTATGTAAAAGACGGAGATCATATTGATCTGTTTTTCGCAAATTCATTAACGAGCACCAATGCAACCAGGCGTGTTTTCCTCGAACCGTATAGTTATAGTGGTGGTACGCTTAAGTTGAAAGGTTGGTCTGCTTATAGTTATTACACTTCGAGTGGTGCTTGGGTTATATCCTCCAGTTATACACCTATTACAAGCGGATACTTCTCTATAAAAATAGATAACACTATTTATTCTCGCCAGTTTAATAATTCTGGATTGGTCTCAATCAACAATATTGGTTCGGGTTTGCATACAATCACTATAATGCCCAAGTATAATACCTTTACTTCAGGTAGTGGTAGTTATCAATTGCCCTCATACTTAGGCTACACATTTATGGTCAATCTTCCATAAACCCATTAATTTGAGGATAGTGCACTCTTCGGTCTTTTTAATCAAAAAGGACCGAAGAGCGTCTCGATTTAGATTATTATGAAAGAAGGTTGTACTGTGAAGAAAATAAGACGGTTATTTTGTTTTGTGTTATCTGTTGTTCTTACAACGATAGGAATACCTCAAATTTCTTTTGCACAAGAGAGTCGCATAAATATCGTTCCAGGTTTATTTGATGCGGAAGCAGTGGGTTGCACAATTGAAAAGGTAGAATCGATTGTGGTACCAGAAGAATACGGCGAAGAGAACTACGAAAACGCAGTTGCATATGATATTACTGTGTCTGGAATAGAATATGATGGTGCGTTTTATTTCAATTTTATACCATTAGAAGAGTTTCCAGATGATGAGTATGGTACTTTTCCTATAGTATCGCTTTTTGGTTTTTCGTTCAAGGATATTACTCTTGAAGAGGATGCAGATTACATTATTGATGAGGATCTTGTAGATGCAATTGTTACAGACTATAAAAACAGAGACGATCTTAGTTTTCAGATTGCATTGACTGAGGGTCAGGCACACAATGTTCTTTATGCATATCCTGTTCCGATTTGGTTAAATAACGATGAGGAAGTAACACCTACTGCTATCATTCTTAATTTTTATGTTGAAGGCTATTCTGGCGATCCAGATCCACAGCCAAGTATTGACAAAATAATAGTATGTCCAGATTTAAGCTACGTAACTGCTGAGGGATGTACAATAACAAGTTATAAAAATGCAGATATCCCTGACAGTTATTTTGATGATTATTCCGGCGCTTATGCTTATGATGTAAATGTTTCGAATATAACTGATAATGGGTCATTCTTCTTTAACTTCGGTCGACTTGATGAGTTCCCGGATGATGAATATGGAACATTTCCAATGGTATCTTCGATAGGCTACTCTTATCAGGATATTGATTTAACCTCAGATCCGAATATAATCATCAGTTCGGAAAAATTTGAAATGATCATGGACGATTTCATGGCACATGAGAATCAATCGTTCCAGGTTCAGTTGTCTGACGGACAGGGACAACTTGTCGTATATCTGTATCCAGTCCCTGTTTGGGTGAATAATGATGATGAGGTTACACCATTTGTCATCATCTTAAACTGTTCAAACAAGACTGAAGAACCACCAGATGATCCTGGTGATGAAGAAACATGCTCACTCATAAGTATTTCTGCTTCAGCTGGCCAGATAGAGTATGCCTATGATAACAAATATGAGCTTGATAGAGTTTATATTGTGGTGCCTTCAGATGAAGAATATCTGGATGTTGATCTTTGTTTTGATAGGAATGATGTAGTTCTTAAGATAAACGGAGAAGACATCGGCAATCCGGGGGAGAACGGAGAAATCAATATTGAGCTTATGGCTGCGCCTCCTATTTACGGTGATGGAAGCGGTCTCTCAGGTGGTGAAAAGTATTTAATTCAAGCAGAGTTAAACGGTAAAGTTTTATGCGAGTATAGCATAATTGCTGTAAACCAGCGTTTTGATGATCTGCCTGATGCTGTTGTAGACTATTTATGTATAGGATCTCAGTATACAAACGGGAAGGGATTTTCAGATTATGGAATCCGTGGTGTACGTTCATTATTGGGGAGCAATTGGACCTCTGAAGGTGGGTTGTCCGGTCCGGTATCTTTAGGAAACTTTGGTGGGTACATTGTTTACTATTACGAAGATGCAATTAAGGATGACCCAAGAAATCCATATGGCATAGATTTCATTACTTTCGGCAATTCTTATCATGCAACTCAAGAATTTGGTGAAGTCGGTCAGGTTTGGGTCAGTGAGGACGGCAAAAACTGGTACGCAATTGCTGGTGGCATGCACTATGAGGATTATGCCGATTGGGACTATTCTATCACGTACACGAAAACCGATGATGGAAAAACAGCGATAACAGATAGCCATGGTAATAATGAAACTGTCAGTTACGAGTATCCGGAGTTCGATAAGTATCCGCTGCATAATTTCTCTTCTGAAGATGAAGCAAGCCTGTCATTATCAGGAATCAATTTTGAGGAGAATGATACGCAAAACAACCAAAATGGAAATGCTTTGGCTGCATATGCAGGGTTTGGATACACAGATTTAGGGAATAGGGGTACAGTCCTTTTGGATGAAAGAGAAGCTTACGCTAATTGGACTGGTGAGGAACTATATGAAAAACTAGCAAGAAACATTGCGGAAAATCCATATCTGTATGAATACACCCCAGATATTTTCTCTTTTACTACTGTTACTGATGGTATGGACTTAGCTTGGGCTGTTGACAAAGAAGGCCAGCCTGTCGATGTTAGTGATATGGAGTTCCATTACGTCAAAATCGTTACTGCAAGTAACATTTACAATGGCGCTATTGGTGAAAAGTCTACCGAGGTCAACATGGTCCGTGTGGCACAGGCAAATGATTCTGCTGTTGGTATCAGCACTGCTCCTGCAAGCATCAGCTTCGATGGGGCTGCTGTGGATCTGACGACTGGAACGCAGATCAGCGATAATGTATTCTCCTTCACCGGAGATGCTGCAGTTGCGGTGCGCGGTGCGTTTGATGTCGTGGTGGAAGCCGATGGGTCAAATGTGTACATTAACAACAACCCTGAGGCGAGTGTTTCCTACGGCAAGATCCCGGATCACGGTATCATACGTGTAATCGTACAGGACGGAGAAAAGGAACCTCTGATCTATGTATTCAGCCTGGTAGAAGATGAAGTTTCTCAGGAAGAGATAGATCAGGAAGCTGCAAAGGCGGTGGATGATCTTATCGATGCAATAGGAGAAGTAACTCTTGAAAGCAAAGAAAAGATCGAGGCTGCAGAAGCTGCTTATGATGCTCTGACCGATGCGCAGAAGGAGCTTGTTACAAAGAAGGATGTGCTTGTTGCGGCAAGAGCGGCATTTGATGCGCTTATGGCTCAGGACTTTGGTACTGTGCATATAGTGGTTGAGAATACTACATACAGCAAGGCGGACGGTGCACCCTGGGATGGTACGCTTGTTGATACCACTGTAGCGCTAAAGGGAGACTCAACGACAATGACTGCCGTAATAGAAGCTCTCGGCAGTTATCATCAGACAGGCGCCGAAAGCGGATATATTTCGGAGATCAACGGCCTAAGTGCAATGGATGGCGGATCCGATTCTGGTTGGATGTGCACGCTAAACGACTGGTTCACAAGCGAAGGCATCGGAGGCTATACTGTCGCAAACGGCAAGTTGAGCGATGGGGACGAAATCAGAGTCCTTTACACGCTTAACTGGGGCGAAGATATCGGAGGCAGTTGGGCGAACAATGACACCAGCCTTACTGATCTTAAGGCGAACGTCGGAGAGTTCGATAAGACATTCGATCCGGAGACTCTCACCTATACGCTTACAGTTCCCGCAGGCACAAAGGAAGTACAGATCACTCCTACTGCGGCTAACAAGAACTTTTATGTTACCATCAAGTCCGGTGATACGGAGTATAAGAGATCCTCGTCAATACCAGTTGCAGAAGGTACGGTAATTACACTGGTAGTAGGCGGTCCGTCCATGAACACCGGGTTTACACCTACTACCTATAAGGTGGTTATCGCAGTTGAAGCATCTGATGCTGTAAAGCGCGTAGAAGACCTTATCGATGCCATCGGCGAGGTTACTGCGGACAGCGGAGACGCCATACTTGCGGCCCGCACCGCATACGATGCACTTTCCGAAGAGGATAAATCAAAGGTAAGCAACTATGCGGATCTGGAAGCGGCAGAGGCAGCATACGCAGCGCTCAACGAGGCAGCTGTAGATGCAGTTGAAGCATTGATCGATGCTTTGCCGGAGACGGTAGCTCTTAGCGACAAGGAAGCCATAGAGGCGGCCCGCGCGGCTTACGAGGCCCTTACGGACGAGCAGAAGACCCTTGTGGAGAACTACGAGGATCTGATCGTTGCGGAGAAGGCGCTGGAGAAGCTGGAAAGCAACATAGAGGATATCTACAAGAACACCGGCGACTACATCGAAAAACAGATCAAGGAAAAGGGTCTGGCTGTCGGTTCCGTCGGCGGTGAATGGGCTGTTCTTGGACTTGCAAGAGCAGGCAGAGAAGTCCCGGATGAGGACAAGTATCTGGAAAAGGTAAAGGCGTTCATAGAAGAGAACGTCAACGACAAGGAGCAGCTGGAAAAGAACAAGTCCACGGAGAATTCCAGACTTATTCTGGCGCTCACCTCCATAGGCGAGGACGTTGCGGACGCTTACGGTCACGATCTTATTGCGGGCCTGTCCGACCTCAGCTATGTAAAGAAGCAGGGCCTCAATGGCACTATCTATGCTCTTATAGCTCTGGATTCTCACGAGTACGAGCCGGCTGAAGGCGCTACTGCAACAAGGGATGCTCTTATAGAAGCGATCCTTGCGGCGCAGCTGGACGACGGCGGCTGGGTACTTTCCAGCACGGCAACCACTGCGGATGGCGACATGACAGGCATGGCTCTGCAGGCGCTGGCTCCTTACTACAAGACCAACGACAAGGTGAAGGCGGCTGTGGACAAGGCGCTTGCGTGCCTGTCCAACATGCAGAACGCTGCGGGCGGCTTCGGTTCCCTGCAGGGCGGCAGCGCTACGTCCGAGTCCTGCGCTCAGGTGGTAGTTGCACTTACCGCACTTGGCATTGATCCGGCTACCGACGAACGCTTCGTTAAGAACGGCATCTCTGTGCTCGACGCTCTGTGCAGCTACTATGTGGAAGGCGGCGGATTCGAGCACGTGGAAGGCGGCGGCCTAGACGGCATGGCCACTGAGCAGGGCTACTACGCTCTGGCTGCATACTTCCGCTTCAAGGACGGCCAGACCGCCCTGTACGACATGACGGATGTGGAGATAGCCAAGGAAGAAGAGCAGAGCGAAGATGAAAAAGCTGCAGAAGCAGTTGAAGAAAAGATCGACGCCATCGGCGAGGTGACTCTCGAATCCGAGGAAGACATCAAGGCTGCGCGCGAAGCCTATGAGGCCCTTACGGATGAACAGAAGAAGTTGGTGACAAAGCTTGATGTTCTTGAGGCTGCGGAAAAGAGGCTCGAAGAGCTTAAGAAAGCTGCTGCAGACGGTACAATCACCAAAGCAGTAGACAAGAACGGCAAGGACATTGCCTTTACGCTGGACGACGTGGACGAAAAGCATATCCTTACAAAGGAGAAGGCTGCGGAGGTCAACGACAAGATCGACAGCCCGGATCAGGTAGAGATACTCTGGCAGAAGGATATAGTTGTTCCGGATGGAACAGCGTTCCCGGCCACGCTGACGTTTGCAGTCCCGAAGGATTATCAGGATAAGGACGTCTTCGTGTATCACTATAACGGCACCGATTGGGAAGTGGTAGCCGAAGGCAAGGGATCCGAAGTCTCTGCCAAGTTCGATTCGCTGTCTCCCGGCGCTCTGGTTGCGAAGACCGAAGAGACGCCAGCTACCGGAGACAGCAGCAACATGTTCCTCTGGGCCGGAGTCTGCGTGGTTGCAGTAGCTGCAGCTGCAGTTACGGTGATCAGCGGAAAGAAGCGCAGAGAAGACTGATCAAGGTTCTTTCAGACACAGGTCTGATTGAATAGAGTTTCATTTTTGTACTCAGGGCGGCCTGAAAACCGCCCTGGGTATTGTGGTATAATGGATCATGACAAAAAAGAAGATCGCAAACGTAATAATGGTGGCGATAATCGCCGTAATAGTCATCGGTTTCGTTCTGGTTGCCGGACACATTAAGGGCTGGTTCGACAGGACTCCGGAGGCGGCTGTCCTTACGGAATGTAAGGGCATAATTACTATGGAACGCGACGGCGTTGGTTACAATGTTACGGAGGACACGCCGCTTCGCAAAGGCGATAAGATAAGCTGCAGCCCGGATGCTACCGTTAAGGTGGCAGCGGGCGAAGGCACGATAGTGTTGGGTGAGAGCGCAGTACTGACTGTAGAGGATCCGTCACAAAAGAGCTTTAAGGGTTCTCTGAGCGCAGGAGAAGCGTTTGCGTACGCGAAAGATGCCCCGGTGGGCATTTCCTTCGACGGGAAGGAAGTGTCGCTTAAACATGCGGCTGCGGCCTTCAGTGTGCGCGCGGGAGCGCAGAGCATGGCGGTGTATTCCGGCGAAGTCGATAATGTTAAAGCCGGAAATGCCAAGGAGTGGGTAGGCACGGAGGAGACCGTGCATGAACTGGATATTAACAGTCTTAACGACTTTATGATAGCGCAGATCCGGGCGGCCGGAGAGGGCTCGGGTCTTATATTCGCAAAGGCGGATGTGGACGCTCTTGTGGAGAGGCGTCAGGCAGAGATAGAAGAAGCAAGGCGCAGGGCCGAAGAAGAGCAGCGCGCCGCAGAGGAAGCAGCCAGAAAGGAAGTCGAGGAGGCGGCCAAAAGAACGGCGGAGGAAGCGGCAAAGAAAGCTGAGGCCGACAAGAAGGCCGCAGAAGAAGCTGCCAGGAAGGCCGAAGAGGCAAGAAAAAAGGCAGAAGAAGCCAAGTCCGAAGAAGACAGGAAAGCCGCTGAGGAAGCTGCCCGCAAGGCAGAGGAAGAGAGAAAGGCCGCAGAAGAGGCTGCCAGAAAAGCAGAGGAAGAGGCCGCAAGAAAGGCCGAGGAAGAGCGCAAGGCCAAGGAGGAAGAGGAGCGCAGAAAGGCAGAAGAAGAGGCAAAGAAGACCTACTGCTATATTACGATACGCTGCGACACCATCCTTAACAACATGGACGATCTGGATCCGGAAAAGGCGCCGTATGTTCCGGAGAACGGTGTGATCCTCTGGAAAAAGAAGATAGAATTTACGGACGGAGAAAGCGTTTTCGACGCGCTTAAAAGGGCATGCAATAAATACGGAGTGCAGATCGAATACAAATATACGCCCATGTACGAGAGTTATTACATCGAAGGATTGAATCACCTGTACGAATTCGACTGTGGACCGGAATCCGGCTGGATGTACAAGGTCAACGGCTGGTTCCCCAACTACGGATGCTCCTCGTACAAGCTTAAAAAAGACGACGAGATAGTCTGGTGCTATACCTGCAAGGGGCTTGGCGCCGACGTGGGCGGTTCCGTGTATTAGTTTTGGCGTGTGTGCCGGCTTCTGCGGAAAGGTAGATAAAGGAGAGTTGTATTGGCTCAGATCGAGATACGCAATTTGAGTTTTTCATACGCAGCGGCAAGAGGGAGGCTGTCGCTGTATGACGTAAGCCTCTCTGTGGAGAGAGGTGAGTATCTTGTATTGTGCGGAAGATCCGGATGCGGCAAGACAACGCTTCTGCGGCAGCTAAAAACAGTGCTTAGGCCGAATGGCAGGACGGAAGGCGAGGTGCTGTTTGACGGCGTTCCGTTGGAGAAGGTATCCGAGAGGGACCAGGCTTCGAAGATCGGCTACGTAATGCAGGACCCGGATGATCAGATCGTTACGGACAAGGTGTGGCACGAGCTTGCCTTTGGGCTGGAGAGTCTTGGGACGGACCAGAAGACCATGCGCGGACGCGTGGCGGAGATGGCCTGTTATTTCGGCATCGCGGACTGGTTCCATAAAGACGTGGCAACGCTTTCTGGCGGTCAGAAGCAGCTTCTGAACCTGGCGTCGGTCATGGCTATGCAGCCGGAAGTGCTTATACTTGATGAGCCCACGAGCCAGCTGGACCCCATAGCCGCATCGGACTTCCTTAACACTGTAAGAAAGATAAATACAGAGCTTGGAACTACCGTTATCATAACGGAACACAGGCTCGAAGACATATTCCCGTACGCGGACAGAGCTATCGTGATGGACTGCGGAAAGATCATCGCAGATGGCGGGCCAAAAGACGTGGGGCGGCTTCTGCACGAGCAGAAGAACGAGATGTTTGCCGCCATGCCCACGCCGGTAAGAGTATATTACGCGGCTGCAGGATCCGAAACTGCGGAAGGCACGGCGTCCTCTGCCGGCGGAGATTGTCCTCTTACGGTCCGTGACGGTAGGAACTGGCTGTCTGAAATGCTGCCGGGAGCGCTGAAAAATACCGGTTTCGAGGCGGATAAGTTCAACGACGAGGTGAAGGATCCTGCCCTTTCGCTTAAGGAGCTCTGGGCCAGGTACGAGAAGGACAGTCCGGATATTCTGCGTGGCGTAAGCGCAGAGATTCCAAAGGGAAGTCTCTACGCTGTAGTCGGGGGCAACGGGGCCGGAAAATCTACGCTTCTTAAGGCAGTCTGCGGCACGGTCCGTCCGTATAGAGGAAAGATAAAGATCTTCGGAAGACCTTTCGAAAATTATGATAAGTCGGAGCTTTTCAGAGGGTGTCTTGCCATGCTTCCGCAGGACCCCAAAAGCTTGTTCGTAAAGAACAGCATAAGAGAAGACCTTGAAGAGATGACTAAGGTAGAGGAGAAAGTCCTGCGCATGGCGGAGCTCTGCCGGGTAAAAGAACTTCTGGACAGGCATCCGTACGATCTGTCCGGCGGCGAGCAGCAGAGGGCGGCCCTGGCAAAGGTCCTGCTTACGGAGCCGAAGATACTGCTCCTGGACGAGCCGACCAAGGGCATAGACAGCTTCTTTAAGCAGACGCTTGCAGGGATCCTTTCGGATCTTAAGGAAAAAGGCCTTACGATAGTAATGGTGTCTCACGATGTGGAGTTCTGCGCAAGATATGCGGATCTGGTGTCCATGTTCTTCGACGGCCATATACTTACTACCGATACCCCGAGACGTTTCTTCGGGAGCAACAGTTTCTACACCACTGCGGCTAACCGCATGAGCAGGCATCTGTTCTCCAACGCAGTAACTGCGGAAGATGTGGTGGAACTATTAAAAGAAAACATCGTACCGGAGGGCGTCAGATGAAGCGCTCCGGCATCGCATTGCTGATAGTTTTCATAGTCTGCATTCCCCTGACATTGTTCCTTGGGAGCAAGATCCCCGGGAGAAATCATTACATTACCGGGCTCCTTATTATGCTGGAGCTTCTGGTGCCTTTTGTGATGGCTTTCGGCAGGAAGCCTCAGGCGCGGGAGATCGTTGTAGTGCTCATACTCTGTGTTCTTGCGATACTTGCCAGAGTGGTGATCCCCATTCCTCACTTTAAACCCGCGTTCGCGATGATCCTTCTTGCAGGCATGGGCTTTGGACCCGAGACCGGTTTCATGGTAGGCGCGGTCACGGCTTATTTCGGTAACTTCCTGGCAGGGCAGGGCCCTTATACTCCGTGGCAGATGCTTGCCTACGGAGCAGGAGGCATGCTTGCAGGAGCGATCTACAGAAAGAAGCTTTTGCCGAGAGATCCCATAGTGATGGCAGTCTTAGGATTTGCTGTCTGCGTGGTGTGGATAGGCCCGCTGCTGGATCTTTCGACAATTCTGCTGACTGTCGATAAGGTCAGCTGGGCATCAGCTGCGTCGATACTCAGGTCCGGTTTCCCGGTGAACGCTCAGCAGGGTCTGTGCACGGCGCTTGTAATGCTTCTTTTCGGAAAGCCTGTACTGCAAAAGTTCGACAGGGTAAAGCTGCGTTTTGGAATGCTGGAGGACGGATATGGGGTTTGAACGCTGTCATCCTGCGGTGAATCTTATATACTTTGCGGCTGTTATAGCCGGGACTCTGCTGTTTAAGAACCCGGTCTTCCTTGGCATATCCTACGTCTGCGCATTCATCTACAGCGTAAAGCGCAACGGCAGACGGGGGCTGGTATTTGATCTGATACTGATCCCGCTGATCGCAGTATTCGTGTACTATTACAGCTCGTTTGAACATTTCGGGATGACTGTGATCGGATACAACAATGTTGGAAACAGCATTACGCTGGAAGCGATAGTGTATGGATGCGCCCTGGGCTTTATGGCTGCGGCTGTTCTGATGTGGTTCTCCTGCGTTCATTCCGTGTTTACAGCAGATAAAGTGGTCTATCTGTTCGGCAGGGTCAGCCCACACCTGGCGCTGTTCCTTTCGATACTCCTGCGCATGGTGCCCCGTATAAAGAAAGAAGCTGGAAAGATCAATACTGCGCAGAAAGGCATAGGTCTGGGTTCCAACCAGGGAGGCATTATACGTAGGATCCGTAACTGGATCAGAATCTTTTCCATGATGATAAGCTGGACCATAGATGCCTTTGCAACAGCGTCGGACTCCATGAGGAGCCGTGGCAGTCTGCTGCGTGGAAGGCGGGCGTTTTCGATATATCGCTGGGACAACCGTGACAGGACTTATGTGGTAGTACTGTTCTTCTTTATGGCAGTTACCGTAATGGCCCGTATGCTCAGCCAGACAGGTATGAAGTTTTCCCCACGCCTGGTAATGCCTCCGGTAACGGCAGTATCCTTTGTCTTTTACGTATGCTATGCCGCGCTTTGCCTGATGCCGTTCATACTTGAGATCTGGACCGAATACAGGTTCAGACAGGCAAGGCGGCAGATGCTGTAGGTAAGGTGCTGAAAAAGTACCAGTGGGTATATAATACATCTTATTTAAATCAATAACTGACAGAAATCAGGTATAATTCTTCGCACCAACTTCTCGATGCCTTTTGTGGCATCGTTTTTTTTTGAAATAGATACCCGACGAAATCACCGATTTTTCCCTTTACTAAGTGAGAGGGATAAACAATTTCTCAAAAAACTCAAGCTGATGGGGTATTAAACAGCGTTATTTTTACATTACTTACTGAGGAGATCTCCTGAAAGTACAGAAGATCGATCAAAGAACCTTGACAACTGAATATACATCCAGACAGATACATTCCCTGCGCTGTGAGGTGAGGAGCCTCTGTCCGGATAGCCTTGTAAGCTCATAAAACAGCCATTTAAGACGATTTTGATACCACCAAGGATAAAGATATCAAGGCGGTGATCGTATGTGAAAAAAACAGGTCCAGAGCAGGAAAAACTATAGTCGGCGTTCCTGAAAACGTGCCTTTCCCATGGGGCCATATCACGAGATTAAAGAAAGAAAGGAGTAGAGATAAATATGAGCATAATTACAAAATCTGAAAAGGAGACGATCTTGCTTACTACGGAGGCGGACGATACCTGGTCAGTATATACATTCAATTCCGCGCTGCAGAAGAAGCTGGCTGGATTTGCGGAACAGTATCCTGAGCTTTGCCGTCTGAAGAGCAAAGACAAGGAGACCGGCAGCGTCACGTACGAGATGGCAAAGTCCAGGATATCCATAAGGCTGATTCCCCCTTACAGCGAGGAACGGCGCAGAGCTGCCAGCGAATATGCGAAGGCACAGAGATCCGGTGCCGGAAAGGGGTTCTGATCATGGCTGTAAAAAGGATGTTCAGCAAGAATGTCACCAACACGGACAGGCTGCAGTCGCTTCCGCTATCGGCACAGGCTTTGTATTTCCATCTGGGAATGAATGCAGACGATGACGGTTTTGTAGGGAATCCGCTGTCCATCACCCGCTGCATAGGCGCATCGGAGAGCGATCTGGGTGTTCTGGTGGACAATGACTTTTTAATAAGGTTCCAAAACGGAGTGTACCTGATCAAGGACTGGCACGTGAATAATTACATCCGTCCTGACAGATACCAGGAAACAACATACACGGATCTTATTGGCGCTGTTTATGAAGACGATGGCGGCCGGTATCAGTTCGGTATACCACCTGACATACCAGCGGTAGACCCAGGTCAGTATAGAACAGATTAGGGTAGAGAATATATATCTACCTGAAAGATAATATATAGACTGCTCCCAAAGGTCGCTGTCGATTCCTAACAAGCAACGCCTCTGGTGCAGCAAATGGATACATTTGGCACTATGAGGCCTTTTTCAGGGAGATCCCTGAGACCCCGTGCACACTGAATATTTTAAAGTTTATGAAAGGAGGAACCAGGCATGGCGAAAGAAAAATCAGAAGCAGCCTCTTGTCTGGCTGCTCCTACTGCAAATGACATATTGGATTTCCTTGTCGGTCAGGGTATAATCGATCTGGACGGTGTGGAAGAGCAATTGTCCAAAGCCAGAGTAAAATGGATCCTTGAAAAACATCCATACGCGATATACCAAGGTAAAGATGGCCGGTGGCGCACCCACATACGGGATTGTGACAAACCGGAGAAAAGAAGGCTGTTGGTAAAACCGACACTGGAAAGCCTTGAGGATGCAATAGTGGATGCTTATTTGGGTCTGGGACAGAAAGGAGATAAAGTAACTATAAGAAAACTCTATCCACGATGGATAGAACACAAACGTCTGTATACAAATTCAGAGGCTTACATATTCAGGATCGAGTCTGAATGGACGAAGCACTATAAAAATTCGGATATTGTAGATGTTCCGATCGTAAAACTGAATAAGCTGGAGCTGGAAGAGTGGGCTCATCGCCTGATCAAAACACATTTTATGACGCGTAAGCAGTACTATAATTCAACGCTTATTATAAGACAGCTTCTGGAATACGCAGTGGATCTGGGGATAATCAGTACAAATCCATATGCGCTAGTCAAGGTCAATGCCGGACGAATGTTCAGGCAGGAACGCAAAAAGCCGAATGAGACTCAGGTATATACAAGGTCGGAACTTGCTGCTCTGTGTGAGTCGGCAACCAGAGATTTTGAAAAGTGCGAGCACAAAAAGCATCAGCTGCTTCCTCTCCTGGTGATGTTCCAGTTCCAGACAGGGCTTCGAATCTCGGAAGCCTGTGCGCTTCGATATGAAGATTTAACTTCCGATTCCCAGCTGCATATCCAAAGAATGTACCTTAGTTTCGACAAGAGCGTTGTTCCTTATACCAAGGGTACATACGGCGACAGATATGTAATACTGACATCCAAGGCTAAAGAACTTATTGAAAAAGCACACCAGAGGCAGATCGAAATGGGTGTCAGCAGCAGCGGTTATATCTTTTCAATGACGGACGATCCGGTGCCTTACGGGGCAGTTCGAAAGTGTTATGAAAAGTACTGCAAAGAGATAGGAATAGTCCTCAAGAGTTCGCACAAGGCAAGGAAGACTTTTGTATCCGCGCTTATCGACGGCGGTGTGAATATAAATACCGTAAGGGAAATAGTGGGACATACTGACGAGCAGACGACCCTGCACAACTACTGTTTCGACCGCAGCAACATGGCAGAAAGAGTCGCTCTTATAGAGAAAGCCCTCAGTTGAGTCCCACGATAATGGACTTGAAAAGCTTGAAATTTCAACGTTTTTAAAAAAAATTGTATCCAGCTGTATCCGGCTGTATCCAAATGTATCCAGACACGATCACCATAATTCCCATCTAAAATCATTCAGTCTCAAAGCCCGAAACCGTTGAAATCTCAAAGAAAAAGAGGATCGTTTCCGATCCCCTTTCGGTGGCGGAGGGCATGGGACTCGAACCCACGAGGCCTTTCAGCCCTACTCGCTTTCCAGGCGAGCTCCTTAGCCACTCGGTCAACCCTCCGTGTCTAATTGCGTGTCTTTTATGTGTGCCCGGCGGGCAGCTAAAAAGAACTGTTAAATTCGACCATAAGAGTTTACAATAAGCACGGGGGAAAAGCAAGGACAAATTTATGAAAGCACTGTTTTTTGACGGAATTAAAGCGGAATACAGGGAGGACCTGCCGGTCCCGGTGCCTGCCGAAGGCCAGAGCCTTATTCGTGTGCTGCTTGCCAACGTGTGCAGCACGGACCGGGAGATCCTTAAGGGCTACAGACCGGACTTTAAAGGAATAATGGGCCACGAGTTTGTGGGCGAGGTGGTGGAGAGCGCAGACGCGTCGCTGGTTGGCCGCATTGTCGTGGGCGAACTGAACGAGGGCTGCGGGCACTGTCTTTACTGCAGGACCGGCCGCGAAAAGCATTGCCTGGACCGCAAGGTGATAGGCATGTCCAAGGACGGCTGCTTTGCGGAGTACATGACGCTGGCCACGCACCTTCTGCACGTGGTGCCGGAGGGGCTGTCGCCGGAGAAGGCTGTGTTTGCGGAGCCTCTGGCTGCCGCTCTGGAGATAACGGAGCAGGTAAAGATAGATCCATCGCAGAACGCTGCTGTTATTGGCGACGGGCGTCTGGGCTTCATGTGCGCGCAGGTGCTTGCGCTTACGGGCGCGGACCTTACTGTTATAGGTCATCATCCGGACAAGCTTAAGATGTTTAAGCCGTACGCAAAGACCCGCCTGAGCAGCGATTACATAGGCAGCGTTCCCGGCTGCGGTGCCGTTCTTCCGGCGTACCGCGCTCTTACGGCGGACGAATGCTTCGAGTACGTGGTGGAGGCTTCCGGGGCGCCGGAGGGCTTCGACCTTGCCATGAACATAGTCCGCAAAATGGGGACCATAGTACTCAAGAGCACCTACGCGGGGAAAAAGGAGCTGGACATGAGCCTCATCCCTGTAAACGAGATAACTGTAGTAGGCAGCCGCTGCGGTCCGTTCGGGCCGGCTCTTAAGCTTCTGGCGGAGGGCAGGGTGAGTTTTCCGGACGTGGAACTTTACGACCTTAAGGACTGGCAGAAAGCCTTTAGTTCCAGGGCGTTCAAGGCTGGATTCGACTTCCGCTGACCGCCGCGGATCAGTATCGCAGAGCAAAACACATTGCTGCCTGCAGACATTCATATCGATCTTAGAAACACCCGGGCAAGTGGTCTTGCGCGGGTGCTTTTTTTATTGTAAAATATAATGAATATATATTGGAATCTAAATATCTGTCCCGCAGGGCTGCTCCGGCGCGCTGCAGGGACCAAGGAAAGGGACACGTTTTGAAAAAGAATTCTAAAGCAATTAAGATATTAGTACTGTGCCTGGCTCTCATCATGGCTCTGACGTCTTGCGGCGCTCCGGGTAACACCAACGCCGGCAACGATCAGAACTCCGAGCCTCAGGAGGCAATGTTCAGCATGCCTCTTCAGCAGTTCATCGACACTGCCAACAAGAGCTCCGGCCTCTGGGAAATGATGTGCTTCATGTTCCCGGAGCGCGTTGTCTACAAGGACGAGGCCGGCAAGTACGTGTTCGACCCCGTAGTAAGCGGAATGAGACGCAACAAGTACAACTGGGGCATTAAGATGAACGCCGTACGCGGCATAGACGTCTCCAAGTACCAGGGCACAATAGACTGGAAACAGGTAGCGGAGGACGACGTTAACTTCGCGTTCATCCGCATAGGCTACCGCGGATACGAGAGCGGAAAGAACGCCATGGACGAGCGCTTCAAGACCAACATAGAAGGCGCTCTGCAGAACGGGATACCCGTAGGCGTGTACTTCGTTACCAAGGCCATAACCCCGGAAGAGGGCAAGGACGAGGCAGAGTGGATCATTAGGAACATAAAGCCTTACAACGTTACCTGGCCGGTGGTAATGGATTTCGAGGGCGCCAAGGACGAGACGGACAGGACCTTCTATCTTACGGCTGCGGAAAGAACGGAGATAGTAATAGCGTTCTGCGAAACGCTTAAGGAAGCAGGCTACACGCCCATGCTCTACGGCGGCGTAGGCACCTACATGACCAAGATGAACATCACCAAGCTGGACGCCTACGATAAGTGGTTCGCCCAGTACTTCAACGAGCCCCACTTCCCGTACGCCATCCAGATCTGGCAGGCTACGGACGAAGGCACCGTAAAAGGCATCAAGGGCAACGTGGACATAGACTACGCAATGTTCAACTACACCAAGGGAGAGGACGAAGTACCGGGACAGGACGCCGGCGCTTCCAAGTAGCGTTCCTGCGGAGGGCGGAATGACCGAGGCGATCTCCGGAAAATTAGCGGAACTTAAGGCCAGAAGGCCGGCGGATCCGGAGTTCAAAAAATGGATGGACCAGAGCGACCTGTGGTGCTGGATGTATTCTCTGTACCGAATAACCGGCCGCAGGATATCCAGGAGCACCGTCGCGACAGTGCTGCAGGGCGAGTTCCGCGACGACATTCCGCTGTCGGACTACGCCTTTGCGGGCAACTGCAGGGAGATGTACGCGGACATGAGGGGCAGCCTCTACATGGACGCGGATCTGGACGCCCGCATGCTCAGCCGCTGGGCAAAGCTGATAACATCCCCGGATACGCCCCGTCAGGACGGGACGCTCTTCAGACTTAACAACCCCATAGTTTACGAATGGGAATTCATTCCGCCGCACTTCAGGGAGATAGGCTCCCTCGCGGACGGGCTCTTAAAGTCCATGCAGCCCGTGGAAAGGCAGAATGATCCCCTGGACGCCGCCGCGCGGCTCCATCTGGAGCTTAACAGGCTGTACCTCTTCGGCGAGGATACGGTGCTGCTGTCGCTTGCGGCGCTCTTTTATTTGTTCATGAAGCTGGAGCTTCCGTTCCCGGAGCTTTCTGCTACGGACACGGAATACAACAAGATGACGGCTCAGTACCTGGAGACCCGCGACAGTTCGGCCTTCTGCGCCATGCTGGAGCGCAGCGTGTTCAACAGGCTGGATTCCGTACTGGATCTGCTTAAGCAGGCGGAGCCCGAAGATCAGGAGTGATACATTAAATGTCAGAGATAAAGCTGAACGTAACAGAGAATTATCCCTTAAGCAGCTGCACGACGTTCCGCTGCGGAGGACCGGCGGACAGACTGGTGACCGTAAACAGCAAGGACGAGCTTCTTAAGGCAATGGAGCTTCCGCGGCCGATGATACTGGGCAACGGAAGCAACGTTTTATTTCCGGACAGCGGATACCGCGGCACCATAATAAAGTTCGGTCCCAAACTTTCGCGCATAAGCGTGCGCGGAAAAGTCCTCAGGGCAGGCGCCGGCGCAAGTTTTGCTGCCGCGGCCAAGGCGGCCTGCGCAAAGGGACTTACCGGTCTGGAGTTTGCGACGGGAATACCCGGAAGCGTCGGCGGCGCGGTATACATGAATGCCGGAGCTTACGACGGCTGTGTTGCGGACACGCTGTTCCAGGTAAAGAGCATACCGGAGGTTAAGGACTTTGGGCTCTCCTACAGGCACAGCGCCTTCATGGACTGCGGAGCCATAATACTGGAAGCTGCGTTCAGACTTAAGGAAGGCGTTCAGGCGGACATAGACGCCAAGGTGGCGGACCTTACCGCCAGAAGAAAAGAAAAACAGCCGCTGCAGTATCCCAGCGCCGGTAGCTTCTTTAAGCGTCCGGAAGGGTACTTTGCGGGCAAACTTATACAGGATGCGGGCCTTAAGGGTGCAAGCGTGGGCGGGGCCCAGGTGTCGGAGCTGCACGCAGGGTTCATCATAAACAAAGGCGGAGCAACTTCGTCCGACGTTCTGGCGCTCATGAAGCTGGTGCAGAATACGGTGTTCGACAAATTCGGAGTGATGCTGCAGCCGGAGGTGCGGATAATTGAATAGCAGGATCTCTTTCGACATTCATACTCATACCACCTATTCGCACGGCAAGGGAAGCATCGCGGACAACGCGGCCATGGCCGCGGGACTGGGGCTTAAACGTCTGGGCATATCCGATCACGGCCCGGGCAGCCTTACCTACGGCATAAAGATGGACAGGATACCGGAGATGCGCAGGGACATAGAAGAAGCCCGCAAGCTCTTCCCCGGCCTTGAGATAAGCCTGGGCGTTGAGGCCAACACGGCCAACGCGGACGGCAGCCTGGACATAAGCAAGGAAGACCAGAAGCTCTTCGACTACATAATCGCCGGATACCACTATTCCTACCTCGGAAAGAAGCCTTTTACAGGGCTTGCGATGGTCCTGGGCGGATGGGCCCACGAGCGCGGCTTTACCACCTCGCGGCACGCAAGGACCCGCAACACGGACTTCATAGTAAACAGTCTGTACGCCAACGACATATACATCCTTTCGCACCCGGGCGACAAGGCGGACTTCGACATAGACGCCATCGCAAAGGCCTGCGAAGAGACGGATACCATAATGGAGATCAATCACCGTCACCATTGCCTTACGGTAGAGGGCATAAAGACGGCCATGAAATACAACGTAAGATTCATACTCAGCAGCGACGCTCATACCCCCGGCGCGGTAGGCAACGTGGAGAACGCATGGGAGAGAGCGGTCAAAGCCGGGCTGGAACCATCGAGGATAATTAACCTCAGAGAGGAACAGTAATGGAGCTTATAATCGTTACCGGACTGTCCGGGGCCGGAAAGAGCCATGCGGCCAACTGTCTGGAGGATCTTGGATTCTACTGCGTGGACAACATGCCGCCCAAGCTGATGTCTGACTTCCTGAGGCTTGCGGAAGACAAGGGCGAATTCGGGAAGATAGCCTTCGTTACGGACGTTCGCGGGGGATACTTCTTCGGAGATCTCAACGCGGCGCTGGACGAGCTTAAGAGCGCAGGAAGGGATTACAAGATATTATTCCTGGAGGCCTCCACGCCTGCTCTTGTAAGGCGCTACAAGGAGACCAGAAGGTCGCACCCAATGGCTCCGCAGGGCGACATAGAAGCCGGCATAGAAAAAGAGCGCGAAAAGCTTGCGGACGTTAAGCGCATGGCGTCCGTTGTAATAGATACGACGGATCTTAAGGTGGCCCAGCTGAACGCCGTGATAAAGCGTTTTCTTTCCGCGGAGGACAAGGACAGCTTTACCTTAAGCATTATGAGCTTCGGCTACAAGTACGGCATGCCGGACGAGGCGGACTGGGTGCTGGACGTGCGTTTTCTGGCCAATCCGTTCTACGTTCCCGCCCTAAAGGAACTTACCGGACGCAACAAGAAAGTCCGCGACTACGTGCTTTCGGACCCTAAGGCGGGCAAGTTCGCTTCCAGAGTGACCGGACTTATACTGGACCTTATTCCAAGTTACATTAAAGAGGGTAAGTACCATCTTACCGTAGCTTTCGGCTGCACCGGCGGGCGCCACAGAAGCGTCGTCATAGCCGAGACCGTAGCAGAAAGGCTGGAGGAGATCGGAAGGCTCGCCACAGTTAAGCACCGCGAGCTGTAACTTTGATGCGTTAGGGCGGCCCGGACCGCCGGGAGAAACAAGTGTCTTTTGCGCTGGACGTAAAAAAGGAACTTACAACCATACCCGTTACCAAGAAGTGCTGCCAGCTGGCTCAGATAGCCGGATTTTTGCGCTTTGCGGGAAGCATTACCATAACGGACGGGCGCATGGGAGTCCGCGTAAGCACCAATAACCCGGCAGTCGCAAGGCTTTTCATAACGCTTATAAAAGAGTATTTCGGGACCAAGGGATCCCTGTCCATAGATAACGCAGAGATGCCGCTGGCCGGCGGGCGCGTGTACGAGCTCAACATCACACCGGACATGAACGCGGAAGGAATACTGCGCGAGGCAGGGCTTCTGGGTGTTAAGGAAGGACTCAACTACGTTACGGACGGCATAAGCGCGGAGGTGATCAAAAAGCGCTGCTGCAAGAAGGCTTTCCTGCGCGGAGCATTCCTTGCCTGCGGCACCATTACGGATCCTGCCAAGACCTACCATCTGGAGCTTCCCTGCGCAAGAGAATATCTGGCAGGCGACGTAAGGAAGCTTGTCAATTCCTTCGGGCTGAAGGCCCGAATAACGCAGCGCCGCGGCCGCTACATCGTATATCTTAAGGACGCAGAGCAGATCTCCGACTTTCTGGGGATAATAGGCGCGTCCGCGCATCTTCTGCACTTCGAGGACGTTAGGGTAACGAAGGACGTCCGCGGGAAGGTGAACCGCATAAACAACTGCGAGAGCGCCAACCTCCAGAGGTCCGTAAACGCCGCGCAGAAGCAGATAGCGGACATAAAGCTGATAGAAAAAAACAGAGGCCTGGATTCGCTTCCGTTAAAGCTAAAGCAGGCCGCTGTATTAAGGCTGGAAAATCCGGAGCTTCCGCTGGCGGATCTTGCTGCTCTGGCAGATCCTCCGCTGGCTAAATCCGGGCTGAACCACAGATTAGCAAAGCTTTCTGAGATCGCTGAAAGCCTTGGAAGCTGAGGCTTCGGGCTCTTCTTCCTCCGGGACCTCGGATCCTGCGGGTATTATCTCCGTAACACCTTCCGCATCCTTTATAAGATCGTACATAAAAGTCCGTACCTCGTAGAATCTTTTGGATTCCGCGGGGCTTTTTTTCTGTTCCTGGCTAACTCCGAAACCGTATCCTTCGGTGAAGTCCGCGTAGAAATGGTCCGTGTCCGCGTCAAGAGCGATCATCTTGGAATAGCCCCGGCGGCTGAGCACGTTGAGCTTGTTCTTTATTATCAGATCCTTAAGCTGATCCATCACCTCCGCCGGAAGGGTATAGGTGGTGCGCTCCAGGTCGGAATTGTGCCATTCCTGCTTTTCGGCTACCGCTACCGCGTGGTCTCCCTCAAGCCTTATCTCCAGCGAGGTGTGGCCGCCGGTCATGCCTCCGCCGCAGCTCCATTGAGCCTTTTTAAGCGTAAGGGCGTTGAGCCTGCTCATTACGATCATTTGATAACCTCCTAAGACCGCTGCTGCAAGTACGATAATGATCAGAACAATCAATAACAGTTTTTTTAGCCGTATCGTTTTCATGCTTATATTTTACATCAACAGACAGTGATTTGGAATAGCTGTACAGTCCGGGGCATGTATTATATTGCGGCGGAATGCTGTGTACGAGGACACGCTCTCGCTTGGTTGGGAGCCCACCAGCGGTACTAAGCTCCGTCTGCGCCCTGCGGCTTGTCGGTCGCTAAGTACCGGGATCCCAAACAGTCCTCTTAACACAGCATCACCGCTGCATCAATTAACGCTCAGATCTTTGCTTTTTATTTCAATTGCTCCGCCCGCGTGGTATAATAAACAAAAAGGTGAAACAGATGTTTAAGAAACTGGATTTTATACTGCAGAAGTACGATGAACTCAGCGTTACGGTCTCCGATCCCCAGGTGATCGCGGATCAGTCGCGCTGGCAGAAGCATATCAAGGAGATGGGCGACATGGAGCCCATCGTTTTGAAATACAAAGAATACAAAAAGGCGCTGGAAGAGAAGGATCAGACCCTGGAGCTTCTCAACGACCCGTCCACGGACGAGGAGATGCGCGAGATGGCCAAGGAGGAGCTTGCGGAACTTACGGCAAAGCTGGAGGCTGCGGAACAGGAGCTTAAGATACTGCTTCTGCCAAAAGATCCCAACGACGAGAAGAACGTCTACCTGGAGCTCAGAGCCGGTACCGGCGGCGAGGAAGCCGCGCTGTTCGCGGGAGACCTGCTGCGCATGTACATACGCTACGCGGAGCGCCACGGCTGGAAGACGGAGCTTACGGACATCAACGATACGGGCATAGGCGGAGTTAAGGAAGGCGTCATAAGGATAATCGGAAGAGGCGCTTATTCCAGACTTAAGTACGAGTCCGGCGTCCACCGTGTGCAGCGCGTTCCGGAGACCGAAAGTTCCGGACGCATCCACACTTCCGCGGCTACCGTAGCCATAATGCCGGAGGTAGAGGACGTAAACGTGGACCTTCGCTGGGACGACATAAGGGTGGATACCTACAGAGCGTCCGGCCACGGCGGTCAGTACATAAACATGACGGATTCCGCTGTCCGTCTTACGCACCTGCCAACGGGCGTGGTGGTGCAGTGCCAGGATGAAAAATCCCAGCTTAAAAACAAGGAAAAGGCTTTCAACGAGCTCAAGTCCAGGCTCTACGCCTTCTATCAGCAGCAGCAGCACGACGAGCAGTCGGAGCTCAGAAAAGGCCAGGTAGGAAGCGGCGACCGTTCCGAGCGCATACGCACCTACAACTTCCCGCAGGGAAGGGTGACGGACCACAGGATAGGCCTTACTATCTATAAACTGGACGCTTTCCTGGACGGCGACATGGACGAGATAATAGACGCCCTGATAACCAGCGATCAGGCGGAGCGCATGAAGGGCGAATGATAGATACACTTCTACTGTCAACTGAAGACGCGGACCTTAAGAAAGCCGCGGAGATAATAAAGGGCGGCGGACTGGCGGCGTTTCCCACGGAGACCGTGTACGGACTGGGCGCGGACGCGTTCAGCCCGGATTCCGCAAAGAAGGCATACGCCGCGAAGGGCAGACCGTCGGACAATCCGCTGATAGTCCACATCGCTAAGACGGAGGACATCGGCAGGGTCGCAAGGACGGTGCCGGACGAGGCGCTTAAGCTTGCTGAGGCTTTCTGGCCGGGGCCGCTTACGATGGTGCTTCCCAAAAGGCCGGAGCTTCCGAAGGAGACCACCGGAGGTCTGGACACCGTAGCCGTGCGCATGCCGGACAGCGCGGCGACGCTTAGATTCATAGAATACAGCGGCACGGCCGTCAGCGGGCCGAGCGCCAACATATCCGGAAGGCCAAGCCCCACTGCCTGGCAGCACGTTCAGGCGGACCTTGACGGAAAGATAGACGCCATCATCTGCGGAGAGCCCTGCCGGGGCGGAATAGAATCCACGGTCCTGGATCTTACGGACCCCAAGGCTCCTGTAATACTAAGGCCCGGGCTCATAACCCCGGAGATGATAGCTTCTGTGCTGAAGACGGACGTGGCTTACGACCCCGCGCTTTTCGCAAAGCCGTCGGACGACCCGGATTACAGGCCCAAGGCCCCCGGGCAGAAGTACAAGCACTACTCGCCCAAGGCTGAGGTGGTCGTATTCGAGGGCGACCCGGACTGTGTCTGCCGTGCCATGGACGCCAGACTGCAAAAGGAGACCGCCGCAGGCCGCAAGGCAGAAACGATAGACGTTCCGCAGCCCGGAAGATTCTTCGCGCAGCTGCGGCAGTTCGACGCCGAGGGCGCGGACATCATCCTGATCGCCGCTCCGGACAGCGGTGTGCCGGCAGAAAAGGACGCCTACAAGGTATCGTCTGCCGATCAGGCAGGACCGGACGGAAAGACACTGGATCCGTCCGTATACTTTTCGCTCATGAACCGCATGCTTAAGGCAGCGGGTTATAATATCGTAAAGGCAGGGAGGCACAACATGAAGATAGCGCTTGCCGCCGACCACGGCGGTTTCGCACTCAAACAGGAGCTTATAGAACATCTTAAGGGCAGGGGATTCGAGGTGGAGGACCTCGGCATCTATACGCCGGACCCGGTGGATTATCCGGAGTACGGCAAAAAGTGCGCGGAGTACGTTGTTTCCGGCAAAGCGGACCTCGGCATCGTATGCTGCGGCACGGGCCTGGGGATAGGCATGGCGGCCAATAAGGTAAAAGGCATACGCTGCGCGGAGCTTGTTACGCCTTTCATGGCCGAGATGGCAAAGAAGCACAACCACGCCAACATGGTATCTTTGGGCGGACGCGTGCTTACCGTGGAAGAAGCAAAGAATCTGGTTGATATTTGGCTGGATACCGAAGAGGATCACGGCCGTCACGATAGAAGAGTAGCTCAGCTTAACGAAATGTAATTTTGGAGGTAGTCATGGGCAAAGTTTACGTATTCGATCATCCGCTTATTCAGCACAAGACAGCGCTTTTAAGGAGTAAGGACACATCCACCAAGGATTTCCGCCAGCTCGTTACAGAGATCTCCACACTTATGACCTACGAGGCCACCCGCGACCTTCCGCTGAGGGACGTAGAGGTAGAGACCCCAATGGAAAAGTGCACCCTTAAGATGCTGGACGGCGAGGATGTCGCCATAGTTCCCATCCTGCGCGCAGGTCTGGGCTTCGTGGACGGCATGCTGTCCCTCATCCCCAACGCCAAGGTTGGATTCATAGGCCTTTACAGAGATCCGGAGACCCATCTTCCCATTGAGTATTACTGCAAGCTGCCCTACGACATCGAGAAGAGGCAGGTATTCATAGTGGACCCGATGCTCGCCACCGGCGGATCCGCGGCTGCGGCAATAGACTTCGTAAAGCAGCACGGCGCAAAGCAGATAAAGTTCATGTGCATAATAGCCGCTCCGGAAGGAATAAAGGTCCTGCAGGACGCTCATCCGGACGTTGACATCTACATTGCGGCCAAGGACAGGCAGCTCAACTCCAACGCGTACATACTGCCGGGTCTGGGAGACGCGGGAGACCGTATCTACGGAACCAAGTAGCTTGTCTTTTCCGCGTTCTGCTTTGTTGGCGTCGCCGTTCTCCGGTGCTCATGTAACATTAAGTACATTCCGCTCCTCGACGGCTTGCTTCCTCGCATTACGCGAAAGATCCTTCGCTACTTTGAATACAGGCAGTATTGACATTATTGCTGAAAACTGTAAAATACTTATATCATGAAATTTAAAGGTTTCTCACAGATCTATTATGCCTACGCCTACCGTTGCTTCGGCAGCGGAAATTGAAGCGCATAACATGGCAGAATAGATAAGTATTTCAACTAAAACGGTTCTGCGCAAAAGCGGGGCCGTTTTTTAGAGGATCAGGAGAGAAGAATGTTTAAAATACCGGATAACGTATCGAAGTTCGATAACGTATACGACGTGCTGAAAGAGCGCGGATTCATAGAACAGACCACGGACGACGAGGGCATAAGGGAGCTCCTCGGCCGCGAAAAGGTAAAGTTCTACATTGGCTTCGACGCCACGGCAGACTGCCTGCACGTGGGCCACTTCATGCAGGTCATCATAATGATGTACATGCAGAAGTACGGCCACACGCCGGTGGTTCTGATCGGCGGAGGCACCACCATGCTGGGCGACCCGAGCGGCCGTACGGACGCGCGCCGCATGATGTCCGTTGAGGAGATAGACGAGAACGGAAAGAAGTTCAAGGCTCTGTTCGACCGCTTCCTGGAATTCGACGAGGAGTGGAAGCACATCCCCGGCGAAGGAGTTCTGGGCAAGGGCGGACAGAACAAGGAGCCCGCTCCCGGCAAGGCCATATGCGCGAACAACGCGGACTGGCTGCGCAACCTTAATTACTTGGAGTTCATAAGAGACGTAGGCAAGCATTTCTCCGTAAACGACATGCTCCGCGCTGAGTGCTTCAAGCAGCGCATGGAGAAGGGGCTTTCCTTCCTGGAGTTCAACTACATGCTCCTCCAGGCGTACGATTACTATGTTCAGGCGCGCGACTACGACTGCAAGATAGAGTTCGGCGGCAACGACCAGTGGAGCAACATCCTGGCCGGCAGGGACCTCGCAAGAAGGCTCCTGGGCAAGGACGACTACTACGGCATGACCTTCGCGCTTCTTACCAAGTCCGACGGCACCAAGATGGGCAAGAGCCAGAAGGGCGCTCTGTGGCTTGACGCAAATAAGTGCAGCCCGTACGACTTCTACCAGTACTGGCGCAACGTGGACGACGGCGACGTAAACAAGTGCCTGCGCATGCTCACATTCCTTCCCATGGAAGAGGTGGAAAGGCTCTCCGCTCTTAAGGATCAGGAGATCAACCACGCAAAGGAAGTGCTGGCGTTCGAGGTGACCAAGCTGGTCCACGGCGAAGAAGAGGCCGCGAAGGCTCAGGAAGCCGCAAGGGCAGCGTTCTCCGGCGGCGCGGGCGGAGCAGATATACCCACAAAGAAGGTGGAGATTCCGGCGGAAGGCATAGGCGTCGTAGCGCTTATAAAGCTGGCCGGTCTCGTTCCGTCCAACGGCGAAGGCTTCCGCACCATAGAGCAGGGCGGTCTTACCATGAACGGCGAAAAAGTTACGGATCCCAAGATGATCATCAAGCCCGAAGACGTAGGCGAGGGCATCGTGTTCAAGAAGGGCAAGAAGACTTTCCTTAAGGTAACGCTCTAAATCCTTTGCAAAAAACCGCCGGATATCATATTATATAGTGTAAGGCTGTTTCAAAAGATCCTTGTCTGAGGAGGGAGACATAATGACTATCAATAAGACAGTAGAAGACGGAAAGCTTACTGTGGTTCTCGAGGGAAGACTGGATACTTTCACCGCTCCCGACCTGGAGAAGGAGCTTGGCGGGTCTTTGGAAGGTATAAAGGACGTGGTCCTGGATCTTAAGGGTCTGGAGTACATTTCCTCTGCCGGTCTTCGCGTTCTGCTCAGCACCCAGAAGAAGATGAACGAGGCGGAAGGCACCATGGTCGTCCGCAACATCAACGACATAGTTAAGGAAGTATTCGAGGTCACCGGATTCGACGATATCCTTACCATAGAGTCCGACGAGGAAAAGGCTTAAGAGCAGTTCCCGGGGCATCCCGGGCCGGCATTCAAAAAAGCCCTCAGCACCTGAAAAATAACGATTGACAAACAACGCGCCGATATATAAAATAATCGGTGCGTTGCTGTTTTTCAGCGGTTTTGCCGCGCGCAGCATGCAGTTACAAGTTAATGTAGCAGTGCCGAAACCGATGCGCAGACATTAGCATCTGAGTAGGCGCCGAAAACTATGGCGCAGCCATTCGAGTAGGCAAAGGAGGTAAAAATGTCGTCTTATATCGCAAAGCCCTCGGAGATCGAGCGCAAGTGGTACGTGATAGACGCAGAGGGCAAGACCCTCGGTCGTATCTGCACCGAAGCCGCCATGATACTCCGCGGCAAGAGAAAGCCCACTTACACCCCGTTCCTTGATTGCGGAGACTACGTAATAATCGTCAACGCGGAAAAGGTACAGGTTACCGGTAAGAAGGCTACGGACAAGATCTACAAGCACCACTCCCTCTATCCGGGCGGACTTAAGGAGATCTCGTTCGAAAAACTGCAGGCCAAGGACCCCGAAGAGATCATCCGCCACGCTGTAAAGGGAATGATGCCCAAGGGACCTCTCGGAAGACAGATGTACAAGAAGCTCAAGGTCTATGCCGGACCGGATCACAAGCATGCGGCCCAGAAGCCCGAAGTGCTGGACATTTAAGGGAGGTAGAAAATGGCTAAGATGCAGTATTACGGAACCGGCAGAAGAAAGTCCTCTGTCGCAAGAGTAAGACTCGTTCCGGGCAAAGGTAACATCATCGTAAACAAGAAGACCCTCGACGATTACTTCGGCGGTCTGGAGCTCCTTAAGAACGAGGTCAAGAGGCCTCTTCAGATCACCGGAGCCGAAGGCAAGTTCGACGTCATCGCTACCGTAAAGGGCGGCGGCACCACCGGTCAGTCCGGTGCTCTGCGTCACGGTGTTTCCAGGGCTCTCTGCCAGGCAGATCCGGAGAACAGACCGGCTCTCAAGGCAGCAGGATTCCTTACCAGAGACCCCAGAATGAAGGAAAGAAAGAAGTACGGTCTGAAGAAGGCAAGAAAAGCTTCCCAGTTCTCAAAGCGTTAATTTTCCGCTATGCTTCGTTGGCTTCACTGCTTCGGTGCTCACGTAACAACAAGTACGCTCCGCTCCTCAGCAACTTGCCGCCTTGCCTATCGAAAAATTCCCGGCTTTGAACTTCAGCCATCAATGGCTTGTTAAAACCCGAGACTACTTTCTCAAACAACAGCAAAAAAAACCCCGAAAAGCTCCGGCTTTCCGGGGTTTTTTCTGCATAATGGTTGACACGGTGTCAATGCGGTAGTACAATACGTTTACTGACACGATGTCAATAGTTTTCCTTCATAAGACAGAAAGGGGAGAAAATGATAAAAGGAACGCCCGAACTGATCGCCAGAAGAAGAGAAGAGATCATCAACGCCTGCGAGCAGCTGTACCGGACCATGAGCTTCCGGGAGATAACGCTCAAGGAGATAGGAAGCATCACATCTTTCTCGCGTCCAACCATATATAACTACTTCGAGACGAAAGAGGAGATCTTTCTGGCGCTGTTCCAGAGAGAGTACGACCGCTGGAATGAGGACCTGGAAACCATCCTTAACGGAAACGAACGTCTGACTAAGGCTGAGCTTTCCGAAAAGATCGCTGCGTCGCTGTCCGACCGCGAACAGCTCTTAAAGCTCCTCTCCATGAACAATTACGACATGGAAGCCAACAGCCGCCAGGAACTTCTGAACGCTTTCAAGCAGTCTTACGGCCGGTCTCTGCGTCTTATGCAGATGCTGCTGAAAAAGTTCTGTCCGGACATGGACGAGGCAGACGTCCGGAACTTCGTCTATACTTTCTTCCCCTTCATGTTCGGGATATATCCCTATACGGCGGTCACGGAAAAGCAGAAGACCGCAATGAAGGAAGCGGGCATCGACTACGTTTATCAAACCGTTTACGAACTTACCTGCAGCTGTCTTATCAGGCTGCTGGGGGAGTGAAAGATCACCGGATAGAAAAGAGGAACACAATGAAAAAGATAGTACTGATACTTATTGCCGCTGCGCTTGTATTTGGCCTTGCTGCCTGCGGAAGCCAGCCGGAAAACAAAGAAACTAACATCACAGCTAACGACGCGGCCCCTGCAAACAACGCCGCCGACAACAGCGGAAACACTGTTCCGGCAAACAACACGGATGAGCCCGAAAAAGAGGCTGCGCCTGCGGGTAAGGACGTCTTGGTGGTCTACTTCTCCGCGACTGGCACCACAAAGCGCGTTGCCGAAAAGATAGCGGAGATCACAGGCGCCGACATCTACGAGATTAAGGCTGCTCAGGAGTACACCACCGCGGATCTGAACTGGAACGACAGAAGCAGCCGCTCTACCAAGGAGCAGAACGACAAGAGCGCCAGACCGCAGATCGGCAGCGAGAAGATCGATCTTACAGGATACAAGACAATTTACATAGGCTTCCCGATCTGGTGGGGAGAAGAGCCCAGGATCATGGATACCTTTGCAGAAAGCTACAGTTTCGAAGGCATTACGCTCGTTCCGTTCTGCACCTCTTCCAGCAGCGGCATAGGCAGGAGCGGCCCCAACATGGAAGCGCTTGCTAAAAGCGGCACATGGCTGAACGGCAAGCGTTTTGCTGGAAACGTTTCCGACGCCGATCTTAAGTCCTGGATAGAAGGCCTGAAGTAGGATCCAAGAGGAATACTGAATGAACTCCGAGAAGAAAAACACGATCAAAAAAGTCGTCGACGCGTGCATGACCATCGTCCTGCTCTGCCTGATGTCTTATCAGGTGGTCGGGGAGGTCCTGCACGAGTGGGGCGGCATGGTGATGACGGTCCTGCTGATAGTTCACCACATACTGAACGCTCGCTGGTACGCTTCGCTCTTTAAAGGGAAATATAATGCCTACAGGACGATCAGCACGGTAGTAAACGTTCTGCTGCTCGTCTCCATCGCTCTGACCGCGGTCTGCGGCATGAGCATGAGCGGGCACGCCGTACCTTTCCTGTACGGATTGCTCCCGGTATCCTTTGCCAGGCGCTTCCATCTGGCCATGTCCTACTGGTCGTTCATACTGATGGGGATGCACATTGGTCTTCATCTTCCCGCAATGACAGCCGGCATCAAGCCCGGCAAGACTGCAAGGACAGCGCTTACCTGCGTGTTTACCTGCATCGCGGGCATTGGTCTGTGGCTGTTTCTTAAGAACGGCATTCCGGATTATCTGTTCTTCCGGGCGCCATTCGCGTTCTTCGATTACGATAAGTCCGCGGCGCTGGTGTTCGCGGAGAACCTGGCGGAGCTTTTCTTCTTTGCGTTTGCGGGCGCGAACATAGTACGCATAATACGCAGCTCCGGAAGCAAAAAGGAGGGGAAGGCCCCCCTTATCCCCGTGCTTTGTCTGGTCCTTGCTGTCGCTATTGGAGCAGGAATGATGCTTTTGGGAAATAACATAAAGACAGACGCAGGGCAGACCGAACCATCGCCTGCAATATCTGAAAATATCGAAAACGCCGTGGAGAATGTCCCGGCCGTGCCGGAGGTTAGCGGAGACGACGGGACGGATGTTCCTGAAGTACCGCAAAAGGACCTCGCTTCTGTTCCGGACGGGTTCGTGCTGATAACAGGCGGCAGCTTCCTGATGGGAAGCCCGGATACCGAAAACTGGCGGGTCGATGACGAGACGCAGCACAATGTCACCGTGGGCTCGTTCTACATGGACCCTTACGAGACCACACAGGCGGATTACGAGCGACTGACCGGGGAAAAGCCTTCGACCTTTACCGGGAACGATCTGCCTTTAGAGAACATCACTTGGCTGGAAGCGGTGCGCTATGCCAACGCCAGGAGCGCGGAAGCAGGACTTACGCCTGCGTACACGCTGACTGCTGACGGAGTTACATGGGACCGGTCCGCTGACGGATACCGTCTGCCTACGGAAGCCGAATGGGAATACGCCTGCAGGGCAGGCACATTAACACCGTTCAACACGGAGAAGTCCTTAAGCGCCGCAGAAGCGAATTTCTACGGTCATTATCCGTACGAGATAGAAGAAAACTACTTCAACAATTCCGTCCTGGAGGCAAGGCCGGGCGAATACCGTCAGAAGACCGTTGCTGTCGGCAGCTTTAAGGCTAACGCCTGGGGACTGTACGACATGCACGGAAACGTAAACGAGTGGTGCTGGGACATCTACGGGGCTTACGATACCGGCAATGCCGAAGATCCTACAGGCCCCGTGTCCGGAACGCGTCACGTGTACCGCGGGGGCGGCTGGAACGACTTCGCCAAGAACATGCGCAGCGCCTACCGTGCCGCGGGTCAGGAGGACATGCACAGTTACAATCTGGGCGTTCGCCTTGTGCGGAACGCGGACTACAGCCGTTCCGGCGCAGTCTCATCCAGCGAAAAGCTGACCGGGGCCGGAAAAGGAGGCAAAATGCTTATCGCGTACTTCTCCTGGAGCGGAAATACCCGCGGGATCGCGAAGGAGATACAGTCTCAGACCGGAGCGGACTTGTTCGAGATAACGCTTGTGCATCCGTATTCCAGAGATTACAACACCGTTCTGATGGAGGCTCAGGAGGACCAGCACAGGCAGGCAAGGCCAGAGATATCTGAGCACATTCAGAACATGGATGAATACGACATGATCCTGCTGGGTTATCCTAACTGGTGGGCTTCAATTCCTATGCCTATAGCCTCCTTCCTGGAAGAGTATGACTTTTCCGGTAAGACAATCATTCCGTTTTGTTCCCACGGCGGCGGAAGGTTCGGGCAAAGCATTACGGCCATAGCAAAGCTTGCGCCAAACGCGGCGATAGGTGAAGGACTGTCGGTCCATTACTCCGGAGGCTCCTCGCTTTCCCGGGACGTTGAGTCCTGGCTCAAGGCAAACGGCTTAGACCTCCTGTTGCAGTAGGAGCGGATAAAATATATAATCTAATCGGTCGGCAGGGCAGCGCATGCCGCCGGAACTGCCGGACCGGGAGGATGACATAATGGGAAAAACCGTACCAAATAAATGCGCCCTTTGCGGCAGCGACGCTCCGGGCAGGCGCTGGAGGGTCAAGGGCAGCAAATACATTTGCAGGGAATGCCGCGACCGCCTGAACGTAGAGATAGGCTACGTAAAGTGGAGCAACATGAACTTCACAGAGATAAAGAACTATCTCTCGGACAAGGAAAGACTCAGCACTCAGAAGACCTGTTCCTTCTGCGGACAGAAGCTCAGCGGAAACGACCTGTTCCGGAAACTGCTTAAGGACAAGAGCGTTCTGTGCGGAAAGTGCGCCGAAAGCATGCGCATAGTAAGGCCGGTCTTCCTGACGGTAAAGAGCGACGGGGGCTGCGGATACGAGCCTGCGGCGGACGATCCCATGAAGGAACTTTCTATAGAAGACGTTCCCTGGGTGCAGAAGGAGGCCGCAGAAGAGCGCGAGAGGCGCTTGGAAAAATACGGAAACCACAAAGCCGTATTCGTGGTGGACGACGTTACAAAATACAAGAAGGAAGAGGATGCGCACGAGATCTACGGAAGGGTGATGCTCGGCCGCATAGATAAAGGCGATACTCTCCGCGTAAAAAGAAGAGAAGGCGAGTACCGCAAGGTAGTGGACAAGATAAATCCTCCGGAGTATCTTAAGAAATCTCCGTATCTTCCGGAAGGACACGAGGGCAACCTCATGGTGTCCGGCGACGTCTCGTATATCTATCCGGGCGACGTCCTGGTAGTGGAAAGGGTATAGGGGGTGGCTGCTGTGGCAAAGAAGAACGAAAAAGGCAGATTCGACAACGGCCCCTGCCCGGTCTGCGGCAGGGCGGTAGTAAGCCTCAACCATATAACCAAGCTGGCCGACGGTAAGGAAGTCTGCCCCGACTGCGTTTCCAAGATCCGTGTGATGTACCCGCTGGAGTATGGAAAAAAGAAGGGCAAGAAGAAACAGGAGAGGCTGGATCCAATAGAGAAGCTTACCCTGGACGAGTTCCGCGCAGCCATGGATAAGGCGCCGGAATACCTGGAGGATCTCAGGCAGAAGTACGGACACAACGCTGTCTACAAGGTGGAGAGCATTAAGATGTTTTCGCGGGGGTGGTTCAGGCCGCCGTTCATCTGCACTACCGGAAGGGTGCTGTTCGGATATTTCGACATAAACGACGAGGTGGAGATAATCCGCGGCGGAGCGACGTTTAAATCAAAGATCCACGACATAGTCAGAGAGAACATAGAAGAGAATGGCATGGATGCCTGGGTCCGCAGGGGCGAAGGCGGCTATCCGCTCAGGTGGATGGTGTTCAGCCAGAAGGACCTGCTTATTGGCCCCGGAGACCTGATAGTAAAAGGATGATGGTCCGTTGGGACAAAAAGAACGGCCGCGATGCATCGATCATCACGGCCGGTTTTTTATTCTGCTATGTCGAACTGGTGTTTTATCCGCTTGTAAGCGGCTCCCATTACGTACCAGAGGGTCTCGTAGTGCATGTACTGCAGGGCGTTGGTGTCAAACAGGTATTTGATGCTGGCGGGGAACTCGTCGTCGGCGTCCCAGAACTGGAACAGTATCTTAAAATCCCGGAATACCGGGATGGCGTATCCCACATCCGCCTTGCTGAACGGGATCCCTCCGAGCGCTCTGCATGCTGACGCAAGCTTTTCTGTCCGGCCTGCGAATGCAGCGGCCTGCGGCTCGTTGCGCAGGGTCCTGTCGTGGCCCGCGCCTATGTGACCGCCCAGCATGCTTATGGACGCCCACTGTCCGGATGCATTGGGCGCAGGTCCGGTACGCGAAAGGATGTCGAAAAGCACCATGGACTCGTCGTAGGTGTTCCGGGTCGCCGGATCCTCTGCGGTGCTGCTTACTTCAGCGGTCTTTCGGTCTATCCGAAGTTCTTTTCCGAAGAACTCCGCGTATATGAAGTTGTCGTCGGACTTAAGATCCCAGGTGCGGACCATTTCCTTCTGGTCCAGTTTAAGGAACAGTTCCCTGGCCTGGGTCTCCATCTTGCCGTAGTTGTCCGCCATCGTTTCTCCTGACGTTTGTGCCGCGCCGAAGTCTGCAGCGGCATGCTTCGGACTGCACGTGCCTAGTGTGCCTGTCCGTCAGACAGCTCCGGGATAGTGCACGGCTACTATCTCTTCCAGCTGCTCCGGAGCAAGTCCCAGAACTATTGCCACGCCTTCCGCGCGGACCTCCGTGGTCTGCGCTTCTTTTTTCTGTATCTCTTCCGTATCCGTCATGGAGAACATGCTTCCCCGGCTCTCCTTAAGGAAGAATTTTATGTGGCCTATGGTGCCTCCCAGGGCTTCGGTTTCCTCAGCCACTGCTCGCATGAAGCTTCTGAGCAGCACTTCCGCCTGTGCGCGTTCTTCGCGGAACGTGATCCTTACGGAAGCAGTCACGGAATCCTCGTGAGTGGTTATCTCTACGTTCTCGTGATGGTGATGATGGTGCCCGTGTCCATCATGATCGTGGTGATGCTCATGTCCGCAGCACCCGTGTTCATCATGATCGTGGTGATGCTCATGTCCGCAGCACCCGTGCTCTTTTTCTTTTATGTCTTCCATGGTCTGAGTCCTTTATTCTGCCTTGCTCAGCAGTTCTTCGAATATCTTTTCGTTTATCGGGTCCAGAGCGCATACCGGGCAGACCGGTGCTCCGCCGCTGCATTGCTTTACTTCTTCGTAAGCCTTGGCCAGAGCGTCGGCATCCGTCTTGTCCGTCTTGGTAAGGAGCACCAGGCCGGAGCATTCCAGCTGGTTCCTTACGAATACGGGTGAAGCAATCATCAGCTTGCTCCAGCGGCTGGCGTCCGCTATTGCCAGGATGACGGAGTCCAGTCCCAGTATGTTCTTAAGATTAGTTTGTATGGATGAGGGCTGGGCCATTCCGGTGGCTTCCACTATAAGCCATTCCGGCTCGTACTGCGATTCTATGGTCTGCACCGCGTCTATTAGGTCCACGGCTCCGGTGCAGCAGATGCAGCCGGAAAACACGCTCTCCACGGCCAGCGCCGCGCCTTCCAGGATCTCGTTGTCAACGCCTACTTCGCCTATTTCGTTCTCCAGGATCACTACCTGCGGGAAGTCAGGCTTGTTTGTAATGTATTTTGCCAGCTGGAGCAGGACCGTTGTCTTGCCCGAGCCCAGGAATCCTCCGAGTATTATCGTTTTCATGTCGTTTCCTCCGATAATAGATTATATCATTTTGCGCAGGTTTTTCAACGCATGTGAAATAGTGTATAATGTCTGCGGAGGATCCAATGATAGATACTACTCTGTGCCACATACATAAAGACGGACGCTGGCTGATGATGCTGCGCAACAAGAAAGCCGCAGATCTCAACGAAGGCAAGTGGGTAGCGCCCGGCGGAAAATCCGAGCCCGGCGAGACCCCGGAGCAGTGCGCGCGCCGCGAAGCAGCAGAAGAGACCGGCCTTATCCCCGGAAAGATGGGATATCTGGGCGTGGTCCATTTCCGTTCGGACAGATGGGAAGCCGAGGAGATGCACGTTTTCGAGTGCAGCGACTTTTCCGGCGAGCTTCTTCCCGACTGCCCGGAGGGTCAGCTTGCCTGGATAGAAGAGGAAAAGATGATGGACCTTCCGATGTGGGAAGGGGACCGCTTGTTCCTTCCTGACGTGCTTGCCGGAAGGGACGGAATAGACCTTACCGTGGTGTACGAAGGCGACCGTCTGGTACGCTGGTACAATGGCCGCTGAGAGAGCTTGCGCGGGCGCCTCGGCAGCACCTTTTCCCGCTGCCGCCGGGGCATCGCCTGCGGACGGCCTCAGTCTTTGAAATATCAATAAAAACAGCCATCCCAAACAGTCAAAAAAACTGTTGACATTCGAGCCCCTGTTATGTTAGTATTCTTCCGTTGCCGCAAAAGCAGCGCAGTATTTTATTGTGCGCAATTGCGGAGCGAAAATCTTGAAGAAAGGAGATATTAAATGCCTACCATTAACCAGCTGGTTAGAGAAGGAAGGACCCAGACCGTAAAGAAGTCCACGAGCCCGGCACTGCTCAAGGGTATGAACTCCCTCAGAAGAGTTCCCACAGATACCAAGGCACCTCAGAAGAGAGGCGTATGCACATCTGTAAAGACCGTTACCCCTAAGAAGCCTAACTCCGCACTTCGCAAAGTCGCCCGTGTACGTTTAACTAACGGCATCGAGGTAACTGCTTACATCCCCGGTATCGGTCACAACCTTCAGGAGCACAGTGTTGTTCTTATCCGCGGCGGCCGTGTAAAGGATCTGCCTGGTGTAAGATACCACATCGTGCGCGGCACCCTGGATACTGCCGGCGTCGCGAACCGCGGCCAGGCCCGTTCCAAGTACGGTGCAAAGAGGCCCAAGAAGTCCGCTGCCAAGAAGTAATTGCAGACTTGGTCTCAGACAAAAAGAGTTGTAACTGAAATTATCGGGAAAGTGCCCATTGATATATATTATCTGGGCACCGCAGTAAACCTAGTGTTACTGAGTACCGATGAATTGC
>JAEEGL012361722.1_pt1 | contig 37807 bp, 35 predicted proteins | sample 9134231 | NCBI WGS metagenome assembly JAEEGL01 (sample SAMN16246548, study PRJNA631951) | gut metagenome | biome: gut microbiome; feature: rumen; material: fiber-attached | host: Bos | place: Iran: Karaj | collected 2018-10 | reverse complement strand
TGTTTGCCTGCGCCAAAAAGCAGGAGGCCGAACAGACCGCCACACCCGAACCGGCCGTTGAACAAGAGCCGGTTCGCGTTGCCGCGCTTGCCGGTCCGACCGGTATGGGACTCGCATATATGATGCAGGACATGCAGGACCGTTATACGGTCGAACTGTTCACAGCGCCCGATCAGGTCACTGCAAAGATCATCAACGGCGAAGTGGATATCGCCGCCGTTCCGATCAACCTTGCGTCCGTACTGTATAACAAGACCGAGGGCAAGGTGAACGTGATCGCTGTCAATACGCTCGGCGTACTGTATGTGCTTGAAACCGGAAACACGATCAACAGCATTGCGGACCTTGCCGGCAAGACGCTCTATGCAACCGGTCAGGGCAGCACGCCGGAGTATATTCTGCAGTATCTTCTGGATGCTTACGGTCTGACCGATCAGGTTGCGGTTGAGTACATTGCCGATCATTCCGCGCTTGTTTCGATGCTTGCAGACGGAAGCGCGCAGATCGCGCTGCTTCCGGAGCCGCACGTATCCATCGCCTGCGCACAGAATGAGAATGCACGCGTGGCGCTGAAGATCAACGACCTCTGGAGCGAGAAGAACGATACGCAGGTCGTGCAGGGCGTATACATTGTTCGCACTGAGTACCTGAAGGATCACAAGGCGCAGGTCGATACGTTCCTGAAGGATGCAAAGGAATCCGCGAACAAGGTCGCTACGGAAGCGGACGCCGCATCCGTCATCGTCGCGCAGGGCATCATCGGCAAGGAACCGATCGCAAAGCGTGCGATCCCGAACTGCAACATCACGCTGATCACCGGCGCAGAGATGAAGGCGGACGTGCTCGGCATGCTGCAGGTGCTGTTTGACGCGAATCCGAAATCGGTGGGCGGCAAGCTCCCGGCGGACGATTTCTATTATGAGGCGGATCCTTCATAAGCTGTATCGAATCTGCGTTCCGATCGCAGTTTATATTGCAGTATGGCAGCTGTTGTCGATGCTCGTCGGCAACAGCTTGCTGTTGCCTTCGCCGTGGGAAACACTGGTGTCCGTTCGGGATGTGCTGTCAACCGGAAGAGGCTGGCGCGTGATCGGACTGACGCTTTTGCGAATCGTATCCGGCTATCTGCTCGGCTGCACGCTCGGCGTTTTGCTTGCCGTACTGACGTCGCATTCACGCGTTGCCGACTGGCTGCTGAAACCGCTGCGGTCGCTCGTGAAAACGACGCCGATCACTTCTTTTGCGCTGATTCTCCTTGTTTCGGTCGTATCCGGCGTCGTTCCCGTCGTCGTCGCCACGATCGTCGTCGTTCCGATGATCTGGCAAACGACTGAGGAGGCGATCCGGAATCGCAGCGTTCCGCTGGACGAAATGTCGCGGATATTCCTTACGCCCTGGAAAAAACTGCGTTATGTGACGCTTCCGCAGATCCTTCCGCCGTTCTTTGCCACGGCGTCCGTGTCGCTTGGCTTTGCGTGGAAAGCGGTGATCACCGCGGAAATCCTGTCTTTGCCGCGCTTCGGCATCGGACGGGAGATGCAGAGCATCAAGACCTATATGGACACTTCAGAGCTGTTCGCATGGACGCTGCTTGTGATCTGCATGTCCGTGCTCATGGAAAGCGCATTCAAGGCGCTTGTCAGGAAGGCGGGGAAGAGATATGATTAAGATATCCGATCTGTCCGTACGGTTCGGCAGCAAACAAGTGCTGGATCATTTTTCGGCCGAACTGCCGGATCGCGGCGTCGTGCTGCTGTCCGGCGAATCCGGCGTCGGCAAAACGACGCTGCTCCGCGTTTTTTGCGGGCTCACGAAACCGGACGGCGGTTCCGTAACGGGGCTCTCGGATCGCAAAATCTCCGTCGTCTTTCAGGAGCCGCGCCTGATCGATCATCTGACTGCGCTGGAAAACGTCGCGCTGGTTTCCGACCGGGATACGGCGGAAAAGCTGTTGATCGCTTTGAATCTCGGAAACGAACTGCAGCAGCGGGCGGGGAAGCTGTCCGGCGGACAGAAACAGCGCGTTTCACTTGCGAGAGCGTTAGCGTTTTCCGACGACGTCGTGCTGCTCGACGAGCCGTTTTCCGGGCTCGATGAGCAAAACAAGCAGCGCGCGGCGCAATTGATCGGCACCGCAAAGCTTGCTGTCGTCGTAACACATGATCCTTCCGATGCAGATTTGCTGCATGCCGATAAAATAATTACGCTTTGACTTGCACTTTTTCCGCATATGTGATATGATACTTTATCAATATTATGCGGAGGTATGCATATGGGCATTGTTGTGCGGGATAAGCGCTTTCCCTCTTCCACCGGAATCTGTGATGTTCGCTATCGCATCTGGACGCCGGATGACCCGCGCGCTTGCGTGCAGATCATTCACGGCATGGCGGAGCATATCGAACGGTATCACGATTTTGCCATGTTTCTTGCCGAAAACGGATTCCTTGTGTTCGGCATGGACCTGCCGGGCCACGGCAAATCCATCGGAAAGGAACAGCCGAAGGGCTATTTCGGAGACCGGGACGGTTGGGACAATCTCATCAAAGACAACAAAACCATGCATGACGCCGTCATGAAGGATCATCCTTCGCTGGCGTGCATTCTCTTCGGTCATTCGATGGGCAGCTTCCTTGCAAGAACGTATGCCGGCCGGATGGGCGTTGATTTTGATGCGTTCGTTTTCTCCGGCACGGCCGGCGCAAACCCTGCACTTCCGCTCGCGAAGATGCTCGCGAAGAGCGCGATCAAAAAGGGCAAGGGTAAAAAGCCGAACGAATCCTTAAACAAGCTCAGCTTCGGCGCATACAACAAAAAGTTCAAGGATGCAAGGACCGAATTCGACTGGCTGTCCCGCGATACGGCTTCTGTCGATAAATACATCGAAGATCCGCTCTGCGGATTCGTTTTCACGTCCTGCGCTTTCTTCGACCTGTTTACGGGCCTGCAGGAGGTCTCCAACCTGAACTGGGCAAAGCGTGTTCCGAACCGTCCGATCTTTTTGATGTCGGGCGCCAACGATCCGGTAGGCGCTATGGAAAAGGGCGTCAAGCAGGTCAACGGATGGCTCGTGAAGAGCGGACACAAGGTCACCATGAAGCTGTATCCGGAAGGACGGCACGAAATGCTCAATGAAACCAACCGCAAAGAGGTATACGGCGATGTGCTGCTTTTCCTTGAAACGGTTTGTACGGCCGGTGAAACAGAATGAGCAGCGTGCTGATCTATCGTGATCCGAATACCGCCGGCGTCTGCGCCGCAACCCTGATCGCATCCCATCTGCTGACGGATTCGGGCTGCGTCATCGGCGTCGACTATCATGAGACGCTTCTCCCCGTATTTGATTCGCTTTCGGCGATGACCGAAAACGGTCTTCTTGACTGGGGAGAGGCAAAGATCTTTCAGCTGTTTGAGTTTTTGCCGGATGAGGCCGGAGAACAGAGGATCGCAAACCTGCTGGGCAAAGCGCTGTTTGCCAAGACCGATATCTCCGAAAAGCAGTACGTGGTTCCGTTTTCCAAGGAGCTTTCCAAGGAGGAGACGGCGAATGCGTTTGAAAACTCGATTCTCGACGCCGGCGGACTTGACGTTGCGCTGATTGCCGTACGTCGGGACGGATCGCTGTTTATGAACCGGTCTTATGACTGCAAGCCGGAGACGCACGATGAAATGATCGACGGGGACGGCTTCATAACGGCAGGGCTGTCCGCGCTGATGCACGCAAAGCATCTGATCGTCGTGGGCACCGGACGAAATGCTGCAGAGGCTGTGAAGTCGATGCTGCACGGAACGCTTTCGGATTCGCCGCTTGCCGCGCTTCGGCTGCATCCTGCCGTGACCTTTGTATTGGATGATGAAGCTGCAGAAATGCTTTGAAATCATAGAATGGATTAACTGACGATTGAGGAGGAAATACTATGTCCGGACATTCCAAGTGGGCAAACATTAAGAACAAGAAAGAAAAGACCGACGCCCAAAAGGGTAAGATCTTTACCAAGATCGGTCGTGAAATCGCGATCGCCGTCAAAGAGGGCGGCGGCGCCGATCCGGCCAACAATTCCAAGCTGCGCGACGTCATTGCAAAGGCGAAGGCGGCGAACATGCCGAACGACAATATTTCGCGTTCCATCAAAAAGGCAAGCGGCGACGGCAGCAACGTGGATTATGAAGAGGTCGTGTATGAAGGATACGGCCCCGGCAATATCGCGGTGATCGTCAACGTTCTGACCGATAACCGCAACCGCATCGCAGCCGAAATGCGGCACATCTTCTCCAAGAGCGGCGGCAACATGGGCGCATCCGGCTCTGTCGCATGGATGTTTGACAAAAAGGGCCTTATCGTGATCGAGCGCACGGCGCTGATGGATGAGGACGAGGTCATGATGCAGGCGCTGGATGCAGGCGCGGAAGATTTTGTCGCACAGGACGACGCGTTTGAAGTCTATACCGCTCCCGCGGACTTTTCCGCCGTGCGTGAAAACCTCGAGGGTCTCGGCTATACCTTCATTTCCGCGGAGATCGGTCAGATCCCGAAGAACACCACGAACATTACCGATCCGGAAACGATCGAAAAGATCGAGCGCTTCCTGGAGCGTATGGACGACAACGACGACGTACAGGAAGTTTTCCACAACGGCGTTTGGGAAGAGAAAGAATAATCTGTTTTACAGGAACGTATAAAGAGTAGCAAAGGAGGTTCAATCATGGCGATTTCTGTCGCAAACGATTTGGGAACCATTACCGTTTCCGAAGATTTGATTGCAACAATAGCGGGCTATGCGGCGGTTGAGAATTACGGGATTGTCGGCATGTGCGCAAGGAGCGCCGGCGATGCAATCGTTGAGCTTTTCGGAAGAGAGAATCTGCAGAAGGGCGTTCTGGTCGAAAAAGTCAGCGACACGCAGGTCGACGTTTCCCTGCATGTTGCGCTTCAGTACGGCGTCTCCCTGCCTGCCGTTTCACAGAACACAAAGCAGAATGTGCGTTATCGGATTGAAGATCTGACCGGGGTTTCGGTTCGCTGCGTGAATATCTTTGTGGAAAGTATTCGCGTCCAGTAAGCGAATGTCGGAGGGTTGAGCATTGAACATTCAGAACATCAATGGCGCGCTTTTGCGGGACATGTTTCTCGGCGGCGCCGCCAATCTTGAAAAAAACAAGGCATATATCGATTCCCTGAACGTGTTTCCCGTTCCGGACGGCGACACGGGAACCAATATGTCTATGACGATGCAGGGCGCGATCAAGGAGCTTCGCGGCATGCCGGACACCGTTACGGTAGGGCAGGTCATGGACGCTGTTTCGCTCGGCGCACTGAAAAACGCGCGCGGCAATTCCGGCGTCATCCTTTCGCAGCTGTTCCGCGGCTATCAGCAGATCTGCAAGGGACAGAATGAGATTGCAGTCCCGATGTTTGCGGAAGCGCTTGAAACGGGCACAAACGCCGCCTATAAAGCGGTTCTGCGTCCCAAAGAAGGCACGATCCTGACCGTATCGCGTATGATTTCCCAGGCGTCGGTCGCTTTGACCAAGCGGAAGAAGCACATTTCGCTGGAGGACTTTCTCGACGCAATGCTGGAAGTCGGGCAGCAGGCGCTGGACAACACGCCGAATCTGCTTCCCGTTCTGAAGGAAGCGGGCGTGGTCGACAGCGGAGGCTTTGGCCTTTTGACCGTGTATCGCGGATTCAAAGCCGTCGTATCCGGAGAGGAACTGCCTGACCTTTCGGAAGAGCCGGAGGAAGAGGAGCTTCCCGCTGCGGAAGAAGGCGCAAACCTCGATCATTTTTCCACGGAAGACATCGAATTCGGCTACTGCACGGAGTTCTTTATCGTCCGTCTGGTCGACGGTTTTTCCGAAGAAGATCTTGCAAGACTGCGCGATCATCTGGTGCGTGTCGGCGATTCCGTCGTCGTGGCAGCAGGGGATGATTTTGTGAAGGTGCACGTGCACTCCAACTGCCCGGGCAAGATCCTGCAGTTTGCGATGCGGTTCGGCGAGCTTGACCGGCTCAAGATCGAGAACATGCGAGAGCAGAACCGTCAGCTGATCGAACAGAAAAAGCGCAACGAAAAGGAATACGGCCTGATTTCCGTCAGCACGGGCGACGGCATCGACGAGATTTTCCGCAGCTTTTCCGTCGACCGGATCATTTCCGGCGGGCAGACGATGAACCCGAGCATCGATACGATCGTCAACGCGATCGGTCAGTGCAACGCGCGAAACGTGTTTGTGCTTCCGAACAATTCCAACATCATTCTCGCGGCGCAGCAGGCGCAGAATCTGTGCTCCTGCAACGTGATCGTGCTTCCGACCAAGACGATTCCGCAGGGCATCGCGGCGGCGATGGCGTTCAATCCGGAGCTTTCTCTTGAGGAGAATCAGGAGAATATGCAGGAGGCTGTGAATGAGATCGTTTCGGGCGCCGTTACCTATGCAGTCCGCGAAACGCATTACAACGGAAACGACATCAAAGAGGGCGACATCATCGGCATGGTCGACAACGATATCGCAGCCGTATCGTCCAATGTGAACGAAGCGGTCGAGCAGATCGTTCAAAAGATGATCGAGAAGCGCGGGATCGACGATCCGATCGTCAATCTGTACTACGGCGACGCCGTGGACGAGGAAGAGGCGGAGGCGCTTACCGAGCGGCTGCAGGATCGCTTTGAAGATGCGGAATGCATCGCAACACGCGGCGGTCAGCCCTTGTACTATTACTACCTATCCGTCGAATAACGGATCTGAGCCGCCGACAGGCGGCTTTTTCCATGGAATTACGCGAGATTAAGGGAATCGGACCTAAGCGGCTTGAGCTGTTCGCCGCGCTTCATATCGTTACGACAGAGGATCTTCTGCGGTTTTATCCGAAGGAGTATCTTGATTATACGCAGATATCCGAAATCCGCAATCTGCATGAAGGAGATCGCGCAACGGTCCGCGTACGCGTAGTGTCCGATCCGAGCGTATTCTATTATAAGGGAAAAGAGATTGTCTCTGTACGCGTTTCGGACGGTACCGGTCGTCTTACGCTGCGCTGGCTGAATCAGCCGTACCGGCTCAATCAGTTCCATATCGGCGATACGTTCTTTGCGTACGGCACCGTCAATCAAAAACGCGGGACCGTTCTGTATAATCCGCAAATCAACCGTGCCGGCGGCGGGATCGTTCCGGTGTATGCAACGGTCAAGGGCCTGACACAAACGGTCATCCGTGACGCGCTCGGCGTGATCATCAAAGATGCGGCGCCTTCCGATCTTCTTCCCGAAAACTGGAGAGAGCAGTTCCGCCTGATCGGACTGCATGACGCGCTCCGTGAGATCCATTTTCCGACTTCGGCGGAGTCGCTGCAGGCGGCGAGACGCAGGCTGTCCTTTGAGGATGCGTTTTTGTACTTCACCGCGGTCGGATCGGTGAAATCGGACCGAAAACGCAGGAACGGCTTTGCGTTTCAACGTCCTGTACCGGGCGCGTTTGCCGATACGCTGCCGTTCATGCTGACGGAAGCACAGCAAAACGTCATGCGCGAGATCGAGACGGATATGTGCTCGGACGTGCCGATGAACCGGCTGATTCAGGGCGACGTCGGCTCCGGCAAAACGGTTGTGGCGGAATACGCTTTGTACATAGCGGCACAGAACGGTAAACAGGGCGTATTGCTTGCGCCGACAGAGCTGCTTGCCGAGCAGCATTTCAACACCCTGCGCAAACGGTTCCCCGACGCAGTACTCTATACCGGCAGCATGAAAAAAACGCAGAAGGACGCGGCGCTTGCCGGAATCGAAAGCGGAGACGCATCCGTCATTATCGGGACGCACGCGCTTCTTTCCGACCGGGTCAGATTTTCCGATCTCGGGCTTGTCGTCACCGACGAACAGCATCGCTTCGGGGTGATGCAGCGCGCGAAAATCGAATCAAAGGGGATCCGGCCGGATGTGCTCGTCATGTCTGCGACGCCGATTCCTCGCACGCTTGCGCTGCTGATCTATGCAGACCTTGATTTGTCCGTGATCGACGCGTTGCCGCCCGGACGCAAGCCGGTAACTACGCATTTCGTCCCTGCCTCAAAGCGCAGGGACCTGTACCGGCATATTTCCGCATGCGCCGGGAAAGGAGAACGCGCCTTCGTCGTTTGTCCGCTGATCGAACCCACGGAAGGATTTGAAAGACTGTCGCTGCGCGAACTGTATGCGGACATATGTGCAATGATGCCGAATGTCAGGGTCGGAACGCTGCACGGGCAAATGCAGGAAGCGGAGAAGGACGCCGCGATGCATGCGTTCCGCACGGGAGAGACGCCGGTGCTCGTTTCCACAACGGTCGTGGAGGTCGGAGTCGACGTGCCGGAGGCAACGTCCATGGTGATTGAAGGCGCCGACCATTTCGGACTTGCGACGCTGCATCAGCTGCGCGGCCGCGTCGGCAGAGGCAATCTGGAATCACATTGCTATCTGCTTGCGAACAAGCTGAACGACCATGCAAAGCAGCGGATCGAGACGCTGATCGGAACAAACGACGGCTTCCTGATTGCGCAAAAGGATTTCGAGATGCGCGGCAGCGGCGATCTGTTCGGCGTGCGGCAGAGCGGAGAAGCGGAGCTGAACGGTTTTCTGTCCGGCTGTACGGTCGAAACGATCCGTGACGCATCCGAAGCCGCAAAGGAAGTGCTTGCCGTTCCGTCACTGCGCAACAACGCGCTGATCGAAGAAGCAAGACGGCGATTCCGCTTGCTGGACGGGATCGCGCACAATTAGAAAATCGCCGTGTTCTGCGGCGATTTTTGCGTTATCTGTGTTGTTATCTCATCATGGACGAAGAGGATCCGTTCATGTTGTTTTGGGCGTACGCAATCATACGCTTGACCATCTCGCCGCCGACGGAACCCGCCTCACGAGACGTCAGGTCGCCGTTGTAGCCCTGTTTGAGATCCACATTGAGGGAGCTTGCGACTTCATGCTTGAAGTTCTGCAGCGCCTGCTTGCTTTCGGGGATCAATGCACCGTTTCTGCTCATGTTTGTTTACTCCTTTCCGTGTTAGTGAAGGTTCTTCTCTGCGTATGCAATCATACGCTTGACCATCTCGCCGCCGATGCTGCCTGCTTCGCGCGACGTCAGATCGCCGTTATAGCCCTGTTTCAGGTCGATATTCAGCGAGGATGCAACTTCGCTCTTGAAGGAACGGAGATTGCTCTTCGATTCGGAGCCGGTATTGCCGTTGCTGTTATTGCTGCGTGCCATGTTTTCACCTCCTTGTCGGCTTTGTTACCCTTAATTTCTGCAAAATTCACGCAAATATGAACGGTAAAATATGGCGAAAGCCGGAAAAAACAGTTCTTGAATGCGCGCCTGAAGTGATGTATAATAAACTGAATAATCATGGAGAGAGTATAGAATGAAAACAAAACTTTTCATTCCGGAACAGGAACTGGCTGAACAGCATCGGATTGCGGCGGCGCTTTCATCGGAAATCGCACCGCGCGCATTGACCTTTTTTGTCGAGACGTTCGGCTGTCAGATGAACGTTCGCGACAGCGAGACGATCAAAGGCTGGCTTTGTGAGATCGGATATACGGAAGCGACGGCAAAGGAATCGGCAGATCTGATTCTCTTTAACACCTGCTGCGTACGCGATCATGCGGAAAAGCGGCTGATGGGGAACATCGGGGCATTGAAGGAATTGAAGGATGCGAATCCGGGATTGATCGTCGGCATCTGCGGCTGTATGATGCAGCAGGAAGGAATGGCAAAAAAACTCCTCAAACGATTCCCGCACGTCAGCCTGATCTTCGGGACAAACGTTCTGCACAGGATCCCCGAAATGCTCAGCGCCGTTTTGAACGGAGAACGCGTTGCCGTAACCGACCGTTCGGACGATGCGATCGCGGAGGCGCTTCCGCGGCTCCGGGACAATCCGAGGAGCGCTTTTGTCAATATCATGTACGGCTGCGACAACTTTTGCTCGTACTGTATCGTGCCGTATGTACGCGGCAGGGAACGCTCGCGCCGTCCGGAGGACGTCAAAAAAGAGATCGAGGCATTGGTATCGAGCGGGATCACCGAGATCACGCTGCTCGGACAAAACGTCAATTCCTACGGAAACGACGGCTCGACCGGCATGCATTTTGCGGATCTGCTGCGATACGTGTCCGATGTGCCGGGACTCAAACGCATACGGTTTATGTCCTCGCATCCGAAGGACCTGAACGAGGACGTCATGCAGGCGATCGCAGCGCTTCCGAACGTATGCCATCATGTGCATCTGCCGGTACAGTCCGGCAACGATGAGATCCTCAGACGGATGAACCGCAAATACACGCGCGAGCATTATCTGTCGATCATCGAACGGCTGCGCGCACTGGTTCCGGATATTGAGTTTACGACCGATATCATCGTCGGTTTCCCGGGAGAGACGGAGGAAGCGTTCGAGGACACGCTGTCGTTGGTCGAAACGGTCGGATTTGCAGCAGCGTTCACGTTTGCGTATTCACCGAGGCAGGGAACGGTTGCCGCAAGGATGGAGGACCAGATTCCGGAACCGGTCAAAAAACGCCGGCTGCAGGCGCTCAACGAGCTGCAGGCAAGGAAAACCGTTGAAAACAACGAGAAATACATCGGACATGTCGGAGAGGTGCTCGTCGAAGGCTATGACGAGCGAGGACCGCAGATCATGCTTTACGGCAAGTATCAGAATTTCAAGATGGTATACTTTCCGGGCGATGCGGAGCTTTTGAACCGATATGTTACGGTCAGAGTGACCGAAACCAGCAAAAATTCTTTATTGGGGGAAATAATCCATGCATGAATTGAAAACGTATCTGGAGTTGAGCGAAAAGGTCAAGGCGAACGAAGCGCTGATGCAGCTGATCGATGCGTATCAGAAAGAGACCAAACAGCTGATGGACCTTTTGCAGAATCCGGATTATGACGCGCAGGAGGCGATCCGCCTGACAAACGACGTCGAATGGATGTCCGGACAGATTTCCGCAAACCCGCTGTACTGTGAATTTGTCGCGGCAAAGGACGCGCTTGACCGCGTGCTGCGCGAGAAGGCGGCCATGTCGATGCCTTGCGACTGCAACTGCAGCACGTGTCATGCCGAATGCAGCTCCCGGGAGGAAACGAAATGAGCGAATTGACGCCGATGATGCGCCAATATATGGAAGTGAAGCAGCAGTATCCGGACTGCTTCCTGTTCTACCGTCTCGGCGATTTTTACGAGATGTTCTTCGACGACGCGATCGAAGGCTCCAAAATCCTCGAATTGACGCTGACGGGCCGCGACTGCGGCCTTGAAGAGCGCGCGCCGATGTGCGGCGTGCCGTATCACGCGGTCGATGCATACGTGAATAAAATGATCTCTCTCGGGCACAAGGTCGCTATCTGCGAACAGATGGAGGACCCCGCGCTTGCAAAGGGACTTGTGACGCGTTCCGTCACGCGCGTGATCACACCGGGCACCGTCATCGAGGAGAAGATGCTCGACAGCGCGAAGAACAACTACATTTTTGCGCTGAATTATGCGCAGAACGGCGTTGGTTACGCATACTCCGACATCTCCACAGGCGTCTTTTATTGCTGTGAGGTATATGGATCGAATGCGTCTGTCATCCTGTTCGACGAGCTGACGCGTCTGGCTCCGTCCGAGATCGTTGCAAACGAGCTGCTGTTTGAACAGGATTACCTTGTGAAGCGGATCCGTTCCGGGTATTATCTTGAAAAGCTCGCGAATGTACGGTTTCATCCGGAACAGGCCGAAAACCGTCTGAAACAGCACTTTTCCGTGTCCTCTCTCAAGGGCTACGGACTGGACGGAAAAGCGCTTGCGATCGGCGCGGCCGGCGCGCTGCTGTCGTACCTTGAGGATACGCAGAAGAATGCGCTGACGCACATCCATACGATCAAGCTGCTCAATCGGACGGCATTCATGCAGCTTGACGCTTCCACGCGCCGCAATCTCGAGCTGACGCAGCCGCTGCAGTTCAGCGGCAGCAAGAAGAGCACGCTGCTGTATCTCTTGGACGCGACCGAGACCAGCATGGGCGCAAGACTTCTGAGAAGTTGGGTAGACTGCCCGCTGCAGACAAAAGAAGAGATCGTTTACCGACAGCAGGCGGTCGATACGTTTGTCAGGGATCTGCGCACCAGAAAGATGCTCGGCGAATACCTTGAATCCGTATATGACATCGAACGCCTGACGAGCAAGATCGCGTACGGCACGGTGAACGGACGCGACTGCATTGCGCTGCTGCAGTCGCTCCGCCAGATTACGCCGATCACCATGCTGCTGTGCGGCATTCCGACAGAGGCGATCGATGCGATTGTGCGCGAACTCGATCCGATGGACGACGTGATCGCGCTGATCGATTCCGCGATTTCACCGAATCCGCCCGTCAATATCAAGGACGGCGGGCTGATCCGGAAAGGCTACAATCAGGAAGTCGATGAACTCAGAGCCGTTTCCGGCGACAGCCAGAGCATGCTTGATCAGATCGTACAACGCGAACGCGAGGCGACCGGCATCAAGACGCTGCGGATCGGCTACAATCGTGTATTCGGGTATTACATCGAAGTTACGAAATCCTTTACACAGAACGTTCCGTATTATTACGAGCGCAAACAGACGCTTGCAAACGCGGAACGCTATATCACGCCGGAGCTTAAGGAGCTCGAACAAAAGATCCTGAATGCCGCTGACCGGCTGCTGGAGCTGGAGACCGAGCTGTTCCGTGAGATCAAGGAAACGCTGCTCGCCTGCACGGAACGCATGCAGCAGGACGCGGCGCTGCTTGCGCGGCTGGACGTATTCCGCGCGCTTGCGGAGGTTGCCGTATCGAACCGGTATGTCATGCCCGTAATCTCGGATGCGCCGGTCATTCGCATCAAAAACGGGCGGCACCCGATCGTCGAGAAGGCCATGAAGAACGGGTTTATTCCGAACGACGTGCAGCTTGACGTGGAGAGCAACCGCCTGTTGATCGTAACCGGCCCCAATATGGCGGGCAAATCAACGTACATGCGGCAGGTCGCACTGATTACGCTGATGGCGCATATCGGCTCCTTCGTGCCTGCAGACGAAGCGGAGATCGGCATCGTCGACCGCATCTTTACGCGGATCGGCGCGAGCGACGATCTTGCGTCCGGCCAGAGCACGTTCATGGTCGAAATGAGCGAGATGGCGAACATCATCAACAATGCGACCAAGGACAGCCTGCTGATCCTTGACGAGATCGGACGCGGTACAAGCACGTTCGACGGCCTTTCGATCGCGTGGTCCGTTCTGGAGCATATCGCAAACCCGATCCTGTGCGGCGCAAAGACTCTGTTTGCCACGCACTATCACGAGCTGACGGAGCTTGAAGGCAAGCTTGACGGCGTTGTGAACTATCGTATCACAGTCAAGGAGATCGGCGACGACATCCTGTTCCTGCGCAAGATCGTGAAGGGCAGCGCGGACAAGAGCTTCGGCATTCAGGTTGCGCGCCTGGCGGGGCTGCCGGATTCGGTGATCATGCGCGCAAAGGAGATCCTCGGCGAGCTTGAACAGTCGGATCTTCTGACGCGCGAACCGAAACCCGAAATGAAAACGGAGGGGGAGACGGTGGCAAATCAGGTCGAGCAGTCGATACTGAACGATCTCAAAAAAGTCGATCTTGATCATATGACGCCTATTGAAGCGTTTATGAAGCTGCATACGTATCTGGATGCAATGAAGGGAGAATAACATGCCTGTCATTCATGTTCTGAAGCCGCAGGTTGCCAATCAGATCGCGGCCGGCGAAGTCGTTGAACGGCCTGCGTCCGTTGTAAAGGAATTGATCGAAAACGCGATCGACGCCGGCGCGACGGCAGTCAGCGTTCGCATTGAAAACGGCGGAATGCGCAGCATCACCGTAACTGACAACGGATGCGGGATCGCAAGGGAGGATTGCCGAAATGCGTTTTTGCGTCATGCAACCAGCAAAATCAATACAGCGGAGGATCTGTCGCATGTGATGACGCTCGGATTCCGCGGAGAAGCGCTTGCATCGATCGCATCGGTGTCGAAGGTCACCATGACGACGCGGCAGCAGGGCTCCGACGTCGGAACGACGATTGTTTACGACAACGGTACGCTCATCCGGGAAGATGACGCCTCCTGTGTATTCGGCACTTCCTTTACGGTGGAAGAGCTGTTCGCTTCCGTTCCGGCACGGCTCAAGTTTTTGAAATCCGCGCGAACGGAAGCCGGCTATATCGGCGATTACATCGGCAAGATGATTCTTGCGCATCCGGAGATATCATTCCGCTACGAATCCGACGGAAAAACCGTTTACGAAACATACGGTGACGGCAGCTTGTTCAACGCTGTATACTGCGTTTACGGCGCGTCCGTCGCGGAGAAGCTCGTGCCGGTTGATTACGACAACGGGTATATGAAGGTAACGGGATTCCTCGGACTTCCCGAGATTTCCCGGAACAACCGCACCTATCAAACGCTCCTGATCAACGGCCGTTCCGTGCGGGCCGTATCCGTATCGACTGCAGTTTTGCAGGCATACGATACCCGGCTTATGATCGGCAGATTCCCGTTCTTTGTGCTGAATCTGTCGCTTGCGCCGCAGGAGGTCGACGTCAACGTCCATCCGACCAAGGCGGAAGTCCGGTTTGCCGATGAAAATCGCGTGTTTACCTCCGTTTCCGCAGCGGCAAAGCTTGCGCTCGGCGCCGCTTCGCAGCATGTGGAATCGGCGCTCGATCATGTGCAGCCGAAGCAGCCGGAGATACATCAAACGCAGCAGGACGCTGCGCCGCATACGGAAGCCGTGCGCGTGAACTTTCACGATTACACTTCCGGACCTTCTTCCTTCCGGTACCGGGAGGAAGGACCGATCCGCGCGTTCCGGCGTCAGGGCAGCGTCGGCGATGTTCCGAGCTTTACGGTCGATACCAATCGCTCCGCGCCTCGCGTTCCGCAGGAGCGGAACGAGCCGCTGTTCGATTCGGAACAAACCGAGATCGTCGGCTGTGTGTTCCGGACATACTGGCTTGTCACCCGCGGCGATACGCTGTATCTGATCGATCAGCATGCCGCGCATGAGCGCAGATTGTATGACGATCTTTGCGCGCGCAAGACGGAGCTTTCGGCGCAGAGACTGCTGGTTCCGCGCGAGGTAAAGCTCACGCCGTCGGAGATGGCGACATGGGAAGCCAATCAGTCGGTGCTGACGGATCTTTGCTTCGGCTTATCCAGATCCGGCGAGATGACGCTGCTGCTTTCCGAGGTGCCGGTGCTGAACGGTCAGCTTCTGAGTGAAAGCTATCTGTCGACCGTGCTCACGCTGCTTTCGGAACAGCAGAAGGACACAAAGGATGCGCTGCTGAAGGAACGCCTGATGCAGGCGGCGTGCAAGCATGCGATCAAAGGCGGAGAGCCTGTCACTCGTGAAGAGATCGCTTCGCTGCTGGATTTGTTCCTGAACGGAGAGATCCCTCTGACCTGTCCGCACGGGCGTCCGGTTGTCGTGCGCATCACCAAAACGGAGCTTGAAAAAATGTTCCGCCGGATCGTATGAATACGAAGCCGACCGTCCTGTGCATTGTCGGACCGACGGCGTGCGGCAAAACGGCGCTGTCCGTCGAAGCGGCGATCGCGCTGAAGGGCGAGATCGTTTCCGCGGACGCCGTTGCGGTCTATCGGGGACTGGATATCGGTTCCGCAAAACCGAACGTTTCCGAACGCAAAGGCGTGCCGCATCATCTGATCGACTGCGCCGAGATCACCGACGACAGCTTTACGGTCTCGACCTTTCGTTCGCTTGCGCGCGATGCGATCGACGGCATTCATTCCGACGGGAAGCTGCCGATCGTTGTCGGCGGCAGCGGGCTGTATCTCGACGCCGTCTTTGCCGATATGCGCTTCTCAGCGCCTTCGGACGCCGCAATTCGCACCGAGATCGAAACGGAATACGATCGGGACCGATCCGGTGTTTTTGAGACGCTGAGACGCATTGATCCGGTTACGGCAGACCGCCTGCATCCGAACGACAAAAAGCGCGTTGTGCGTGCATTGGAGGTCTATCGCGTATCCGGCAAGACCTTTTCCGAATGCAACGATGCATTTATATCCGCACAGCGCGGGGATCATACCTACCGGACGGTTCGGATCGGACTCAATACAGACCGGAAGGTACTATACGACAGGATCGACCGGCGCGTCGACCGTATGATAGAAGACGGATTGCTCGACGAAGCGTTCCGTCTCTTCGGACAGGGACTGACGCCGGACAGGTTTCGCGCCATGCAGTCGATCGGATACGCCGAACTGTACGACGTCTATCGCGGGATCGAATCAAAGGAAAGCGCGATCGAACGAATCAAGCGAAACACGCGGCATTTTGCGAAGCGGCAGATCACATGGTTCAAGCGGAATCCCGATACCGTTTGGTTCGACCCGCTGAAAACACCGGGGGAAGAGATTATCGGGAGAATTACGGAGTATATCAATGGACATACAGAAAACGATTGACCGGGCGGAAGCCCGCGCGCAGAATGCCTTTCAGAGAGCGGAACGGACGGCGCGCGTTTGTCAGGAGCGCGTGCTCAACGCGTTCCAGAAGCACAGGATCTCGGCGCGTCATTTTGCACCGACCGAAGGGTACGGCTATGACGATATCGGAAGGGATGCATTGGATGCGGTCTTTGCCGACGCGCTTCAGGCGGAGGATGCGCTTGTCCGTCCGCAGATCGCGAACGGGACGCATGCGATTTTTCTTGCACTGTCCGGCGTCGCGGAGCCGGGAAATTCCATTCTGTCCCTGACAGGCGCTCCGTACGATACGCTGGAAAGCGCCGTCGGGCTGAACGGCGATCTGCCGAACGCGCTAACAAGGTTCGGAATTCGGTTCCGTTCCGTCCCGCTGCTCGACGACCGGATCGATCTGGAAGCGGCGGCAAAAATGCTAAGGGATGATCCGACGATCAGGATCGTATATCTGCAGCGATCAAGAGGATACGCGTGGCGCAAAGCGCTGACGATCCAAAAGATTCGGGAAGCGATCACTTTTGTGCGAACGATCCGAAAGGACGTCGTCGTATTCGTCGACAACTGCTACGGTGAGTTCACGGAGGCGGAGGAGCCGACCGCGGTCGGTGCGGATCTGATGGCGGGCAGCCTGATCAAAAACTGCGGCGGCGGCATTGCGCCGACCGGCGGATACATTGCGGGCAGAAAGGACCTGATCGAAGCCGTTGCTTTCCGGCAGACCGTACCGGGCTGCGGCAAGGAGATCGGCTCGTATGCCGCGTCATACCGCCCGTTCTACCAGGGGCTTTTTATGGCGCCGCACACCGTTCTGCAGTGCATGAAATGCGCGATCCTGTTTGCGGCGCTGTTTGAAGAACTGCAATATCAAACGCTCCCGTCCGTTGACGACGAAAGGAGCGATATCATTCAGTCTGTGCAGTTCCGTACAAGCGAGGAGATGATTGCCTTTACGCAGGCGGTGCAGTCGGCTGCGCCGGTCGACAGCTTTGTTGTGCCGGAGCCGTGGGATATGCCCGGCTATACGGATCAGGTCATTATGGCTGCAGGTACGTTTGTACAGGGCGCGACGACCGAGCTGTCCGCGGACGGACCGATCCGCGCGCCGTATACGGCATATTTGCAGGGCGCGCTGACCTATGAACACGCGGTACTTGCAGCGCGATCCGTTCTGAAGGCGTTAATAGCTTCGCATTAAGCCGGTCACGCAGCCGAGGATCTCGACGCGATCCGACGGATAGAACATAGGGGAGAAGGCTTCGTTTTCCGGACGCAGCTCGATCTCCTTTTCTTTTTGGAAAAACCGCTTTACCGTGACCTCTTCGCCGTCGATACGCGCGACGACGATATCGCCGTCATGCGGGACGGCGTCCTGTTCGACAACGATAATATCGCAATCGAAGATCCCGGCGTTATACATGCTGTCGCCGTCTACACGAAGCATGAACACGTCGCTTCGTACGCCGTGTACGAGCATGGAGGGGATCGGAAACTCATCCTCACGGTTTTCATGCGCCAGGATCGGATACCCTGCCGCAACCTTTCCGAGAAGCGGAACGGGACCGGAACGATCGGCATTCGGCGCTGCGACGGTATAGGAGCGCTTTTTGTTCGGATCGACGGTAAGGATCCCTTCGTCGATCAGCTGACGAAGATACCGGTGCACGGAGGCAGGGGAGGCAAGTCCGACGCCGGCGCAGATCTCGCGGACCGTCGGCGGATAGCCGTTTTTCATTTGCTCATGCAGAATGAATTGACAGATTTTGTCCTTTGCATCGCTGATTTTGCGCATATTCCCACCTCCGAACCCATTGTATCACACATGTCACAAAAATGCAAACAAATGTTCGCAATATTTTTTATTCGTCGGAAGGAAGAGGGGGAGCGGGCGGATCCTCACGCAGTTTGATGTATTTGGCGGCCAGACGGCTTTTTTCTTCCGTCATGGCGGCATAATGCTTTCGCGTCGTATTGACGTCCTTGTGACCGAGCACATCGGCAACCAGATAGATATCGCCGCTTTCCTGATACAGCATGGTACCGTAGGTGCTGCGCAGCTTGTGCGGCGTGATCTTTTTCAGCGGCGTTGCGATTTGCGCGTATTTCTTCACGAGGTTTTCGACGGCGCGCGGCGTGATCCGTTTGCGCTGCATCGAAAGGAAGAAAGCGGACTCGCTTCCGGCAGCCGGAATGACGGTTTTGCGTTCCTCCAAATAGGCGGTCAATGCATCCCGGACCTCCTGACCGAAGGCAAGCGTCTCCTGATTGCCGCCCTTGCGCGTTACGATGAATTCGTTTTTTGAAAAATCGACGTCGTCCAGATCGATGCCGACAAGCTCTGAAATACGAATCCCCGTGCCGAGAAACAGGGAGAGGATCGCAACGTCACGCAGCTTTGTCGCATTGTGATACCGCCGCTGCGTTTTCGTCAGGCCGCTGCCTTGTTCGGCAGAATCGAGAAGATCGGCAATCTCGTTCGCATCAAGACGAATGATCGCTTTTTCGTGCAGCTTGGGCGTATCCACCAACGCCGCACAATTTGTTTTGATCAGCTCTTTTTTATATAAATACTTGAATAACGCGCGAATAGCGGATAATTTACGGGATTTCGCTCGTTCATTGTTTTCGACCAGTTTTGTGCCCTCTGACGTTTGATTCCTGTACAGGGAGATGTATTCGAGATATAGCTCGATATCGAGGGAGCAGAGGCGTTCAAGATCTTCGCAATTCAGATCCGTGATGGATTTGCCGGAAAAGCGATCGATCTGTCCGGATGTCAGAAACCGGAAAAACGTACGCAGATCGACGGCGTATCCGTAACGTGTCAGGATCGACGTCGTCGGTTCGATCGCACGGAAATACAAACGGCAGAAACCCGGAAGCTCGGAAAGAACATTCCTGAAGCGTTCGGTCATGATTTGTTTTTTTTCAAGCTGATAATCGCTCATACAGAAATCTCCGGTCGGGAAGTGTATTGATGGATTATCTGAATTATAACAAAACTATTCGTTAAAGACAAGTTTAACGAATAGTTGTTTACAGAATAGCAACAAAATGGACGGTATTTTACGGCGAATCCGGATTTTCAACGTCCGGATCAGATGCATCGGATCTGTCTTTCAGCAGCGCTTTGATCGCATCACGTGCAAGCTTGTCGCATCGATTGTTTTCTTCGTTGTCCGAATGACCTTTGACTTTATGAAAACGCACGACATGCGTGATACATAACGCTTGCAGCTGTTCCCACAGATCGCGGTTTTCGACCTCGCGGCGATTGGCGGTTTTCCATCCGTTTTGCTGCCAGCGTTCCAGCCAGCCTTTTTCAAACGCGCTGCACAGATATGCGCTGTCCGTATACAGATCGACCGAACAGCTGCGCTTCAAAAGCCGCAAAGCTTCGATTGCCGCAGTCAGCTCCATGCGGTTGTTCGTCGTATTCTCGGCGTTTCCGCTGGATTCCTTGCGATGCGGACCGTAAAGCAGCACGCAGCCCCAGCCGCCGGGACCCGGATTATGCGAGCAAGCGCCGTCCGTATAGATTGTGACCCGTTCCATATTCCCTCATTTCCGATCAAAAAATAATATATAATCTATAATGATCGACAACTGGAGCGATTTCAGATCACCCGAAAGCGTCTCCGTATGTATGGTATCATGTTCTTTCAGGAATGTCGATAGCTTTTCTTCATATTTTTCGATCAGCGCAGCGATGGATTTGACGGCTTCATCCTTTGTCGATTCAAACGCCTTTGCTGCCTGGGCGCAGTTTTGTGCATACTCCTTGATCTCGGTCAGCAGCTGCTGGGCGCTGCATTCGTTTTTGTCATAGGAAAGCGCGAAGCGGCACAGCTGCTCGGGCACGGTATTGATCAGCGTGACGGCTTCGCGCAGGGACTGTATCGCTTTGTCGTCTCCGCCTGCGGTGACTTTCAGCATATGCTTTTCCGTGATATACGGAGAAGCTTCAAATCCGTCCTTGCGGACCTGCTCCTGCACCTTCATCAGGCTTGTTTCATCGGTATATGCGGCCGCAAACACACGGAATACCGAACCCTGCGGATAGATCACGCCCGCAGCACCGAGACGTTTGATCTCATCCGCATGGGATTTTGCGGCGTTTTCGTCCGCAAACACGCCCATTTGCAGGATATAGAACGGCGTTTCTTCGATCGAAATGGTCTCAGCGGCCTTCTCCGTGGGCTTCGGCGACAGCGGGATCCATCCGATTTTTTCGTCCTGCTGCTGCAGCGTCTCTGCGATCTCCTTGTCCTTCGAAGGGCCGCTGATGCATCCGTATACGGGAATAACGACCTTGTCAAGCAGAAACCCGCCGACCGGCGACAGCACGAGAATTGCTGCGATCAGGACCAGGCTGAGTATAACGATCAACGCTGTCCAAAGACCGCTTGAGCGCGCGGGAGCGCTGTTCTTTTTTGTGTATGTATGCCGTCTTCTTTCCATGAAAAAAGCCTCCTTGCAATGTTGTTACAACATACGCACGGAGGCTGTCATATATGCCTTGTAATCGTGTTACGGTTCCTTCGGCGGGTTCTGCATCGGAACGATAATATCGGGAACGGATGACAGCGGGATTGCATTGCTGACGTATTTTTTCAGCGTGAAGCGGAAGCAGGTCCACTCCCCTTCCTTGCTGTCGACTTCGATCTGTTCTTCAAGCTGATCCATAATCTTCTTCGCAATGGACAGACCGAGACCGGTTCCGCCGTCCTTGCGCGACCGGTCGACCTTAAAGAACCGTTCAAACACGCGGGTCATGTTCTCCTTTGAAATGCCGACACCGTCGTCCCAGACCTCTATCAGCACCTCGTGCGGCGCATCGGAGGCGCGCAGACGAATGGTGGATTTCGCATAGCGCAGCGCGTTGTCGATCAGGATCACAAGCACCTGCTCGATGCGGTCTCTGTCGCTGAGAACCGGAGAAAGCGTTTCTTCCGTTTCGATCTCAATATGGATCTTGTGCTTTCTGGCCTCCGTCTGGAAGCTTTGACAAACCTCATCGAGCAGCTCGTTGACATCGAACATCGTCAGCTCCATCGCTTCGGTCCCTGCCTGCAGCCGGGACAGCTGCAGCATGTCGGTGATCAGGCGCGACAGGCGTTCCACTTCGTGCAGCATGATCGTGTAGTATCGCTTCTGCGCCTCCGGGTCCTTGACCATGCCGTCGGAAAGCGGCTCCAGCAGCCCGCGCAGCGACGTCAGCGGCGTACGAAGCTCGTGACTGATGTTCGCAACATATTCGTTGCGCATGCGCTCGAGCTTTTCGATATCGGTTGCATCCTTGAACAGACCGACCGCGCCGATGCAGCCCTCCGTATCGGACAGCACCGGAACGATCGAGATCCACAAAACACGATCGCCGGGAAGATTGTAGTGGAACATGCGCGGTTCTTCGGAATCCACGACGGCCTCGAACGCCTCCCAAACGGAGCGATCCGGTACAAGATCGAGCGTCGTGTGTACGTCGACGGAGCCGAACATCTTCATCAGTGCGGGATTGTAATGCGTCAAAGCGCCTTGCTTGTCGATGGCTGCGACTCCGTCGCTGAAGCTTGAAAGGATATAGCCGAGCTGGCGCTTTTCGTTTTCCAACTGTCGGATCGTCGAGGACAGCGCGCTGCTCATATTGTTCAGGGTACGGGCAAACAAACCGAGCTCACCCGGATAGCCATCCTTTGCGCGCACGTCATAATTGCCTTTGGACAGCTGCTTTGCGACGCGCGTCATTTCGGTGATCGGATGCAGCATCTGATTCACGGCAAAATACGCCGTCAGGATCAAAAGCGGCAGCAACAGCAGCATGACAAGCCACAGCGAACGGGTCAGTCGGGAAAACGCGTCGTTGATGTTGCTGATCTCGCGTACCATAATGAAACAGCCGGACGGCTGCGTTTCGTTCCATGCATACAGCGGCCTGCCGATGCAGATCGCATTGGTCTGTCCGGCGATCTTGTAATCGTCGAGCTCGATCGTTTCTCCTGTCAACAGCTTGCCGCAGATTTCGATCAGACGTTCGTCCTGCTCCACGTTCGAATTGTTGGAATAGCTGATATACGCATTCCGATACGTATCGCCGAGAATCAGAATATAGGAGGTATGATTTGAGGTTGAAACGGAATCGAGATACCACAGGCAGGCCGTGCTCGCATATTCCTGTCCATACGGACGCGAATACAGCTGCTGCACGCTGTCGGCAGACTGGTTCAGGGACTTATGTTCCAGATCCATGTATGTTTTTCTTCCGAAATAGGTATACGCAAGGACCAGCAGCACGTTGCCGATGATCAGCAGCACGATGCAGATCAGGAATGCCCTCCGGAATACCTCGCCTCTCCGTTTCATAGGGAATTACGGGTTGTCCAGTTCAAACTTGTAGCCGACGCCGTAAATGGTTTTGATGCTCCAGCCCAAGCCCTCGGAATCGAGCTTGGCGCGGAGACGCTTGATGTGCGTGTCGACCGTTCTGGTTTCTCCTGCAAAGTCATATCCCCATACGCGGGAAAGAAGCGTATCGCGCGTAAATACCTGTCCGGGATTGGAAGCAAGCATATACAGGATCTCGATCTCCTTCGGCGTGCAGATGATATGCTTTCCGCGCAGCGTGACCGAGTAGCTGTTCAGGTCGATCGTCAGACCGTTGTAGGTGATCAGATTCGGATCGTTGGATTCCTCTTTCTTTTCGACGCGGCGCAGAATGGCCTTGACGCGCGCAACAACCTCGCGAGGACTGAACGGCTTGACAATGTAATCGTCCGCACCGAGCTCGAGCCCTAAAATACGATCGATCTCCTCCCCCTTTGCCGTCAGCATGACGATGGGAAGCGCGGAGCTTTTGCGAATCTCGCGGCAAACCTCGATGCCGGTTTTTTTCGGCATCATGATATCGAGGATCATCAGGGAAATAGAGCTGTCGACCTTTGCAAGACCTTCTTCGCCGTCGAATGCATCGACGACCTCATACCCCTCCGCTTCAAAGTAAATCCGTAATGATTCGTGCACGACCGGTTCGTCGTCGCAAATCAGAATTCTGACTGCCATGGTAAAGCCCTCCTGCTGTTTTGAATTCGTTTTATCCGTCAGGCCGTTCCGGAGCGATCCGGAACAGCTGCTTGTCTTTTATAAACCGATCGCGATCACGGCGCCGTCAGGAGCTTGTTGTACTCCTGCAGCAGCAAGTCGTACGCAACATGATAATCCTCTGAATTGGACGCGTTGCGCATGCGATCGATCAGATCGGTCAGATATGCTCTTTCACTGTCGGAGACGGTATCGGTTTCATTGATCAGCGTTTCCACCGCGCGAATCAGCGTCTCGCCCTTTTGCTTGAGCGCATCGAGAGAGGAATCGATCGTACAGACCGGGAACTCCGCGATGAACTGCGTGATGCTCCGATCGGTTCTTACCCAGGTATCCTCGAACAGCTTATCGAGGATCGCGTCGTCTACATCATAAAACTGGTTGCCCGGACGCAAAAGGATATAGGTCTTCTGCTCGACGTCGTCCGGATCGCAGTATTTGCCCGCAATCGCACCGGAGCGCTTGCAGACGGAAAGCGTGACGTGCATGTCACAGGCTTCGGTCGGAACGTTGATATAGGTGAACCAGTCCGTGACCGTTTTGTAGCGGGAAAACGCTTTGCGGCTGTTTTGATAATGCACGCATGCATCCGTGGCAAGCTTGCCGCTGATCGGACAGACGGTTCGCTGCACAAGGCCGAGCGTCGTTTCGTTTTCATCAATGATGGGTCGGCTTTCAACGCCGTTCATAAGCGGCGTCATGAATTCTTTCCAAAGCTCCGCTGCGTACGCGCCGCCCGTTGAACCGGTTTCCAGCTTGTTGGACGGGTAGTCATGACCGATCCAGACGACAGCCGTATATTTGCATGTGATGCCTGCAAAGAAGACGCTGGCGTAGTCCGAGTTTGTGCCGGTCTTCCCCGCCACCTCGTATCCTTCGATTTTTGCGTTCGTTCCGGTACCGGATGCGACGGCGTTTTTCAACAGATCGACAAGCATATACGCGGTGGCGGAATCGGAGTACACCTTGACCTGTGTGCCGCGGATGACGTCGGCGTTCAGGATCACGTTTCCTTCGTTGTCCGTCATCTTGGTAAAGGACAGCGGCTCGTTATAGTATCCGTTGTTTGCGATCGCGGCATAGGCGGCGCACATCTCCAGCGGCGTGATGCCGCTTGTGCCGAGCGCAAGCCCGGGGCCGTCTTTGTTCAGCCTGGATTCGGGAATCCCCAGACGCTTCATGTATTCGACAGCCTGATCGATCCCCACATATTTCGAGAACAGCAATCTGGCCGCAACGACGTTCAGCGACTGCACAAGACCGTATCGAAGCGTGACCGGACCGTAATGCTTTTTTTGGAGGCCTCCCTCCGGATAGCCCTTGTCTCCGCCCCATCCGTCGATGCTGCCCTCGACGTTTGCGATGATCGTTGCGGGCGAAGCGCCGCTGTCGAGCGCTGCGCCGTATATACTGAGCGGCTTGATGGAGGAACCGACTTCGACACAGCTCTGCGTTGCGCGGTTCAGTCCCTTACGGATCATCGGTTCGGTGCGTCCGCCGATGATCGCGCGGATCTCGCCGGTCGACTGGTCCATGACGACGGCGGCTGCCTGCGGTTCGATCGTTTCGATCGTGATGCTGTCCGAGATCGTTTCCGTGATGACGTTCTGGCTCATGTCCGCAAGCTTCGGATAGCCTTCCCAGTTTGTGATCGTGGACTGTACCGTTTCCTGCACGTTCGGGTCGAGCGTGGTATAGATGCGGTATCCGCCCGTCCTCAGCTTGTTTTCATAGATCTGACGGTTCTGCGTGTTGTTGACGACGCCGTCCTTTGCCAGCCAGTGCGTGATAACGTCGTCGATGCAGTACTCGACAAAGTACGCGTAATCGTACATTCTGGAATTCTCGGATTTCGGGAGGATATACAGCTGCTCGTTCAGTGCGTTCAGATATTGCTCGCGCGTGATCTTGTCGTTCTCGTACATGCGCGCAAGAACGGTGTTTGTGCGGGCAACCGTGTATTTTTCATAGGCATCCTCATCACGTCCGTACGTCTCCCAATAATAGTTCAGACGCGGATTGTATCGGTACGGATTCTGCGTCAGACCGGCAATCAAAGCGCATTCGCGTACGGTCAGTTCGTTCAGATCCTTGCCGAAATAATCCTTTGCGGCCGTTTTGACGCCGTAGTTGGAGCCGCCGAGATAGATGTCGTTCAGATAGGCTTCGAGAATATCGTCCTTTTCCATGACCTTCTCGCACTGCAGTGCAAGGAAAGCCTCCTGCGCTTTGCGCTTATAAGTGCGCTCGGCGCCGAGGACCTTGTTTTTGATCAGCTGCTGCGTGATCGTGCTGCCGCCGGAGGAATTGCTGTTGCCGAGAATCTCCAGCGCTGCCGAGAACAGACGTTTGAAATCGACGCCGTTGTGCTTATAGAAGCGAACGTCCTCGACGGAGATAAAGGCGTTGCGCAGCATCTCGGGGATGTCCTCCAGATCCACCCAGTCGCGATACTCGATCGCCGTGATCGACATCAGCTCGTTGCCGTTGATATCATACAGATAGGATGTTCTGTCGCTCTTGGTCAGCTGTGCGATATCAAAAACCGGCGTCGTATCGATATACGCCTTCAATACGCCGTAGGCAAGACCTGCACCGGCCATGCCGACGATCAGAATCGCGACGAGCAGCAGCTTCAACGTCAAAAACAACACGTCGAGAGCAAAGGGCTTGCGCCCCGTATTCTGCGTGAAAAGAGATTCTCTCCCGATATGAAAACGCTTTTTTGCTTTGGTTGCGGTTTTATCCATATATTCAGTATACCATACTTTTCATCCTTCGGAAGGTTTTTTTGCTTTATTCACAAAAATAACACGTTCTCGTGAAAAAAAGCTTGCCTTTTTCAGAACGATGCCGTATAATACATGCTGTTCGGGGCTTTAGCGAAGTTGGCTATCGCGCTACACTGGCAGTGTAGAGATCAGGGGTTCGACTCCCCTAAGCTCCACCAGACGAGCCGGGCATCCGCCTGGCTCTGTTTTTTTATGTACAAAGCGGCTGTACGGCAGTATTCCGGTAGGTCAGAAAACGAAACGACAGGTCGTTTTCCGTCTGTCGCTCCCCCGCCTCGGTCAGGATCCAGTCCGGCAGCAGATTCAGATTCGGAAAGTATCGGTCGGAAACGGCGTCCGTTTCGGTCATTGTGACGAACGCGGCCGAACAGTACGGCAGCAGCAAACGGTAGATTTGTTCGCCGCCGCAGACAAAGACGGAATCCGGATCGCGCACGGACAGGACGTCCTTCAGAGCGGCAAGATCGCGGCAGACGATCGCGCCGTTGACCGAAAAGGATGGATCCCGGCTCAGAATGATGTTCTCACGATCGACAAGCGGCTGTCCGTTCGGAAAGGTCTCAAGCGTCTTTCGGCCGATAATGATCGTATGCCCGGTCGTAAGCGCGCGAAAGCGGCGCATATCGGCACGGATGCGCACAAGCAGCTGATTCTCTTTTCCGATTCCCCATTGCTCGGAGACGTTGACGATTGCTATCATAGGTTCAGATCGCGACGGGAATGGTCCCTTCAAACGGATGATACTGATAGTTTTCCATCCGGAAGCTCTTTGTTGTGAAACGGTAAAAATCCTTCACGTCCGGATCGACAGAGAACTGCGGCGCGTCGTACGGTTCCAGCTTCAGCATGCGCTCCACCATCTCCACATGGCGATCGTAGATGTGGCAATCTGCGATCACATGCACAAGCTCGCCGGGCTCAAGTCCGGACACCTGCGCAAACATATGAACAAGCACCGCATACTGGACGACATTCCAGTTGTTTGCGGTCAGCATATCCTGAGAACGCTGGTTCAGGATCGCGTTGAGGCGGTTTCCGGTGACGTTGAAGGTCATGCTGTACGCGCACGGATAGAGGTGCATTTCATGCAGATCCTCAAAGTTGTACATGCTTGTCAGGATACGGCGGCTGGCCGGGTCATGCTTCAGCTGCCAGAGCACGCGATCCACCTGATCAAACTCGCCCTCGGGATAGCTGTGCTTTTGCGCAAGCTGATAGCCGTACGCCTTGCCGATCGAACCGGTTTCATCCGCCCAGCTGTCCCAGATGCGGCTCGAGAGCGCGTGAACATCGTTGGATTTCTTCTGCCAGATCCAAAGCAGCTCGTCGACGGCGGATTTCCAGTAGGTCCTGCGCAGCGTCATGATCGGGAATTCCTTTTGAAGATCGTATCGGTTGACGATCCCGAACAGCTTGACCGTATGCGCAGGCGTGCCGTCCTCCCAATGCGGACGCACGGGAAGGTCGGTGTCCCAGACGCCTTCGCTCAAGATCCTCCGACAGTTCTCGACATAAACCCGATCCGCGTAACTCATAGCAAAACCTCCGATGCGTTTCGTTTATTATATCACATTCGGAGGTTTTCGCAAGGTTATGTTTTGGTGATAAAGATGTTCGAACAGTTTTTGCAGGTCACGCGGATCTTTCCCTTATGCTTCGGCGCGCGCATGCGCTGCCTGCATTGCGGGCACTTGAAATACCGGTATGTTTTGCGGTCTCTCCATGCCTGCTTTTTGGAAGAAAACCACCTGCGGATCTTTTGCATGCGGTACAGATACTGCGTGTTTTCCTTCTGCCGCCTGGCCACATTGCGTGAAAAAACACGAAATGCCCAATATGCCATCAGCACGAGCCCGACGCCGTAGACGACATAGTAAAGGATGCGGAATACACGGAAGGCGCCGTACATCTCGCGCCTTGCGAACAGCAGCGAAAGAAAGGTAAACAGAATCGCCGTCAGCAGGCAGCCGAGGCTCAGACGGTTCACAAACCTTGCAAACGCGTCGACACCGTTGCGTCCCTGCATAAACCGATATAGCCGATTACGAAAGCTCATAGAATTCTCCTGTCGTGACGTTTTCTGTCGAGTTTGACCGCGCGGAGTTGCGGTTTGTATCGTACGTGCCGAACAAAGGATAATAGCAGGCGTCAAGGAACACGTTGAAAACACATCTTGTCAATGCGAAGATCATGATGAATATCAGGAACAGATAGAACAGACGGAAGGTCCTCCGCTGCGGCGTGTAATTGTTCCCGCGCTGTTGTTCTTCAAAGATCGAGCTCCAGCCGAACGGCGGTTCGTTGCCGTCGCCTGCGCTGTTGCCGCCCGTATAGGAGCCTCCGTAGTATCCCTGTCCCGTTCGATAGTAGGTCTGCCACGGATTGGAGCCGTAGCCGGATTGCTGGTAGAATGTCTGCTGCTTTTCGGAAGCGCGGTATGCGGCGCGCTTTTCCGCCGTTTTGATCTGATCGTATGCGACATTGACGTCGTTCATCTTGGCTGCGGCGGTCGGATCGTTGGGGTTCAGATCGGGATGGTATTTCTTGGCAAGACGCCTGTATGCGTTTCGGATCTCTTCGTCTGTCGCCGTTTCGGAAACGCCCAGAACCGTATACGGATTCTTTGCCATATACATCCTCTCCCCCTTTCGATTTGCTTACTTTGTTATGTTACTCATTTTTCGCCGTTTCGTCAATGCAGTTCACAAGATTGTTGCAATTCGGACGCGATTCCGTAACGGACAAATTCATTTTGATGAAATAGCGTTGCGAATTGACACAACGGATGCTTCATGGTAATATATAGTATTGGAGGTATAAACGATGCATCCAGTTAAACTGATCGCGGACAGCTCCTGCGATATCGGCCCGGAGCTTGCAAAACGATATGACGTCGATTTCGTTCACATTCATGTACGGCTGAACGGGAACGAGTATCATGACGGCGTGGATATCACGCACACGGATATCTATGCCAATTATGAACAGAATCACACGCTTCCGAGTACCTGCGCCGTGAATATCGACGAGTACGAATCGGTCTTTCGTCCGTATGTCGAACAGGGCTATGACGTTGTGCATATCTCGCTCGGCAGCGGGCTGTCGTCCACCTGCAGCAACGCAAACCTGGCAGCCGGACTGTTTGATCCGGGCCGTGTCTTTGTCATAGATTCCAAAAGCCTTTCTTCGGGTGCCGGCATTCTGGTATGCGAATGCGGCGAGCGTGTCAAAAAAGGATGCCCGGCGAAGCAGATCTTTGAGGAAGTGTCTCCGCTTGCGGATCGCATCAGCGCTTCGTTCATCCTGGACGACCTCGAATACCTGCATGCCGGCGGCAGATGCTCGGGACTTGCCCAGTTCGGCGCGTCCCTGATGAATCTGAAACCGTGCATAACGGTCAGAAACGACCTGTACGGTTCGATGAGCGTCGGGAAAAAGTATATGGGTTCCTATAAGCGCAGTGCGTTGAAATATGTGGAGACCATGCTGAAGGATCGCACGGATATTGCGCTTGATCGCTGCTTTATCACGCATTCCGACACCGATCCGGACGTGCTTGATGCGATGCGATCGCTTGCGCTTGAACTGCAGCCGTTTACCGAGTTCCACATCACCCATACGAGTGCGACGATCACCGCGCACTGCGGACCGAATACGACCGGACTGATGTTTCTGACAAAATGATTGCATTGAGTTTTCTGCTGCTGTTCGCGATCTCGGGAATCTGTGTTTCCGGAATGATCTTCAAAAAAGAAGCGTTCCGTAACCGTATCTGGCTCGGTCTTGCGATCGGGCTTTTGATGTTGACGTGGCTTCCTCCCCTGTTTGCTTTTGCGGTCGGCTTTACAAAGGCTGCGCAGCTGCTCTCCGCGATCGTCGCGGTTTTGCTCATCGCGCTGTCCGTATTCCGGATGATCCGGGCGCACAAGAGCGGATTTCGCCGTTCACGTCTGAACAAACGCGATCTCTCTGCGCTGTTTGTGATCGTCCCGATCCTTCTGATCTGCTTTTCGCTTCTGAATACGCACATTCTATACCCGCATGCGAACGGAAGCATCTGGGTCGGGCAGGTGACGTACGGCGATCTTGCCATGCATCTCGGCTTTATGACGAGCATTGCCGAGCAGACGGCGTTTCCGCCGCAGTACAGCATTTTTCCCGGCCATGCGCTGAACTATCCGTTTTTGTGCGAAACGTCGGGCGCGTCGCTGTTTCAGCTCGGCATGTCCGTTCGGTGGGCCTATATCCTGTCCGCGGCGTACGCGTTTGTCGTCGTTGTGCTCGGCGTGTATTGCTTCTTCCGTCAATGGCTGAAAAAGAATTCGCGCGCGCTCTTTGCCACGATTTTGTTCTTCTTCGGCGGCGGATTCGGTTTTCTGTACTTCTTCGATCTCTCAAAAACGGGCGGGCTGCTTGCGCCGATGCTCCACATCGGAAAAGAAACCGTTTCACAGTCCCTTCTCGACGGATTTTATCTGACGCCGACCAATATCCCTGCGCTCGGACTCCGTTGGGTCAATCCGATCGTCGATATGCTGATCCCGCAGCGTGCCACGCTGTTCGGATGGGCGTTCCTGTTCCCCTGCCTGTATCTGCTGCACGGGTTTGTGTTTGAACAAAAACGAAGCAATCTGCTTCCGCTCGGCGTCATTGCGGGACTGCTGCCGATGATCCATACGCACTCGTTCCTGGCGCTTGGCATCGTCAGCGCAACGTGGTTCGTGATCGACCTGATCTCCGTTCGGTTCAAGCCGAAACGGCTCTTTGATTGGCTCATTTACGGCGGGATCGCATGCGCGCTCGCCGCGCCGCAGCTGATCCTGTTCACGTTCCGGCAGACATCGGAAAGCGGCATGGTGCATTTCCATCTGAACTGGGCAAACACGACCGATTCCTATCTTTGGTTCTATATCAAGAATCTCGGCCTGATTTTCCTGCTCATGCCGTTCGCGTTCCTGATCCTGCCGAAACGGGACAAAAAAATCTATGCCGGCGCGCTCGTGCTCTGGCTGATCGCGGAGCTGATCGAGTTTCAGCCGAACGATTACGACAACAATAAGCTGCTTTTCATCTGGTACGCGTTTACTTGCGGCATGGTCGCAAAGCTGCTTTTCGTTGTACGCGACTGGATCTTGCACATCGTACGCAAACGGTATTCTGCACAATCGCGCCGGTATGCCCATCGCATCGGCATTACGGTTTTGATGAGCGCGATCGTACTCTATTTCGTATGCAAGCTCGCGTTTGATTCCGAGTACGGAACATGTCTGCTTCCGGGAACGGCGCTGACGCTGTTCTTCGCGGCAGGATTGCTGCTGTCGATGTGCATCGGCGCGTGGAGAGGCGGCACGGTCGATCGGAAACAGCTGATGCGGCTTTGCATACCGACCGCATTTTCCTGCTGGCTGCTCTTCCTGGTCCTGTTTACGTGGCTTACGCAGTATCAGTCCAATGTATATGCGTTCAGCCGCTTTTCGGTGTTCCTGACGATCATATCGGGGATAGCAGGCCTTCTTCTGCTTCTGCTTGCAAAAGCATATTCAACAGAAGAAGACGCCCGGGTGCGCTTCTCCGGCGTCAGCCTGGCGCTGACTTCCGTTTCGTTCCTGCTCGTTTTTACCTTCACGGCTTCCTCGACGATGACGATCCTGCGGGAGCTGAAAAGCGAATATCAAGTCTACACAAACGAGGAAGCGTCGCTTTCCGAGCAGATTCGGTCGGTCACGGAGCCGGATGCGATCATTCTTGCAAACAGCTATCACTGGAACGTCGTAACGCCGCTGACCGGGCGAAGCATCGTGACGGGAACCGGTACGTTTCTCTATTATCACGGGATCGATACATCGGAGCGCGAACAGGACGTCGCGCTGATGTTCGAAAACCCGTCGCAAAACGAGGACCTTTTCCGAAAGTACGGCGTTACGCACGTTTTGCTAACCAATGCCGAACGAATGACGTACGACGTCGATTATTCGTATTTTGCGGAACACGGGACCGTTGTCGCTCAAAACAGCTCGGGTATGCTCTATCGATGGAATCCGTAACGCCCAAAAATACAACAGGCGGCCGAAAAGCCGCCTGTTTTATATTTGGATCATTTGCAGTCGGACTGCATGATGCTGATGATCGTCTGGTCCGTCGTGACCATGCCTTCGGATGCGATCCTGCCGATGTTCTGTACTGTGGCGTCGGCGTTCGGCGCGACGATGCCTTCCCCACGATAAAACTGCTGCTGATGCAGGTACATCTGATAACCGAGAATGCCGGTGTCGATCGCCGCGGCGATCTTCGCTGCACAGGAGGGCTTTGCCCCGTCGCAGATGGTGCCGGAGATCATGGCGATCGCGTTCACCAGCGTATGCGCGACGACGGTCTCGTCTCCGCCGAGCAGATAAGCGATGCCGGCGCCCGCCGCACAGCCCGCGCTGATGGCGCCGCAGAATGCGGACAGACGGCCGATGCCAGCCTTCTGATAGACGGTCAACAGGTCCGAAACGAGCATGGCGCGGTACATCCGATCGCGGTTGATTCTGTAATGCCGCGCGTAGCAGATGACCGGCACCGATGCGGTGATGCCCTGGTTGCCGGAGCCGCAAAGGATCGCGACAGGCATTTCGCATCCGCTCATGCGCGCGTCGCTTCCGGCGGCGGCATAGGCTCTGGCGATGGTTTTCGCGTCGGATACGTTTTCGGAGAGAAGGATCTTGCCGATGTTTGCGCCGTAATCTCCGGACAGTCCCTCTTCGCAGATCGCCATATTGTAATCGATCTGCATGTCCAGCAGATCCTGCACTTCGCTGAGATCGATTCGATTTGCATATTCGACGATATCATGCAGATTCAGACAGGACTTGTCGGTCAGATTGTCCTCGCTCTGCGCAAGGATCGGACGCTTCAGAATCGACTCGCCGTTCTTCATGATCTCGACAATATTTGCATGATTGTTCGCGATCACGACGCGCGAATAGGACGTTCTTGCGTAGAGCGTTATGCTGATGTACAGCGGGCAGTCGGTCTCTGCGCAGGATACATCGATGTTGACCGTATCCATAAAATGAGCAACGGCGGCGCGCTGTTCTTTGTCGACGTTGCCGATGACCTGCATGCCTTTATCCGCGTCGCCGCAGACGATGCCGGCGGCGACCGCGGCACGAATGCCCTTCAGCCCGTTCGTGTTGGGAACAACGACGCTTTTTACATTTTTCAGGATGTTGCCGCTGACCGAAACGGTCACAGCGGTCGGCTGCATGCCAAGCACCTGATGCGCCTTTGCCGCGCAGTACGCGATCGAGATCGGTTCCGTGCATCCGGTGGCGGGAATGATCTCTTCCCGCAGGATCTTCGTGTAGGCTTCTTTGTTTTGAATCGTCTCCATGTGTGTCCCCCTTCGATCCGTAAAAAATGACGGTGAGCAAGCCGTAAGCCGAGTTCTGTCTAAGGACGATCATCTATCTAGGCATACCGTTGCCGGCATGCTCAAGCGATTATCAAGAGCGTAGCGGGCCGCTATTACTGCTCTCATTTCAATCTTGCACCGGGTGGGGTTTACAGAACGGACAAGTCGCCATGCCGTTGGTGAGCTCTTACCTCGCCTTTCCATCCTTACCCGACGAATCGGGCGGTATCTCTCTGTTGCACTTTCCTTGAAGTCGCCTTCACCGGGCGTTACCCGGCACCCTTGCCCTGCGGTGCTCGGACTTTCCTCACCTCTGTTAAGAGCCGCGATCGTCTGTCTTACTCACCGTCAAATGTTATTCGTTGTCTGCGTACAGAAGTCGGCCGCAGTTATCGCATTCCAGGATCATGTCCTCGGTGATCAGCCTGCGGATCGAAAGGCTCGGCAGCGACATGTTGCATCCGCTGCATTTCCCGTCGCGGACCTCCACAAGCGGAATGTTATGATGCTGCCGCACGCGTTTATAGCGGTTCATCAGCGTCGGGTTCACGCGCTTTTCAAGCTCCGCCATCTTCCGGTCGGCGGCAAGCATGTCGATCGCCGCGTCGTCCTTCTCCTTCTGGCAAAGCGCTTTCAGCTGGTCGTACTCCTTCTTCGCCTTGATTCCCTGCTGACGCGTCTTCTGATACTCCGTCACCGCTTCGTCGATGCTTCGGAAGAGCTGCTTGATCTCCTTTTCGAGATTGCCTGCTTCGCGCTGCAGCTTTTCGATGTCGTGACGGAACTCCGTCATTTCCTCGGACGTGCATTCCTCGTCGCCCTTGAGCGTTTCGAATTCGGAGGATTCGAGGTCGAGCCGGTCAAGGATCGCTTTATACTGCGTATTCATCTTGAACATCGAAGCGGAAAACGCCTCCATGTCGTCCGTCAGCTTCTGCAGCGTCGCCTGCTGCTGCTTGATGAACTTTGCGCGTTTGTTCATCTTGATGCGGTTTTCCGTCGTTTTCAGATCGGCTTCGATCTGCTGCTTTTCAATGTCTGCTTCCTGATAGGCAAGCAATGCAATCGGTTTACTCATCTCAGATTTCCTCCTTCAAGGCTCCGCAGAGGCGCGGCGCCCGCATATGTTAACTTATATTGTACATCATGATTTGCATTCTGTAAACGGGTAATCAGCGGTTTCAACACAGGAAATTCCGTTTCATAGTGTCCCATCACGCAGCACTGCAGTCCGAGATGCTGCGCGGTGAGCGCCTGGCTGTGCTTCATCTCGCCGGTTACGAACGCGTCGCATCCGGCGTCGCACACGAACGGAACGTCTCCTCCGCCGGATCCGCCGATCACGCCGACCGTTTCTATGACCCGGTCCGGATCGCCGACGAACCGTCCCTTGACATGCAAAGCAGTCTCGCAAAGACTTGCAAACGAGGAAAACGGAATGGGCGTTTTCAGCTTTCCGACGCGGCCGAGGTTTTCCGGCGGAAGAGGCCGCACATCCGTCAGCATGAGCAGCTCCGCAAGCACATCGTTGACGCCGCCAGCTGCCGCGTCAAGATTCGTGTGTGCAGCAAAGTGTCCGATCCCGCGCCGGATCAGCGCATAGGCCGCTGCCGTTTCCGGATCGTGCGCAGAGAACGATTTGACCGGTTCCCAAAAGATCGGATGATGCGTCAACACCAGATCGAAACCGCCCGCAATCGCTTCTTCGGCGACCGGAAGCGTCAGATCGAGCGCGACAAGCACCTTTTCGACGGAATCGTGATCGGGTTCGATCAGCAACCCGACGTTGTCGAAATCCATCGCAAGCGACTTCGGGGCGATCGACTCCATCAGATCGCAAAACTCGTTCAGCTTCATTTGAATCTCCTCATTCAGAATTGTTCAATAATGGTTTGCAGCGCGCTGATCTTGCGATTCAGCCGTTCCTCGCCTTCCGAGCCGACCGCGTCGCGCTTCATGCGATCGTGGATCGAGAGCAGATACCGGCAGTACGGCACAAGCAGCGGATCGCGATCCGCAAAGCATTTGTAGCCGACGTCCCAAAAATCCGCCGGAAAGGCGTCTGGAATTCGATCAGGAGCCTCTGTCGGAACGGCCTTCAGCACCTGATAATACCGTCCGTGATCCACGACGATCCGATCGTCGACGACGTGATAGTTGTTTACATACAGGTATCTGCGGATATCGTCCTGCGCGCGCATGGGCTGCAGCACGGCAAACCGCGCGCCCGATAAGGGCGTGCGGCATGCGTCGAGAATGCGGCACATCAGTGTCCCGCCCATACCGAGGATCGCGATCGCATCGCATTCGCCGGGAGACAGAACGGAAAGACCGTCGCCGACGCGAAACGAAACGCTGTCGCGCTTTCCGATATATCCGATCAGCGCGCGCGCTTTTTCGAGGGAAGGCTCGCTGATATCGGAGGCAACGACATATCGGCAGACCCCGCTCTGCAGCAGAGCCGCCGTCAGTCTGCCGTGATCGCAGCCGACGTCGGCGACCGCATCGCTGCCGCGCAAAAGATCGAGCGCCGCGGAGAGCCGCGGCGTAATATGCACATAACGGCCGCTCATACAGAGATCGCTTTCTTCGGCGTAACGACGTCGATTGGACCGCCGCCGAGACAAAGCTCGCCGCGATAAAAGACGACCCATTGCCCGGGGGTGACTGCGCGCTGCGGCTGCGCAAAAGAGACGTGCGCGCCGGTTCCGTCGACAGAAACGGAAACCTGCTGGTCCGGCTGACGGTAACGGAACTTTGCGGTGCAGTCAAACACGTTTGCAGGCGGCGCGCCCGCGATCCAGTTGACGGTACGGGCGTCGAGCGAAGTCGAATACAGCTCGTCATGCTCGCCCTGCTGTACGATCAACAGATTGCGCTTAAGGTCCTTTCCGATCACGAACCAGCTCTCGCCCGTGCCGTCGTTTCGTCCGCCGATGCCGAGGCCTCGCCGCTGACCGAGCGTATAGTACATCAGACCGTCGTGCCGGCCGACGACTTTGCCGTGCTCGTCCACCATATCGCCGGGCTGCGCAGGCAAATACTGCATCAGGAACTGCTTGAAGTTGCGTTCGCCGATAAAACAGACGCCGGTGCTGTCCTTTTTCTCCGCATTGGACAGCCCGCAATCCTTTGCAATTCTGCGGACCTCCGTTTTTTGCAGATCGCCGACCGGGAACACGACATTTTTCAGTTGATCGTGACGGAGTCCCGCAAGGAAATAGGATTGATCCTTCCCCGCGTCCGCACCGCGCAAAAGCAGCTTGTCGCCGTTCAGACGGCAGTAATGACCGGTCGCAAGAAGCCCTGCGCCGGTCGACAGCGCAAAGTCCAGAAAGGCCTTGAATTTGATTTCGCAGTTGCAGAGAACGTCCGGATTCGGCGTGCGGCCCTTTTTATATTCATCGAGAAAATAGGAGAATACGCGGTCACGATACTCCCTTGCGAAGTTGACCGTATAGTACGGGATGCCGATCGTTTCACATACGCTGCGCACATCGGCATAGTCGGCGGTCGCAGTGCAGACGCCCTCGTCGTCGTTTTCCTCCCAGTTCTTCATAAAAATACCAACGACATCAAAGCCCTGTTGCTTCAGAAGATATGCAGCAACAGAACTGTCGACGCCGCCGGACATTCCGACAACGATATGTCCATGATCAAACATGAGCAATCGCCCCCTTTATCGGCAGTATACCATAAAGGAGGCGATTTTCAAAGAACTATTTTAGGATTACATCGCAGAGCAGCCGCAAGGACGGTTCTGATTGCCGCAGCCGCAGCCGCAGCCGTTTTCGCCGCCGCAGAAGCGGGAGAGCAGCAGCAGCCAGATCAGCGTATCGCAGGAGACGCCGCCCATGCCGTTGTCGTTGTCGCCGATGATCAGGAGCAGAACAAGAAGCCAGGTCAGATTGGTTCCGCCGAGATTGTTGAACATATCCAGTTTCCTCCGTTTTGTTGATTCGACGGTCTTCGTCGTTACAGTATAGTATGACGCTTCGCCTGTCC
>JAEEGL015731975.1_pt1 | contig 37809 bp, 32 predicted proteins | sample 9134231 | NCBI WGS metagenome assembly JAEEGL01 (sample SAMN16246548, study PRJNA631951) | gut metagenome | biome: gut microbiome; feature: rumen; material: fiber-attached | host: Bos | place: Iran: Karaj | collected 2018-10 | reverse complement strand
TGCTCATAGGATACCTTGACCATGAACACCTTGCAGTCCAGCCCCATGTACGCGCAGGCCATGGACAGGGCCGTGCCCCACTGGCCGGCGCCGGTCTCGGTGGTCACGCCTTTGAGACCCTGCTTCTTGGCGTAATATGCCTGGGCGATGGAAGAATTGAGCTTGTGGGAGCCGCTGGTATTGTTGCCTTCAAATTTGTAGTAGATGTGCGCGGGCGTGCCCAGCGCTTTTTCGAGACAGTAGGCCCTTACCAGCGGGGAGGGACGGTACATCTTGTAGAAATCGTAGATCTCCTGGGGAATGGGAAAGTATTCGGTGTCGTTGTCCAGTTCCTGCTTGATGAGTTCATCGCAGAATACGGGCGCCAGGTCCTCGGCCTTCATGGGTTCGCCCGTGCCGGGGTTCAGCAGCGGAGCGGGCTTGTTTTTCATTGCGTGGCGCACGTTGTACCAGGCTTTGGGCATTTCGTCTTCGGTGAGATAGATCTTGTAGGGGATGGTGTTTGCGTCTTTCATGGTTTTCTCCTTTCCTGAATGCCGCTTTGCGGCTTCGTCTCGGGACGGGGGTATAGAAAAACCCTGTCCCAGTGTGATTCTGCTGGGACAGGGATAAAATTCTCCCTGCGGTGCCACCCGGCTTGACGCGATGCGCCCGCTTACTGCCGTACCATCATACGGCGTCCTTTGATAACGGAGGGAACTCCGTCTTGCCTACTTGGACTTGCGCCCGTTCGGTTCGCCCTCGAGAGCCCATTCGTCTTCGCTGTCCGTGCCGCGCTTCCACCCTGCGCGGCTCTCTGGGCCGGCTGAACGAAGATTACTCTTCTCTCTCATCGGTTGGAGGCATTTTAACACAGTAAAGCATGTGCGTCAAGGGGAAAAACTGTTAAGTTTCCGCTTTGGAATAAACGCTGATGAAACCCGCCAGCGTCAAAATGCCCTGCACCGGCAAAAACGCGTACAAACACCAGACGGGCAGGATCGTGAGAGAAGACAAGACCACCGCCAGCGCGGACGCCGCCCACAGGCACAGCGCGGGCGCCTTCTTCCCCGCCCGGATGAGCAGATACAGGCAGACTGAGGCCAGCACCAGGGCGCTGAGCAGCTGGGATGCGCGCACAGGTCCGATGTACAGGCTGTCCAGGCGAATGCCCTCCACCGCGCATCTCTCAAAGGCGTACATGGCGGCGTAGCCCAGCGTGCCCGCACCCCGGGCGTCAAACCGCCTGCGGGACGGCAGAACGCAGATCACCAGCCAGATCAGAAAACACCAGGCGGACTCGTAGAAGAAGGCCGCCGCGTGGTAAGCGCCCGTTTCGCTGATATAAACGGACACGGGAAAGAACCTGAGCCACGCAGCAGAGACCTCTGCGCCGTAGGCTTCCTGGTTTAAAAAGTTCCCCCACCGACCCACTGCCTGGGCCAGCGCCACGCAGGGCAGGGCCATATCGCACAGGCGGATAAAGTCCCTGCGCCTGACGCGCGCGTACACGTATCCCGCCAGGACGCCCGCCAGCACGCCGCCGTACACCGCCAGACCTCCGGAGCGAAGGTCCAGCACGTCCCGGAAGGAACGGAACAGTTCCGGCTTCATCAGCACGAAGTACAGCCGCGCGCCCACAAAGCCCGCGGGCAGCACCGCCAGCGCCACGTCCAGCGCGGCGTCCTGCTTCAGTCCCAGCCGCTTTGCGCGCTTCTGCGCACAGAAAACCGCCAGAAACGCGCCCAGCGCGATCAGCACGCCGTACCAGTAGATCGGAAAGCCGTTCACGGCGAAATAGCGCCGGGTGATAGTCATTTGGTCCCCTCCGAAAGCAAACTGCTTCTGCACGGAAAAAGCGCATGCCGTGCGCCGCGTCCGCAGCATGATTATACCATACGTCCCGGCCAGCCATGTATTTTTACCCGATTTTAACCGCCCGGCAGCAGCTGTTAGCTCCCCACTTGCAAACCCGCGGGAGATATGGTATCATCTGCGCATATCAGGCGCCATCATATCGTGACGATTGGGAGGAAAGCACCGTGGAGCAGTACGGATATTTCGACGACAAATCGCGGGAGTATGTGATCACCCGCCCCGACACCCCGTCCCCCTGGATCAATTATCTGGGCAGCGAAGCCTTCTTCACCCTCATGTCCAACACGGGCGGCGGGTACAGCTTCTATAAGGATGCCCGGATGCTGCGCATCACCCGCTACCGCTACAACAACGTACCCCTGGACGCGGGCGGCCAGTACTTTTACATCAACGACGGCGGCAGCGTGTGGACACCAGGCTGGATGCCCGTGCGCGCGAAGCTGGACGCCTACGAGTGCCGCCACGGCCTTGGCTACACCCGCATCACGGGCGAAAAGGACGGCCTGAAGGCCTGCCAGCTGTCCATGGTGCCCTTTGGCCGCGACGCGCTGGTAACGCGCCTTGCGCTTGCCAACACCTCCCCCGCGCCGAAGGAAGTATCGGTATACAGCTTTGTGGAATTCTGCCTGTGGAACGCCCAGGACGACTCCACCAACTTTCAGCGCAACTTCTCAACGGGCGAGGTGGAGGTGGAAGGCAGCGCCATCTACCACAAGACCGAGTACCGGGAGCGCCGCAACCACTTCGCCGTCTACGCGGTGAACGCTCCCGTCGCCGGCTTTGACACCGACCGCGACAGCTTCCTGGGCGCGTACCGGGGCTTTGACGACCCCATCGCCGTACGCGAGAACGAGAGCCGCAACTCCATGGCCAGCGGCTGGGCGCCCGTCGGCAGCCACCGCCTGCGCTTTACCCTGGAAAGCGGCGAAAGCAAAAGCTTCATCTTCGTGCTGGGCTACTGCGAAAACCCCCAGGAGGAAAAGTTCATCGCCCCCAACGTGATCAACAAAGCTCCCGCATACCGCCTGCTGGACGCTTTTAAGACGGATGAGCAGTTTGAACGGGCCTTTGAAGAACTGCGCGCCTACTGGGACGAACTGCTTTCCATCTGCAGCGCCTCCACCGGCGACGAAAAGTTCGACCGCATGGTGAACGTGTGGAACCAGTACCAGTGCATGGTCACCTTCAACATGTCCCGCTCCGCCAGCTACTACGAAAGCGGCATCGGCCGCGGCATGGGCTTCCGCGATTCCTCCCAGGACCTGCTGGGCTTTATGCACCTGATCCCCTCCCGCGCCCGTGAGCGCCTGCTGGACATCGCCGCCACCCAGTTTGCGGACGGCAGCGCCTACCACCAGTACCAGCCCCTCACCAAGCGCGGCAACTTTGACATCGGCTCGGGCTTCAACGACGATCCCCTGTGGCTGATCTTCGGCGTGGCCGCCTATGTGAAGGAGACGGGAGACGCGGGCATTCTGAGCGAAAGCGTGCCCTTCGACAACGACGAAAGCACCGCCCAGCCCCTGATGGAGCACCTCAGGCGCTCCTACCATTACACGATAGACCACCGAGGCCCCCACGGCCTGCCGCTGATCGGGCGCGCGGACTGGAACGACTGCCTGAACCTGAACTGCTTCTCCTCCACCCCCGGCGAGAGCTTCCAGACCACGGCCAACTACGAAAGCGGCGTGGCGGAATCCCTGTTCATCGCGGGCATGTTCGTGGGCGTGAGCGACGACTACGCCCGGCTGTGCAGCCTGTTCGGCTGGCAGGAGGAAGCCGAAAAAGTGCCCGCGCACAAGCAGGCCATGACCCAGGCGGTGCTTTCTCACGGCTGGGACGGCGAATGGTTCCTGCGCGCCTACGACGCCTTCGGCCACAAGGTTGGCTCAAACGAATGCGAGGAAGGCAAGATTTTCATCGAGCCCCAGGGCTTCCTGGTGATGGCGGGCGTGGGCGTTAAAGAAGGCTACGCCCAGAAGGCGCTGGACTCGGTGAGAAAGCACCTTCTGAGCACCCACGGCGTTGCCATCCTCACGCCGCCCTACACCCGCTATCACCTGGAGCTGGGCGAGGTGAGCTCCTATCCGCCGGGATACAAGGAGAACGGCGGCATCTTCTGCCACAACAATCCCTGGATCGTGATGGCGGAAGCCCGCCTGGGCCACGGTGACCGGGCCTTCGACGTGTACAGGCGCACCTGCCCCGCCTACATCAAAGACCAGAAGCTGCATCACACCGAGCCTTACGTGTACAGCCAGATGGTGGCAGGGCCCTACGCACCCCGCTCCGGCCAGGCCAAGAACAGCTGGCTCACCGGCACCGCCGCCTGGACGTTCTACGCAGCCAGCCAGGGCATACTGGGCGTCAAGCCGGACTTTGACGGCCTCCGGGTAGACCCCTGCCTGCCCAAAGATATGACCGAGGTCACCGTGACGCGCAAGTTCCGGGGCAGCACATATCACATCCGCATCGTGAACCGGTCCGGCGCCGAAAAGGGCAGCCTGTCCCTCACCATGGACGGCGCGCCCGTGGCCGGCAGCCTCCTGCCCGCGGATAAAGAGCCCTGCGAACATCAGGTGGAAGCCGTGATCGGATAACGCCCTTGCAAACCATTTCAGCCGCTGACAAATCCGCTTTGCCAGCGGCTTTTCTGACCATAAAGATCGCATCAAATAACGAAGTACTGACCGTGAACGGCATAAAGTACGTGCACTGGTACGACTGCATCACGGATTAAATCCTATAACAGACCTTAGTCTGTTTTATAAGGCATCCGGAGATTTTCAATAATAGACTTTGGTCTGTTTTATGTGATCGACCACTGGCAACGAGCCCTTTCCGCGCGAACACGGAAAGGGCTTTGCCGTCTTATGAAAACCGCCCGGCATGGACGCCGGGCGGCAGAAACAGTAAAACGGAAAGATGTATTATGCTCGGATGACGGCGCCCGCGTTTTTGGACGCGGCGGCTAAGATCTTGTCCATGGCTGCGGAGATCTCCTGCTCGGTGAGGGTGTGGTCCGGAGAGCGGAACCAGATGGTGAAGGCCAGCGACTTTTTGCCTTCGCCCAGGCGCTCGCCGCGGTACACGTCAAAGAGCTTCACGCCTTCGCAGAGCTTGCCGGCGGCCCTTTCGATCACCCTGAGCAGGTCGCCCGCGCCGATCGCTTCATCTACGACCAGCGCCAGGTCGCGGCTCACGGCGGGGAACTTGGGCAGCGGCTTCACCGCACCGATCTCCGCCTGGCAGGTTCTTAAGGCCTGCACGTCGATCTGGGCCACGTACGCCCGCTCGGACAGCTCGAATTTCTCGGCGGTCAGCGGGTGGATCTCGCCCATCTGCCCCAGCTTCACGCTGCCGCCGCGTATGCTTATTTCCGCCTTGCGGCCGGGATGGTAGTAGCTGTCGCCGCCGGGCTGCACATCGGGCGTCAGGCCGTATTTGGCGCACAGGCACATCACCGCGCGCTTGAGCGCATAAAAGTCTGCGCCGTCGCCGTACATGCCGATGATCAGCCAGGGATGCTCCTCGGGCAGTTCGCCCTCGGCGCCGGGATGGAATACGGGCGACACTTCCATGAGCCGCGCCGACTCGTTGCCCCGGTTCATGTTGAGCGCCAGGGCGTTTAACATGCTGGGCACAAGGGTGGTGCGCATGACGGAGGTGTCTTCGCCCAGGGGATTGCGGATCTCAACCGGCTTCATGCGCCAGTCGTCATCGCTGAGCCCGAGCTTCTGCAGCCAGGCGGGAGAGATGAAGGAGAAGCTCTGCGCCTCGAAGAAGCCCATACCGACCAAAGTCTTTTTTATGCCTGTGGCGAAGGACTGTTTCTCGTTGCGGAAGCCGGGCATGGTCTCGCCCGTCATCAGGGTGGAGGGGATGTGCTCGTAACCGTACATGCGCAGCACTTCCTCGCTGATGTCCGCCTCGCCCTCGATGTCCTGGCGGTAGGCCGGGATCTCGCAGGTGAGGGTGTCGCCGGATACCTCCGTGTCGATGTTGAGGGAGAGCAGGATGTCCTCCATCGTCTCGGCGGGCACGTCCACACCGATGCGGCGGCGGATGCGGTTCACGTCGGCGGTGACGACTTTTTTGGGCGCGGGATGCGGATAGAAGTCGAAGGCGCCGGGAACGATCTCGCCGCAGGAGAGCATCTCCACCAGCATGCAGGCACGGTCGAGGGCTTCCATGCAGGTCTCGGCGCACACGCCCTTTTCGAAGCGTCCGCTGGATTCGGTGCGGATGCCCAGGGTCCTGGCGGTCACGCGGTTGTTGCCGCGCTCGAAGGCCGCGCACTCGAACAGCACCGAAGCGGTGTCGCTCACGATCTCGCTTTCCTCGCCGCCCATGATGCCCGCAAGGCCCGTGGCGTTCTCGCTGTCCGCGATCACCAGCATGGATGGGTTCAGCACGTGCTCCTTGCCGTCCAGGGTCCTGAGCACCTCGCCCTCGTAGGCCCTGCGCACCACGATGGTGGAGTCCTTTACCTTGCTTAAGTCAAAGGCGTGCATGGGGTGACCGGTCTCCAGCATCACGAAGTTGGTGATGTCCACGATATTGTTGATGGAGCGCATGCCCGCACCGTGCAGATACTCCCGCATCCACTTGGGAGAGGGGCCGATCTTTACGTTGGAAACGATCTTTGCGCAGTAGCGGGGGCAGTTCACTTCGTCCTCCACCCGCACGGTGGCGTAATCGGAGAAAGTGCCTTTTCCGGTCTCTTTATAGCCGATCTCCGGCATCACGAAATGCCCGCCCAGCACGGATGCGGTCTCACGGGCGATGCCCCACACGCTCAGGCAGTCGGGACGGTTGGCCAGGATCTCGTATTCGATCACGTCGTCGCCCAGACCGAATACATCCTGCGCAGGCGTGCCCAGGGGATACTCTTCGTTTAAGACGATGATGCCCTTGTCGCCGCAGTGGGGATAGAGGCTGTCCGGCACGTCCAGTTCGGGACCGGAGCACAGCATGCCGCAGCTCTCTACGCCGCGTATCCTACCGCGCTTGATGGTGCCGCCGGGCAGCACGGCCCCTTCCAGGGCGCAGCACACCAGCTGGCCTGCCGCCACGTTGGGCGCGCCGCATACCACCTGCAGGTCTTCACACGCGCCTACGTCCACCGTGCACACGTGCAGATGGTCGCTGTCGGGATGCATCTGGCAGGTCTTCACCCGGCCCACCACCACGTTCGTGAAGCGGGCGCTATTCTCCCAGCCCTCTACGGCGGTGCCCGTCATGATCATGCGACGGGCGTACTCCGCAGCAGGCATGTCGATCTCGGTATATTCCTTCAGCCATCTCATCGGTATTTTCATCTTTATTTACCCCCTCAGCCTCTGAACTGCTTCAAAAAGCGCATATCGTTTTCATACAGATAGCGCATGTCGGGGACGTTGTACTTGAGGTTGGTGAGCCTCTCCACGCCCATGCCGAAGGCGAAGCCGGAATACTTTTTGCTGTCTATGCCGCACATCTCAAGCACCTTCGGGTTCACCATGCCGGCGCCCAGCACTTCGATCCAGCCCGTGCCTTTGCACACGCGGCAGCCCCTGCCCCGGCAGGCGGCGCAGGTGAGGTCCACCTCCGCGCTGGGCTCGGTGAAGGGGAAGAAGGAGGGGCGGAACCGCGTGGTGACGCCCTCGCCGTACAGGCGCTTGGCAAAGGTGTCCAGCGTACCCTTGAGGTCGCCCATGGACACGTTTTCGTCGATCACCAGGCCCTCCAGCTGATGGAACACGGGCGAGTGGGTGGCGTCCGCCTCGTCGGCGCGGTACACGCGGCCGAAGGAGACGATGCGGATGGGCGGCTTGCGCGTGGTCATGATGCGGGCCTGCACCGGGGAGGTGTGGGTGCGCAGAACGATGTTGTCGTCCACGTAGAAGGTGTCCTGTGCGTCGCGGGCCGGATGGTTTTTGGGAATGTTCATCAGTTCGAAATTGAAATGGTCATATTCCACTTCGGGGCCTTCCACGGCCTCGAAGCCCATACCCGTAAAGATGTCCAGCAGCGTTTCCAGCACCAGGCTCATGGGATGCAGGCTGCCCTCGCTCCTGTCCTGCACGGGCAGGGTGACGTCCAGCTTTTCGCTCTCGAGCCGCTGCTCCAGCTCGCGGCGGGCGATCTGCTTCTGCGCCTCGGCCAGGGCGTTTTCGATGGTTTCGCGGGCTTCGTTCACCCACTGGCCGATCTTGGGGCGCAGTTCGGCGCTCACCTGGCCCATGGAGCGCAGTATGCCCGTCAGTTCGCCCTTTTTGCCCAGGACACGCACCCTGAGCTCGTCCAGCGACTTGGAATCCGATACGCCTTTGAGCTCGGAAAGCGCCCTTTCGCATATCTTGTTGATGATCTGCTGCATGATGTCATTACCTCCAAGAAAATCAAAACGCCCCTGCCAAAGCAGGGGCGAATCATCGCGGTACCACCCTATTTCACGGGCGCATGCGCCCGCCTCGTATCCTGTAACGCGGATAAGTCCGCCCGCACCTACATCCGTTCGGCACGGGAGCTCCGGGGCGAAACTTCATCGGGCGGCGGCACGCGCGCTTTCAGCCGGCGACGCGCGTTCTCTTGGGCCGCTTATGCCTTTTTACTCTCCCCTTCATCGCCGTAAACGCGATTATAGCACAAACGCCGGGGCGTTTCAAACAACTTTCGGTTAACTTATGCCCAAAATAGGACGGAAGCTCAATAATCCGAGGCGTACGCGTCCATCATCGTCTCGTACTCGGTGCCCATGATCTCGATCGTTTTGGGCGCGTTTTTGATCAGGTTTTCCCAGAAATCGTCGGCTTCAGGCTCGTCGCCCTGCTCCTGACCGTAATAGTTCCGCTCATACTCTGCCCAGCTCACCAGGCCGTAATCCTTTGGCTCGAAGGTGTCTGGCACCCTGGTGGCGCCGTAATCGACAGCAGTGCAGTCGAAGACCACTTCCAGGGTATGCTTCGTATCGTTCGTGTCGGTGATCTCGACGTTCAGCGTGCCTTCAAAGGCCGTAAGGCGTCCATCGGCGTCCAGCTTCACATCAGCGGTGAGGTCCTTGAGCTCCGCGAAGACGAAGTTGTACAGTATGGTGCGGGTCACCGTCTGCGCGTTGGTGCGCTCGAAGCGGTAGGTGGAAATGCTTCCGTCCGCGTGGATCACGGCGCTGATGGCGTCCGGGTCCTTTTCGTGCGCCGCGGCGGCATAATACGCTTCCATCTCGTTCAGAAGCCGCACGTAGGCGCCCCAGAGCGCCTCGTTGGGCGTGAACGCCAGCACGTTGGCCTCCGTCTCGGAAAGCTCGGTGCCGTACGCCTGGGCGTAAAAGACCCGGAGGGTCTCCAGCTCGTTTTCATAGGAGATGTACAGTTTTCCGTTCTGCTTCATGTAGGCAGCTTCGTTTTCGTACCACTTGGCGGTGCCGTCCTTCAGGATGTACACCACACCGCTGTCATACTTGCCGATGAGCTCGCTCTCCATCTGGTCCAGCATGCTCCTCACAACGTTCATGCGGCCGGAGGCCACGGGATCGTCGTAGATGTCCGTGTCGGGAGCAAGGGCTCCGTAGAGCGTGGCATATTTTTCGTTCAGCAGGCTCATGTAGTCTTCATAGTAAATGGAGATGCTCCCGCCGGAGGTGCCGTCGTACAGGCCGAACACGTCGCGGTAATACTCGTTCTGTATGTAATCCTCCAGCAGGTACAGGGCGGCCTTGTCCACCAGGTCGTTCAGGTCCCCCACCTTGAAGCTGTAACGTCCGTTTTCTTCAGTCTGGGTCACGTTGTCTTCTGCGAAAACAGCCAACTCCCTGGCGACGGCCAGCGCCGCGAGGATGCGGTTGTCGGCGGTAAGGATCGTATCGCTCTCCACGGTGTTGTGCTCGTTGTAATAGTTGCCGTAATACGTATCGTTGGAGTAGCTGGTGTTCCCGTTGCCGTAAACGGTGTAGCCTCCCGTGTAGACGGTGCCGTCGATCTTGGGCGTGTCGAGCATGTAGCTCAGATAAGACTTCACGCCGTCCTGTTTATAGGACGCGTGCATGGTCTTGAACCATTCGCCGTCGTAGGAGAACTTCGCCTCGGCGGTCAGGGTGACGTTGTGGGTATCGAACGCCAGGGTCCTGGCGGCGTCAAAGAGCTTGCCCACGTTGCTTTCCGCCAGCGCGGCGCCTGCCATCAGGCAGACGGCCAGAAGCATGCATAAGAGTTTTTTCATATCGTTTTCCTCCGTTTTTCCAATCGGTCAGTGAGTAGGACGCGCCCGGGCGCCCTTTTGTTCCCCGGGGCGCCAGCGGCCCCGCAGGTATTTGATCGTAAGCATCAGTCCCAGGGCCATGTTGTGGGCGATCATGCAGCCCCAGGCGGCGGTCAGGCCGAAGCCCAGCCGGTTCACGAAGATGAACGTGCCCAGTATCCTCACGCCCCACATGCCCAGGGCGTTGAACAGGAAGGAGTGGAAGGTGTCGCCGATGCCGTTGAATATGCCCTCGATGATGATGGCAACGCCGTATATGGGCTCGGAAACAGCCACCATCCTGAGCACCTTGGTGCCCATATCGATCACGTCTTCGTCCCGGATGAACAGGCCCATCAGCCTGCGGGCGCCGAAGAACAGCACCAGCCCCGACAGGCTCATCACGATGAACTCCAGGATCAGCAGCATCCGCGCAAGGCCGCTGAGCTTTTTGTTGTCCCCTTCGCCGTAGGCGTTGCCGATCAGCGTGCTGGCGGCGGTCTGCATGCCCCAGCCGGGAATGTAGAACGCGCTCTCGGCAGTGTTGGCGATGGAGTGCGCCGCGGTGGATACCGGACCCAGGGCGTTGATCATGCTGGAGAACATCACGTAGCCCGTGGAAGTGGCCAGCCTCTGCATGCAGGAGGGCAGCGCCACCCGGAAGCATGGCATCAAAATCTGCCTGTCCGGCCTGTAGGAGCAGCCCTTGGGCGAGATCACGGGGCTTTTGTACAGTGACACCGTCATCCAGATGCCGCCGCAGGTAAAGGCCAGAGCGCTGGCCACCGCCGCGCCCGTTACGCCCATGCCCGCGCCCGGCATCGTGAAGCGCACGCCCAGCACGTCAAGCGGGCGGGTATCGTAGATCAACAGAAAGTTGAGGACCGCGTTTATCAGGTTCGTCGCGGTGTTCACCCGCATGGGCGTGCGCGTGTCGCCGGAAGCGCGCAGCACCGTGCCGAACATGAGGGCGGCGGAGCGGAACACCATGGGAACGTAGAGGATAAAAAAGTAGTGTGATGCGTCATCACGGATCTCCTCGTCCGCCCGCATCCAGCCGGGAATGTACCTGGCCAACGGCAGCGTAACAGCCGTCAGCAGAAGGCCCGTCACCAGAGCCGTGGTGACGGCCTGCGCGGCGGCGCGGCGCGCCTGATCCTGCCTGCCGGCGCCCATGCTGCGGGCGATGAACGCCAGAAAGCCGATGCCCAGCGCCATCACAACGCTGCCCAGCATCCAGTTTACGGTCATGGTGGCGCCCACCGCGGCAGAGGCGTTTTTGCCCAGCGCCCCCACCATGGCGGTATCCACGTAGGACACCAAGGTAGCCAGCACCTGCTCCAGGATCGTGGGCCAGGCCAGCGCCGCGATGAGCTTCAGATACTTTTTGGTTTCCTGCGATCTCATTCTACTCCTGAGGCGCATGTTCCAGGCTGAAGGAGAGGTATTCGCTGTCCTGGGCGGCGTCGAAAAATACCTCCAGCATACGGCAGCCGTAGCGGCCCAGGGCGTTGAGCATCACGCAGGCGGATGTCAGGCGGATCTCTCCGCGCGTCTCCGTCAGAACGTCGTTCAGGGCATCCAGGTTGCTGCCCATATAGTCCGGCGCGTCCAGCGCGCGCTTGATCTCGGCGTAGGCATCCTGCCGGGTGGTCATTTTGCTTCCGTCAATGATATACATGCGTTTTTCCTCCTGTCAGGCAGCCTCGGGCGGATAATAGAAGGCGTCTTCGAAATACCAGCCCTCGTACAGAAGCTCGAAGGTATCGTAGTGGTCCTCGGTATAGTAGATGAGCCCGTCGTTTGAAAACACGATGCGCTTGCCGTTGCGGCGGCCCCGGTCGTTGTCGATGTCGTAATCGATATCGCACTCGTACCAGACCCGCCCCCGGGCGTCGGGTAGATTACCCTCCCGGTTGCCGAACACGTCGCCGCCGATGCAGGCGCCGTCGGCCACATCCCAGAGATTGCCCCAGCTACTCACCCAGCCCAGGGCCATGGCTTCTTTTTTGGTGATGAAATTCACGGGCAGCTCGCAAAACGCGTGCAGATACAGCGCCACCTCGTCGCGGCTGTAATAAGCATATCCGTATTCCACCAGAAGATCTTCGGTGATCGCTACGCCGTCTTCGCACAGCACCTCCGCCCAGGCGGGGCAGAGAAGCACCAGCAAAAGCAGCACGCACAATATTTTCTTCATCCTTTTTCCTCCTGCGGTTTTGCTCCATTTTACACCCAAGCCCCGGCAAGGTCAATTCCCGGCAGCGGGTTTTGGCATTTTTCTTTTGTCTTCCGGCCCGTCGAAGGCGCGGAAGCCGGGTTTTCGGGCGGTATTTTACACAAATCACCGCGCACCGCCGGCGCGTTTATGGTACAATACCTTATATACGGAAAGGACGGATGCGTATGCGTGACACGGCGCTTTCCCTTATGCGGCGCGACAGCGTGGCATACATGGATATGATCTACCCCATCCTGCGGGGCGAGAGCGACATCATCCAGGCGGACGAGGACGGCCAGGTGGTGTTCGACCGGCCCAGCGGCCTGGTGTTCGCCAATCTGCCGGATACCGACGGTTCCGTGCAGAAGCTCATGGCGGTGCGCGGCGCCAGGGGATACGTGATCCATTCGGACGCCCTGGCGGACCGGTTCGAACGCATTGTGCGCAAAAAGCGCGTGATGCGCGTTACGCAGGTGGTGTACGAACAAAAGCAGCCTCCGCACGTGGCCAGGGTATGCTCTGTGCGCCGGCTCACCGAGGAAGACGAGGAAGAACTGGTGAAAACGCTCCCCTACGACGACGAGGAAGAAATGCGCATGCTCACAAAGACCGGGCAGATGTACGGCGCCTTCATCGCGGGCGAGTTCGCCGGGCGCATCGGCCTGCATCCGGAAGGCTGCATGGGGCTTTTGGCGGTCAATCCGGCCTTTCGCCGCAGGGGCGTAGGCGAAGCGCTGGAAGCGCACCTGATCCGGGAGCTCCTCTCCCGGGGCATCACCCCCTACGGCCAGGTCCGGCGGGACAACGCGGCCTCGATGGCGCTGTCAAAGGCGCTGGGCTTCACGTTTTCCGACGGCGAAATGACCATATTATTCTGACGGAGTGCTGATAAAATGAAAAAAACGATCGTCATCATGGCGGCGGGCCTCGGCAGCCGCTTCGGCGCGGGTGCGGGACAGAAGCAGGTCACGCCCGTGGACACCAACGGACGGCTCATCATCGATTATTCCGTGTACGACGCCCTGCGCGCGGGCTTTGAAAAGGTGGTCTTCGTGATCAAGCCCGAAAGCCAAGAGCAGTTTCACGCCCTGATCGGCGCGAACGTGGAGCCGTTTATGGAAGTGGCTTACGCCTATCAGACGCTTTCATCCTGCCTGCCCGGGGGCTTTGAACTGCCCGAAGGCCGGGTAAAGCCCTGGGGCACGGGCCACGCGGCGCTGTGCGCCGAAAGCGAGGTGCCCGACGGCTTTATCTGCATCAACGCCGACGACTTTTACGGCGAAAGCGCGTTCCGCGCCGCCGCCGCGTTTTTGGACGCGCCCCACGCAGACAGCGCCCACGCCATGGTAGGCTACCGCCTTTCCAACACCATGACGCCCAACGGCTCCGTGGCCAGGGGCGTGTGCGAAACGGACGAAAACGGCTGTCTCACCTCCATCACCGAGCGCACCAAGATCTTCGCCGACGGCGAAAACGCGCGCTATACCGAAAACGGCACGGATTTTATGCCCCTGCCGGGCAGCAAGAAAGTATCCATGAACTTCTGGATCTTCAACCGATCCGTTTTCGGCGCCATGCGGGAAGGCTTTGAGGACTTCCTCAAAAACCGCATGCCTCTCGATCCTCTGAAAAAGGAATTTTACCTGCCCGACGTGCCCCAAGCGCTGATCAGGCAGAACAGGGCCACCTTCACCGTGCTGCCCACGGAGGAAAAGTGGTTCGGCATGACCTATATCGACGATCTGCCCGCCACGCGCGAGGGCGTGAAGCGCCTGATCGCCCAGGGCCGCTATCCGGAGGAACTGTGGAAATGAGCGAAGCGATCCTGTCAGCCGCGTCCCGCTTTGCGCTTATAAGCGCGCCCGTCCGCGCGGAAAAGCTCGGGAACGGCCATATCAACGCCACATACCTTGTTCAGTGCGAAGACGGCAGCCAATATGTGCTGCAGCGCATCAACGACCGGGTGTTCACCGACGTGGATACGCTGATGAACAACATCTTCGCCGTCACCTCCTACCTGAACGGGCGGGATCCCGGCTCGTCCCTGCGCTTCGTGCGCACAAACGACGGCGAAAAGTACCTGCGCTGCGAGGCGGGCTGCTTCCGCGCATATGAATACGTGCCCGGGCTGTGCCTGGAAAAGGCGCTCACTCCCGCCCAGCTCGAGACCTGCGGCACGGCCTTCGGGCGCTTTCAGAACGCGCTGGCGGATTTTGACGCCTCGGTGCTTGGCGAAACGATCCCCCGTTTTCACGATACCGAAAACCGCCTGAAAAAGCTTGAGGAGGCCGCGGAAGCAGACCCCCTGGGAAGGCTCAAGACAGCAAAGGCGGAGTACGAGTTTTATATGGAGCGCCGCGACGAAGCCGGAAGCATGCTTTCCATGCAGGCCGCCGGTGAGCTCAAAACGCGCGTCACCCACAACGACACCAAGCTGAACAACGTGATCCTGGACCCCGACACCCTGGAGCCCCGCTGCGTGATCGACCTGGACACCGTGATGCCGGGCCTGGCGGGCAACGATTTCGGCGACTGCATCCGCTCCGGCGCCACCACCGGCAAAGAGGACGAGCCTGACGTGAGCCTGATTTATGTGGACACCGCGCTGTACCGGGCGTTCGCCCGGGGCTTTCTGGGGGCATGCGGCGCGTCCCTTTCCGAAAAGGAGATCCGTACGCTGCCCATGGGCGCAAAGCTCATGACCTACGAGTGCGGCGCGCGCTTCCTGACGGATTATCTGTGCGGGGACGTGTACTTCCACACCGATTATCCGCAGCACAACCTGGTGCGCTGCCGCACGCAGATGAAGCTCGTGGCGGACAGCGAGAACAAATGGAACGAACTGAACGATATCATCCGTGAGGAGGCCGGCTTATGAGCATACTGGTTACCGGAGGCGCGGGCTACATCGGTTCCCATACCATCGTGTGTCTTCTGGAAAAAGGCGAAGACGTGGTGGTGATCGACAACTACGACAACTCTTCCCCCGAGGCGCTGCGCCGCGTGATGCAGCTCACCGGAAAGGAATTCAAGGTCTATGAAGGCGACGTGTGCGACCGGGAGCTGGTGGAGAGGATCATGCGCGAAAACAATGTGGAGAGCGTGATCCACTTCGCGGGCCACAAGGCCGTGGGCGAGAGCGTGGAAAAGCCCCTCAAATACTACAAAAACAACCTGATCAGCACCCTGAGCCTGCTGGACGCCATGCTGGCCGCGGGCGTGAACCGGCTCATCTTCTCCTCCTCGGCCACCGTCTATTATAAAGAAGACACCGTCCCCCTCACCGAGGACGAGCGCCTGGGCTGCATCAACCCCTACGGCTGGACGAAGTTCATGAACGAGCAGATCATCCGTGACGCCTGCCAGGCGAATCCGTCCCTGAGCTGCGTGCTGCTGCGCTACTTCAACCCCGTGGGCGCGCATCCCAGCGGCATGATCGGCGAAGACCCCAGCGGCATACCCAACAACCTGATGCCCTACATCTGCCAGACCGCCGTGGGCCTGCGCGATCACCTCACCGTGTTCGGAAACGATTACAGGACCCACGACGGCACAGGCGTGAGGGACTATCTGCACGTGTGCGACCTGGCGGAAGGGCACGCAAAAGCCGTTGCCTTCGCCCGCGGGCGCACGGGCTGCGAGGCCATCAACCTGGGCACCGGCACGGGCTACAGCGTGCTGGACATCGTGAAGGCCTTCGAAAAAGCCAACGGCGTGAAGATCAATTACGTCATCGGCCCCCGCCGCCCCGGCGACCTGGACGAGAACTATTCCGATCCCTCCAAGGCGGAAAGGCTCCTGGGCTGGAAAGCCACGCGCACCATCGAGGACATGTGCCGCGACGGCTGGAACTGGCAGAGCAAAAACCCCCGCGGCTACAGAGCCTGACATTACTTAAAGTTAACGCGCGGCCCCCGTTTGCGCGGTTGTTATGTATGCGGGCTTGGTTTATAATGAAATCATCATATTAAAGGAGTTCATTGTTCATGGATAAGCTGTTTTCTCTCGATCTGCTCCTGGAGACCGCTGCCAGCAGCACCGGTACGGAAGGCACCGCTACCTCGATGGTCGGTTCCAGCATCTTCTCGATTGGCTTCTTGGTGATCATGTTCGCGGTGATGTACTTCCTCATGATCCGCCCCCAGAAAAAGAAAGAAAAGGCCGTGAAGGCCATGCTGGACGCCCTCAAGGTAGGCGACCGCGTGCTGACCATCGGCGGCATTTACGGCACCGTGACGGGCGTGAAGGACGACCAGGTGATCATCACTGTGGGCAACCAGAAGACCGTGATGAACATGGCCCGCTGGGCCATCAAGTCCGTGGAGGACGCCCCGCTGGAGAACGACGCGACCCCCGAGGTCTGATCCCGGTTTCCAATGATACAGGCAGGCCCGCACAGAGCGGGTACTACCCGTCGTTTTTTCCGGTCTCTGTCCGCCTCCGCGCAGAAAAAAGACAGGGGGGGGCGGCGAAAAACACTGACATCATTCGGGAGGTATCATCATGAAAAACTTCGTGGTCGGCGCGCAGCTGTACTCCATCCGCAAGTTCATGCAGAGCGAGCCCTACATCGACGCCACCTTCAAGGCCATCCGCGCCATGGGCTACACCACCTGCCAGCTCAGCGGCCAGAACACAAAGATCCCCTATCAGTTCTACGCCGACAAGCTTCAGGAGCACGGGCTGAAGTGCGTGGTGACGCACAACTCCCTGAAGGACTTTGAAGAAAACTTCGACGAGCTGGTGGCCCGCCACCACGCCTGGAACTGCAGATACGCGGGCCTGGGCGCGATGCCCGCCGAGTACCATGAGGACGCTGAGGGCTTCAAGCGCTTTGCCCTCAAGGCCAACGAGATCGGCAAAAAGCTGAAGGATCACGGCATCGTGTTCGTATACCACAACCACGCCTTCGAGTTCACCCGCTACGACGGGACGCTGGGCATGGACGTGCTGTTCGACAATTTCGGCGACAACGTGCAGTTCGAGCTGGACACCTACTGGGTGCAGGCCGGCGGCGCGAACCCCGTGAAGTGGATACGCAAGGTGAACGGCCGCATGGACGTGGCGCACTTCAAGGATATGGCGGGCGTGAACGGCTTCAACCCCCACTGCACCATGGTGCCCGTGGGCTCCGGCAACATCGACTGGGACGAAGTGGGCAAGGCCTGCGAGGAGACCGGCGTCCAGTTTGCCGAAGTGGAGCAGGACAACGCCAACGACAAGCCCGATCCCCTGGGCGAGATGAAGACCTCCGCCGAAAATCTCAGGCGCATGGGCTTTACGCTGTGACGCGCTTTACCCAAACCGACGCCGCCTATATGCGCCTCGCCCTGGACGAGGCGCATACTGCGTTTTCCGAGGGCGAGATCCCCGTGGGCTGCGTGATCGCGCCCTCCGGCATAAAAGACGTTCCATCCGGCCAGCTGCCGCCTCCCCTCGCAAGGGCCCACAACCTGTGCGAAAAAACGAAGGACTTTACAGCCCACGCGGAGATGCTGGCGCTGAAGAGCGTGAACCGGCACGCCCTGCGCGGCACAACGGTGTACGTCACGCTGGAGCCCTGCCCCATGTGTGCGGGCGCGCTGGCGCTGAGCGGCGTGAGCCGCGTGATCTACGGCGCGTCCGACGCGCAGTACGGCTGCTGCGGCAGCGTGTACCGTCTCACCGAGGACCCCGCCTTTCCCTCCTTCAGCCCCGCCGACGGCGGCCTGATGAAAGAGGACTGCGAAGCCATCCTGAAAAAGGGCTTTGACAGAATGCGAAAATAACCTCAGTACTGCGACACCGGGAAAGGCAGCTGCCTTTCCCGGTGGTTTTCAAATCGCGCAAGAGCCGCTGTTGCTGAAGACAGAATTCATCAGACGTTTCGGAAAACGAACGATCAAACGCACAAAATCCCAACCGCTTGAAATGAAATCCCATTTCATTTCAAGCGAAAGAGTGTCAGACTTTTTTCATCGCCTCCGTCATCAGCAGCAGTGCCATGCTCTGGCCGTATGGCTGGGCGTCCAGGCGGATGGAACGGTAATAATCCTTGGAATCGCTCAGGCAGGTGCCGGCGGATACACCGTGCAGTATGCCCTTTTCGTCGATCAGGCCCAGGATCGCCTGAAGACCTTTCATGCCGGCGTCCCCGAATCTTTCCGGCAAGTAGCCTTTTCTGGCCGCCTTGAGCAGGCCGTAGGAAAAGCCCGCGGTGGCCGAAGCCTCGAGGTAGGACGTTTCTTCGTCCAGCAGCGTATGCCACATGCCTTCCGGCGCCTGGCAGGAAAGAAGCGCTTTCGCCTGAGTCTCAAGCGTGGACAAAAGGAACATGCGCACGCCTTCGGGGATGCGGACGATGTCCAGATAGTCCACGAGGCCCGCCGTGAACCAGGCGTTGCCCCTGCCCCACAGCGCCCCGGCGAAGTGGTGCCGCCCGTCAAAATTGAAGCCGTGAAACAGAAGGCCGGTCTTCGTGTCGGTCAGGTACTTGATGTGCACAAGGAACTGCCGCACGCTCTCCTGCACGTAGTCCTCCCGGGCCAGCAGCGTGCCCATGCGCGCCACGAACAGCACGGTCATGTACAGGGTGTCGTCCCACAGCTGCATATAGTTGTCCGAGTCTATGGTCACGTGCTGAAAGCCGCCCTCTTCCGTGCGGGGCAGCTTGTTCACGGCGTACTCCGCCCACCGGCAGCACAGCTCCAGGTAATCCTTTCGGCCGGTCTCCTCATAAAGGTAAGACAGGGTGAGCATGGGGCAGGTGCTGTTGATGTTCTGCCCGGGCAGGCCCAGGGCAATGCGCCTGTCGAACCAGGCGATCAGGTAATCCAGCACCTTCGGGTCCTTTTCGTCCCGGTAATACTGGTACAGGCCGAACAGCGCCACGCCCTGGAACCAGTCCCATTCGTCCATAAAATGCTTGCCGTCCCGGTTGGTGAAGGCGTCCCGGTTGTCGGTGGATACGATGCCGCCTATGATCTTCTGCATCTGGAGGCGAAGGTCCTCCCGCGTGATCTCCATTTGTCTTCCCCCTTCCGCGCTTACGAAAACGTGAGTTCAAAAGTCTGGTCCATGGGCGTATCCGCCGTCATGGCCACGAAAAAGCTCTTGTCGTCCCCCGGCACGCTGCCCCGCATGTTTCGGGCGTAGGACTGTTTGAAGCAGCCGCCCCGGATGCACAGCCTCGTGCGGTCGTCGTACTGGTAGACCGCCGAAGCGCACTTTTGCAGCAGGTAATCCCCGGGGCGCGAGCGCAGGAACACGTCGTCGGTGATGTAGTTCGCGCCGGGCTCCAGCAGGATCTCGAACTTGATGAGCACGCTCTCCACGCCCCGGGTGCGCACCCGCAGGGACGCGCCGCTTTCAAGGGGAGTCACCTCCACGTCGAACACAAAGTCCTGCATCATCACGTCCGCACGCCTGGAGTGATCCATTTTGCGCCACTCGGAAGTGGCCTGCCTTTCCGGCAGCGGGCTTTTGTAGCCCCAGCGACGCCGGTAGGTGAGTCGATAACAGACTTCGGTCTTTTCTATCGTCTCCGCCGCGAACTGCCCCTGGGCGTAGAAGGTGCCGGCCAGCCGCAGGGAGGCCGCATGGTTTTTATACTGCAGCCGGGCGAACACCGGGCTGTTTTCCATCAGCGTCATGGAAAAATCGTCCCGGCGCAGCCGCACGATGCCGCTGTTTACAAAGTGCTTTTCAAACCGGAAGTCCGGCGCGCACACGTCGTCCCGGTCCCAGGCCTTCCAGCCGCCCTCCATCAGCAGGAAGGGAAAGTATTCGAAGCCCAGCATATTGCCGTGCCCGGACTGTCGGCCCGCCCAGCTCACGCCGCCCAGGCTCTGCTCCAGCATCCTGTCGGCGATCCAGCGGTATACCTTGTCTCCGGTCCTGATGGCCATGTACAGGTACAGGCCGTAATAGATGCGCCAGTCCGGGGAGGTGCCCGCGTCCTGCCGGACGGAATTCATGGTGTTCACCGTGAGGTCCGGCTCAAAGTACCGGGTCACCATGTTCAGGTTGCGCCTGACGTATTCCAGCTTGTCCGGCATGCCCAGCGTCTCGGCCATGGTGATGAAGGCCCGGTCGCAAACGATGTTGTACACGCCGGAGGAACGCTCGGTGTATTCGCCCTCCTCGTCGCAGTCGATGCCCTCGTTCAGAAGGGCGTTCATTTTATCCAGGCAGTCCTGCCGCCCGGTGAGCTCCCAGCACATGCCCAGCGCCGCCGAAAGCACCCAGCGGTGGTTGGGCGTGTGAAAGCCGCCCGCCACGATGCCGTCCGCCGCCCGGTTGATAAAGTGCATAAGCAGGGAAAACAGGCTCTTTTCTTCCGCGCTGTCCCCCATCATTTTGCGCATCATAAGCACCGCGGGGCCGATGATCTGCACGATGAAGGAGGTCTGCGCCCCGTCGTGGAAGTTGGTCTCCAGCAGGTCGTATGTGCCGTCGTCCTTCTCCTGCGAAAGGGTGTAGCGTATGCCCAGCTCCGCCCGCGAAAGCAGCTCGGCCTGGTGCCAGTAGCGTCCTCCGGGCAGGTAGTAGGCCACGATCAGCTCGCGGGCCACCCCGGCCCCCGTGCTGGCGCAGTCGTAGCCCCGGGCGGGCACCTCCACGCTGCCGCGCAGGGGATCGCCCTCCTCCAAGCGCTGCAGTTTCAGAAGCGCCTCCGCGGACTGATCCGCAGCCAGGGCAAGATAGCGGTAATGATCCAGATCATTCATGGGAAAATGCCTCCCGGGCCAAAGTGCGGTTTCGGATTCACTTCTTCCATGATACCACAAAATCTCCCGCGTGAGTAGGGGCCGGAACGAATTTATTTTACAGGACGCGAAATATATGCAAAAACCGGTGTTTTCGTGCGTTTTAGGCTGTATTCCGGTGTAATTTAACACAAATCACTGGACAGAAGCGCCGCCAGCGTGTATACTCTGCGCTGGATGGATTCCGGCTTGCGGGACTGTTTACGTCCCAATAATACAAAGGAGGGCGCAGACATGGATACGAATACCTTTGGTCTGATGGCGGTGCTCGCGCCCGATCTGATGGAAGCGCTTGTATCGCGGGCAATGATACTGGAGCGCATCAGCATACTGCAGCCCGTGGGGCGGCGCGCCCTGGCGCAGCGCATGGGCATACCCGAGCGCGAGGCGCGTATGCTGACGGACCTTTTGCGCGAGGACGGGCTGATCGACGTTTCCCCCGCGGGCATGGCCCTGGCGGGCCGCGCCTACGAGATACTGGATTCCGTGCGGGAGCTGGTGCGCAGCCGCACGGGGCTGAATTCCCTGGAGACCCAGCTGCAGAAGCTGCTGCGCATCGGGCGCGTGTGCATCGTGCCCGGCGACGCAGACACGGACCCGGAAGTGCTCAACGAAGTGGGCCGCGTGGCCGGCGCAAGGTTAAGAAAGCTTTTGGAGCCCGGCCAGATCCTGGCGGTGAACGGCGGTACCACCGTGCATTCCGTGGCGACACACATCCCCAGGGGCGCGGACATCAGCGTGACCGTGCTGCCGGCCAGGGGCGGCCTCGGCCGTTCGGCGGAGACCCAGGCCAACACCCTGGCGGAGCTCATCGCCGAGCGCCTGGGCGGCAGGCACAAGCCTTTGTACCTGCCCGACAACCTGCCCCAAAGTGCCCTCAAGGAGCTGATCAAGCTGGACGAGATCCGCGAGCCCCTGGAGGAGATCAAACGGGCGGACGTGCTTCTGTACGGCATCGCCCGTGCTGACGAAATGGCCCGCAACCGCCTGATGAGCGAAAGCGCCATCAGCGATCTGGTGCGCAAGGGCGCGGTGGCGGAGGCGCTGGGCCACTGCTTCGACATAAGCGGGCGCCTCCTGGCCTCGGCTTCCGGCCTGGGACTGCCGGAGGACAGCTTCTCCCGCATTCCCAACGTCATCGCGGTGGCCGCGGGCAGCCACAAGGCGGAGGCCATCCTGGCCGTTTCACGCCACCACAAAAACAGCTGCCTGATCACCGACGAAGGCGCGGCCAACCGAATACTGGAAATCATCCGCGGGGAACGGTAGCGGAATATCCACCCAGCCGTACCCAAACAGGAAACAGCCTGCGCTCCGGGTCCTGAGTTAACGCAAATCTTCTATCTCAGACGCCCGGGTTGTGATATGATATCCACATGGCAAATTGCAAAGGAGAGTGTACGCATGAACAAAAAGACCGTGAAGGACATCGACGTAAAGGGCAAGAAGATCCTTGTCCGCTGCGACTTCAACGTGCCGCTGGACGCCGACAAGAACATCACCGACGAGACCCGCATCAACGCGGCGCTGCCCACCATCAAGTACCTGCTCGAGCAGGGCGCGGCGCTGATCCTCTGCTCCCACCTGGGCAAGCCCAAGGGCGTGGTGAACGCCAAGTATTCCTTGGCGCCCGTAGCCAAGAGCCTGAGCGAGAAGCTGGGCTTCGAAGTGAAGCTGGCCCCCGACTGCGTGGGCGAAGAAGTGACGAAGATGGCCAAAGAGCTTCAGTTCGGCAAGGCCATCCTGCTTGAGAACCTGCGCTTCCACGCCGAAGAAGAAGCCAACGATCCCGCCTTCGCGAAGCAGCTGGCGGATCTGGCGGATGTCTACGTTTCCGACGCTTTCGGCACCGTGCACCGCGCCCACGCCTCCACTGCCGGCGTAGCCGCGTATCTGCCCGCCGTTGCCGGCTTCCTGATCGGCAAGGAGCTGGACTTCCTGGGCAACGCCGTTGAAAATCCCGCCCGTCCCTTCGTCGCCATCCTGGGCGGCGCCAAGGTGAAGGACAAGCTGGGCGTCATCGGCAACCTGCTGGAGAAGGTAGACACCCTCATCATCGGCGGCGGCATGGCCTACACCTTCATGAAGGCGCAGGGCGGCAAGATCGGCGACAGCCTCGTGGACGACGAGCGCCTGGAGCAGGTGCTGGGCTTCATGAAGAAGGCTGAGGAAAAGGGCGTCAAGCTGCTTCTCCCCGTGGACACCGTGATCGCGGACGCCTTCGAAGGCTACACCAAGATCGATACCTGCAAGGCCGGCGAGGTACCGGACGGCTGGCAGGGCCTGGACATCGGCCCCGAGACCGTGAAGCTGTTCTCCGACGCCATCAAGGAAGCAAAGACCATCGTGTGGAACGGCCCCATGGGCGTGTTTGAGAATCCCGATTTCGCCAAAGGCACCCTGGCGGTAGCCACCGCCATGGCCGAGAGCGACGCCATCACCATCATCGGCGGCGGCGACAGCGCGGCGGCTGTGAACCAGATGGGCCTGGGCGACAAGATGAGCCACATCTCCACCGGCGGCGGCGCGTCTCTCGAGTTCCTCGAGGGCAAGGTGCTGCCCGGCGTAGCGTGCCTGGAAGACAAGTAAACTCACATGGAGGGGGAAGTACTTCCCTCTCCATTACCGCCCCCTGCACTTTTTGCTGAAAACCGCCGCGCGGTTTTCCGGGCGCAAAAAGCGTAAGGAAAGAAAAATCACTCCCGGACGGCAAGCTGTCCTTCGTGATTTTTCTTCCTCGGACCGGCAAAGCCGGTCCTGCGGATCGAAGCCGAAGAGCTGCCGCCCTTCGGGCTTTCCGCCAAGTATGTTTGAATGTAACCGTAGGAGGATATACAATCATGCGTAAACCCATCATTGCCGGCAACTGGAAGATGAACAAGACTCCCGAGGAAGCCGCGGCTCTGGTAAACGAGCTCAAGCCCCTCGTAAAGGACGCCAAGTGCGACGTCGTGGTGTGCGTGCCCGCCGTGTGCTTCTCCGCCGTCAAGCCCCTGCTCAAGCGCGGCTGCAACATCAAGCTGGGCGCACAGAACGTGCACTTCGCCGAAAAAGGCGCCTACACCGGCGAGCTTTCCTGCGACATGCTCAAGGCCTGCGGCGTGGAATACGTCATCATTGGCCACTCCGAGCGCCGTCAGTACTTCGGTGAGACCGACAAGACCGTGAACCAGCGCACCGTGGCCGCCATCCGCGCGGGCCTCAAGCCCATCGTATGCGTGGGCGAGAACCAGCAGGAGCGCGAAGCGGGCTACACCGACACCCTGGTGGCCTATCAGACCCTGATGGCCCTGACCGGCCTGACCAACGCCGAGGTGGAAGGCACCGTGATCGCCTACGAGCCCGTTTGGGCCATCGGCACCGGCCTCACCGCCACCGACGAGCAGGCCAACGAGACCAGCGGCGTCATCCGCGCGGCCATCGCCGGCAAGTACGGCAAGCGCACGGCCAGCAGGGTGCGCATCCAGTACGGCGGGTCCATGAAGCCCTCCAACGTTAAGGGCCTCATGGCGCAGCCCGAGATCGACGGCGGCCTGATCGGCGGCGCGTCCCTGAAGGCTGTGGACTTCAGCCAGGTGGTGAACTACTGATGGCCACCTACGCGCTCGTCATCATGGACGGCTTCGGCAACGGCTCCGACGATCCGTCCACCAACGCCATACTCGCCCAGGGCACGCCTAATCTCGACGCGCTCAAGGCAAAGTATTCCGTGACCGAGATCGGCGCCAGCGGCGAGGATGTGGGCCTTCCCGACGGCCAGATGGGCAACAGCGAAGTCGGCCACACCAACATCGGCGCGGGCCGCGTGGTGTACCAGATGCTGGTCAAGATCACCAAGGACATCCGCGACGGCGTGTTCTTCGAGAACAAAGCCCTCCAGGACGCCATGCGCAACTGCGCGGAAAACGACAGTGCGCTGCACCTGATCGGTCTGGTGTCCCCCGGCGGCGTCCATTCCCATACCAACCACCTGTACGGCCTTCTGGAAATGGCCAAGCGCAGCGGTCTGGACAAGGTGTTCGTGCACGCCCTGCTGGACGGCCGCGACACGCCTCCCGCCTCCGGCTGGGAATACGTGCAGGAGCTCGAGGACAAAATGAAGGAGATCGGCGTGGGCAAGGTGGCCACCGTCATGGGCCGCCTCTACGCCATGGACAGGGATTTTGCCTGGCAGCGGGTGGAAAAGGCCTACAACGCCATGGTTTTCGCCGAGGGCAACCGGGGCGACAGCGCCGTGAAGGCCATCAAGGACAGCTATGAAGTGATCGACGAGAAGGGCAAGCACCTGACCGACGAATTCATGCTGCCCACCGTGATCGACGAAAACGGCACCGTGAAGCCCAACGACTCCGTGGTGTTCTTTAACTTCCGACCCGACCGCGCCCGCGAGATCACCCGCGCCTTCGTGGACCCGGAGTTCACTGGCTTTGAGCGCAAGAACGGCTTTTTCCCGCTCAAGTACGTGTGCATGACCCAGTATGACGCCACGATGCCCAACGTGGAGATCGCCTATCCGCCCGAGAGTCTTGACATGACCATGGGCGAATACCTCTCCAAGTGCGGCAAGACTCAGCTGCGCATCGCCGAGACCCAGAAATACGCCCACGTCACCTTCTTCTTTAACGGTGGCGAAGAGCGCGTGTTCCCGGGCGAGGAACGCATCCTGGTGCCCTCCCCCGACGCCAAGGAAGTGCCCACCTTCGACCTGAAGCCGGAGATGAGCGCCTACGAAGTGACCGACGCCGTGCTGCCCCTGATCAGCGAAAGCAAGTACGACGTGATCATCCTGAACTTCGCAAACTGCGACATGGTGGGCCACACCGGCATCATCCCCGCCACCAAAAAGGCCGTAAAGACCGTGGACGAGTGCGTGGGCAAGGTGGCCGAGGCCATCGTGAAGCAGGGCGGCAAGCTGATCATCACTGCCGACCACGGCAACGCCGACATGATGATCGACCCCGAAAGCGGCGAGCCCTTCACCGCCCACACCACCAATCCGGTGCCGGTGATCGTGGTCGATCCCGAAGACCCCAAAAAGCAGCTGCGTTCCGGCGGCCGCCTGTGCGATCTCTGCCCCACGCTGCTGGACCTGATGGGCATGGACAAGCCAGCCCAGATGACCGGCGAAAGCCTGATCGTACATTAAGGTCGGTTCATACAAACGCGGAGCAGGCGGTTTCCCGCCTGCTCCGTTTCTTTATGCCGTTCCGGCTCTATTCGTATTTTTCCAGCCAGTCGCCGTGGGCTTCGATCAGCGCGTCGCACATGGCCACAGTGTCGTCGATATCCAGTTCGGCGGAGGTGTGGGGGTCCATCAGCGCCGCCTGATAGATGTAGTCCTTCCTGTGGGTGCGGGCTGCCTCGATGGTGAGCAGCTGCACGTTGATGTTGCTGCGGTTCACCGCCGCGCACTGCTCGGGCAGCGCGCCGACGTAGGTGGGCGTCACGCCGCTTTTGTCCACCAGGCAGGGCACCTCCACGCAGGCGTTCTGGGGCAGGTTGGTGATCAGGCCGGTGTTCAGAACGTTGCCGCCGATCTTGTAGATCTCGTTGGTCTCCATGGCATCCATGATGTGGGAGGCGTACTCCTTTGTGCGCACGTGCTCCAGCTCGTCCTTCGTGGTCAGCTCCTCGCGAAGCTGTTCCCATCTGGCGATCTGGTTCACGCAGCGGCGGGGATATTCATCCAGCGGGATGTTCCAGCGCTCGATGTTCTGCGGATACCTGTCCTTGATGAACCAGGGCGTGTATTCGCTGGAGTGCTCGCTGGATTCGGTCACGTAGTAGCCGAAGCGGCGCATCAGCTCCAGGCGCACCATGTCGCCGTGCTTTTCTTTGTTCTTCTCCAGGGCGCGCGCCTTGATCTCCGGGTACAGGTCGCGACCGTCCCTCGTGACCTCCAGCAGCCAGGCCTGGTGGTTGATGCCCGCGATCTTCCACTGCACCTTTTCGTCGTATTCCATGCCCAGTTCGCCCAGCAGACCCGGCACGCAGCTCTGCACGCTGTGGCACAGGCCCACGGTCTTCACGCCCGTCTCGCGCAGCATGTAACCGGTGAGCATGGCCATGGGGTTGGTGTAATTCAAAAACCAGCAGTCCGGACAGACTTCTTCCATATCCCGGGCGAAATCACGCATCACGGGGATCGTGCGCAGCGCACGGAAGATGCCGCCGATGCCCAGGGTGTCCGCGATGGTCTGGCGCAGGCCGAACTTTTTGGGGATCTCGAAGTCCGTCACCGTGCAGGGCTCGTAGCCGCCCACCTGTATGGCATTTACCACGTAGGAAGCGCCCCTGAGGGCTTCTTTGCGGTTTTCCACGCCCAGGTACGCGGATATATGCGCGTGATTCCCCAGATGCCTGTTGATGGCGGAAAGCATGAGTTCGCTTTCCTTCAGGCGCTTGGGATCGATATCGTACAGGGCGATCTCGCTTTCCTGAAGCGATGGCGTGAGCATGCTGTCCCCCAGCACGTTCTTGGCAAATACGGTGGAACCCGCACCCATAAAGGTGATCTTCGGCATAGCGTCATCTCCTTTGGTGATTTGGCTTTTTCATTCTAAAGCATGCGGCGCGGAAAGTCAAGACGGAAAAGCAGGGCGTCGAGCCTTCATCCTGCGCCATCCAGTTCCTTTTCAAGCACGTCCGCATATCTCTGGACCGTCGGTCCAAGACTCCCCAGCCAAACGCGGGTGTCCCGGTCCTGTTTGTACTTCATCGGTTCCCGCCGGATGAGAAGCGTTCGTTCCAGCGCCCCGGCATCCGGAAATATGCCTTCCGCAAGCGCCCATTCTCCCGCCGCAGTCTTGCTGATCACGTCCGAAAAGCGCAGCGTATAGACGCATCTGGCGATGTCCAGCAGCCATCCGCAGGAATACAGGCTCTCGCCCGTCTGACCCGCGTATTTCCGGATCGACTCATAGTGCCGCCGGATCGCGGACACCATCTCCGCCCGGTCCGGACAGGCAAATATGCTCCTGTCGCCGTTTCCGTACAGGCACAGGCCCCGCCTGGCCAACTGCCAACGGGCAAAGGGATCGGGAGCATAATCCGTCACGATCCGCTGCCCGCCCGTGCCCCAGTATACGATCCTGCCGGGCACATCCTTTCCGAAGGGCAGGAACGCTCCCTCGAAGCAGGCAAGCAAAGGATTCTCCGGACAGGCCGCGCAAAGCTCCTGCCTGAGCGTAAGCAGCCGCCCAGCCTGCGGTTCGGAAAGCGCGCCGTTCGTATAGGCGATAAAATCGATGTCGCTCCAGCCCGGCCTGAAGTCATCCAGCAGAAGGCTTCCGTACAGCCATACGCTGTGCATCCGCCCGTCCGCGGCGGACACCATCGCGGATACCATTTTGCGGACCGTCTCGTTCACGTTTTGCATCCGTCAGGTTCCCCCGCCGACAAACTCTTTTATGACCTGTATCTCTCCAATCAGATGGCGGTTGAAGATCTCCAGTTCCTCCGCAGGGACCCAAAGCTCCTGGTGCCTCCGGCTGCCCACGGTATGCACCTCGAACCGGGCGGCGTAGCCGTCATCGATCTCAAACTGGGTGACATATCCCTTCCCGTCGCCCTCTTTTGTGTTCCATCCGCCCGCGATCTCGCAGGCATACGCTTCATTGAGCACGGGATAAAAGATCGGCTGCCCCGCCAGGCGCGGCGGGAACGCCCTGTATCCGCTCTCTTCGATCAGCCTGAGCTCCGCCGAGCCAACGGGCCTGCACAGGACCATACGGTCACCTCGCTGTCAGTTGGTTTTTGTTGGAAAAATCAAAGCACTTCAACGGAATTGTATCATGAACTGCGTTTCTTTGCAATCGCTTCTGTAGTTTTGAGGCAAACGTATTCGGACATGCAAAGGGGTTTGTGATATGTCTCGCTGCGCTCGACGTGAAATGTTTGCCTTTCGGCAAACGCGATATATCCGGCTGACGCCGGAAGTGAAATGAAATAAATCCGCCCACGCCCGCAGACATTCCACGCGGCGCAGCCGCATATCACACCCGAAGGGCATCTCACAAATTTGCGCAGCGGATTTATTTCGTTGCAAAAACGACGTGCCGAAGCACGCCGTTTTTGCATGGAGGCGAGGGGGGTCGAACCCCTGTCCGAAAACCCGAAGCCAAGAGCTTCTCCGAGCGCAGTCTGCGTTTTAGAATTCCCCTCGGAAGGCTCCCGCAGACGGGATCGGGCCTTGGGTAGCTTCATAAATGCCGGCGCGGGGCAAAGCTTAGCCGCGTCCGTTCCCTGCTTTTATGACGCCGGTGGCCTGCGCCGCAGGAGGCTCAGGGCCGACGGCAGCCGCAATTAGGCGGCTACAGCGTAACTGTTATTGTTCGCAGTTATTGTTTTTCCCGCTTTTAGGGCAGTTCGGGGCTGCCGCTCGCTTCTCCAGTCCCCGTGATCCCCGTCGAAACCAAAATACGCCCCCGCGTATGGCGACTGCGAACCAGGGAAAATGATTATCCGCGCTTCGCGTCCCGGCGCATGGACCGGGAGATCTCGCGGTCGGCGTCGCGCTTGGCGATGTCGTCGCGCTTGTCGTAGTTGTGTTTGCCCTTGCACAGGGCAAGCAGCAGCTTTACGCGTCCCTGCTTGAGATACAGTTCCAGCGGCACCAGCGTGAGCCCCTTGAGGGACACCGCCTGATCCAGGCGCCGTATCTCCGCTTTGTGCATCAGCAGGCGCTTCGTGCGCAGAGGATCGGTATTGAAGATGTTGCCGTTCTCGTAGGGGCTGATATGCATGCCGTACACCAGCATCTCGCCGCCCGCCACGGCGGCATAGCAGTCCTTCAGGTTGCACTTGCCCATGCGGATGGACTTGACCTCGGTGCCCTTGAGCTCGATGCCGGCCTCGAAGGTCTCTTCAATGAAATAATCGTGCCGGGCCTTACGGTTCTGCGCGAGTATCTTAACGGCTTCGGCCACGATCATCCCTCCTCTTTGATTCAGTATATCACGAAGCTCCGGCCTTGTAAAGGCGCGAAACGGTAAAACCCTCGCCGGAAATGCAATGGGATTTCATCCCCGGCAGTTTGACTATGGGTACGTTTGATTGAGATTATCGGCCCAAATAACAAGCTTCCGGTTTTTGCCGAACTTCCGCTGAGTTATCAGGCGAAAACGCATGGAAACTGTCTTTGCCCTTGTTCCACCTCATCCGGCCCCGTTTCGCGCGGCCACCTTCCCCTCCAAGGGGAAGGCTTTTCAGACGGCAAAGCCGGCCTGGCGGATTGAAATTGGAGGGGCGCTGCCCCTCCAAGCTGCCCAGCTTTTTCTCTGGGCTTCTGCGACCGCCGCGATTCGCTTTGGGGCTCCGTTTACGACCCGCCGAAGGGCTGGTCCACGCCGCTCGGGGCTTCGGTGACGGGCGCCGCGGTGGCCTCACCGGCCACGACGTTGCCTGCGTTGTAGGGAGCCACATCGGAGAACAGATAGTTCTGGGTCTCCGCGCCGGCAAAGCCATCCACCTTGAGGCCGGCGGCTGCCTGGAACAGCTGCACGGCGAGCTTGGTATCGTTGCCGTAGTCTCCGTCCACCTTGGCGGTGGAGGACAGGTAGCCCAGCTCGATAAGGCGCTTTTGCAGAAGCTGCACGGCGTAGAGCTGCTTGTAATCCTTGTTGCCCAGCGTCACGTAATTCTCGTATACAAAGGGAAGGGGCGCAGGGATCTCATAGTCCATAGCTTCGCCCTTCAGCGCGGTGACGTTGTTGTCCTCGTAGCCCAGAAGTTCGTTGAGCGTGACCAGCTCATAGCCCTGGGAAACGGCGTAGGGGATGAACTCCTTGAGCTTTTTCAGGTCCTCGGCCTTGCAGTGGAACAGGAAGATAGAGCCGTTTTTGAGGTTCTTCTCGATGTTCTTGATGCTGGCGTTGGAGCCGGAATACGTCCAGTTCGCGATGCCCTTGTAGTTGCCCAGCTGCACCAGATACTGGTGGGTGCGCAGGTCGTGCTCGCCGTTGCCGCCGGGCATGCGCAGAAAGTGCATATCGTATTCCACGCCCAGGGCCTTGTTCACCGCCATCTGGGTCATGTAGATCTCAGAAGCCATCTCTTCGTCCGTGAGGGAGAAGAGCCTGGAGTGGCTGTAGGTGTGGTTTTCCAGTTCATAGCCCAGGTTGTGGGCCCGGCGCAGGGCCACCTGCAGGTCGCTTTTTTCGGTCACGGTCTTGCCGATGGCGAAGAGCGTGAGCTTGGCCTTGCTGCTCTCGGCGATGGAGATGATCTGGTTCAGGTTGTCCACTTCGTTCAGATCGTCCACCGTCACGGCGATGCGCTTGCTCTCCGTGGGGCCGTGCTCGATCACGGGCAGATACACCTCAGGCTGCGCCGTGGGGCCGGGCGTGGGGACCGGCGTGGGTTCCGGCACGGCGGTGGTCACAGGCTGCGTTTCCTGGGGGTTGGTGTTGTCGTCCTTGCCGGAGCAAGAGTTTACGATGAGCACGATCACCAGCACCAGCACGATGAGCGCCGCCAGAGCGGCCAGCAGCATATTGCGCTGCTGCGCCTGCTCGCGCTTGCGGCGGCGGGATTCCACTTCTTTTATGACGCGGCTGGGGTCCTTTTTGCCTTGCTTGTTATCCATAGGAGAGCCTCCCGTATGCATATGCTTTTACGGATGAATCATACCACAACGCCTCCCAAAAATCAACGGTTTTTGAAACATTTTGTAATTATTCTGCAATATTATATCCTTCCGTGCGCGTCAGCGGTACATGATCGCGGGCATGGGCACCGTTTCGCACCTGTCCGTGGCGATGGGCGCGGCGTTCAGCAGCGACGCCGCCCGCAGGCAGGACGGGCCGAAGCGGTCCCGCAGCTCGTCCACCGCCTCGTCCAGCCGCCCGCGCCTGCGGCTGCACGCTTCATCCCCCATCAGGTCCGTCTGGGCGGGAACGTCGTCCGGCACAAGGCGTATGGCGCACACGGTGAGCGCCCGGATGGGCCGGCCGGGTTCCCGCCGGCGGGCGCACAGCCCGAAGGCGGCGGAAGCGATATCCAGGGGCGAGCGGGTGGGCTGCTTCAAGGGGCACTGAAAGCCCCGGCCGCTCAGGTCGCCGTAGCGGATATATACAGACGCGCCCGCGGCCAGCAGGCTGTTTTTGATCAGCCGGTGCCCCACGTCCTGGCTGAGCTCGTAGATCACGCGCCAGATCTCATCCGGGGCGTTTATGTCGCGCACGCAGGTGGCCCCGTGCCCCACGGATTTGATGGGCGGCTCGTAGCCCTGCGCGGCCACCCGCGCGCCGTCCTCCCCCCGGGCGAAGCAGCGCAGCATCCCGCCGTTTTTTCCCAGGCGCGCCAGCGCGGCGGCCTCCGGCATGCAGGCCAGCTCCCCGATGGTGTTTATGCCCATCTCCGCAAGCTTCCGCCGGGTGTGCGGGCCCACGTACAGCAGTTCCTCCGCGGGCAGCGGCCACACCAGGCGGCGGTAGTTTTCGCGGCTGATCACGGTGACGGCGTCCGGCTTTTTCATGTCGCTGCCCAGCTTTGCGAAGATCTTGGAAAAGCTCACGCCCACCGACACCGTGAGGCCTGTTTCGTCCCGCACGGCGCGGCGGATCTCCTGGGCGATCTCCTCCGCCCGCCCGATATCCCGAAGCGCCGGCAGCAGTATCCAGCTCTCGTCCATGCCGAAGGGCTCGATAAAGCGGGAATAGCGGGCGTATATGCTGCGCACGAGGCGGGAATAGTACAGGTATTTTTCGTAGTGCGGTTCGATCATGACCAGCTGCGGGCAGGCCTTTTTCGCTTCCCAGTTGGCCTGTCCCGTCTTTACGCCCATACGCCTGGCTTCGTAGGACTTGGCCAGAACGATGCCGTGCCGGTTCTCTGTGGAGCCGCACACGGCCACGCAGCGGCCCTTCAGGGATGGCTCGTCGTTGATCTCCACCGCCGCGTAAAAGCAGTTGAGGTCGCTGTGCAGAATGTAGTCCGGCACGCCTTCTCACCCCGTTTTGCATATCTTGCATGGTTTATCGCCCCCAGCCGGCTGCATCGCATTATAAGCCGAGCTTTGCATCACGTCAATATGCAAGATGCGGCAGATTTCCGGTGTTTACCCGATTTTCGTGCAAATAAATTCTGAAAACATGCAAGATGGCTCTTGACATCGTGCACGAGTTGCATTATGATATATCTGCAATTTGCTTCCCGGTACGCAAACCGGGATGCGCAATACGGGAGGAAGCATATGAAATTCGGTGAAAAGGTGCTGGCCGCGCGCCGGGAGATGCGCATCTCCCGTCAGGCGCTGGCCGACATGACGGGCCTGTCCCTGCGCACGATCGCCTATTATGAGCTGGAAAACAAGCTGCCCAAGCAGCGCGCCACCGTGGAGGCGCTGGCCAAAGCGCTGCATACCGAGCCGGACGTGCTGCTGGACGAAAACGCGGAGTTCGTGATCCGGGCGGGCGAGGCCTACGGAAAGCAGGGCGCCCGGGAGGCCCAGAAGCTGGTGGGCCAGATCCGCAGCCTGTACGCCGGCGGCACGCTGAGCGAAAAGGACATGGACGCCATGATGCTGGCCATACAGGACGCCTACTGGATCGCCAAAAAGAAGCGCATGGGTAAAACGGAAGCGGGGAGCGATATCCATGACTGATTGCGCCATTCAGGCCGCGTGGGACGCCGTACGCCGCACCCGCAGCCGGGACCCGGCGCGCATTTGCGCGGAGATGGACATCGACGTGCTCATCCGCCAGGATTTCGAGCAGCAGAAGGGCGCCTTCTGCGTGGTGCTGGGCCGTCCCTTCATCTTTTTGAACGGCAGGCTGAGCGAGGACGAGCAGAAGACCGTTCTCGCCCACGAGCTGGGGCACGCTCTTCTGCACCGGGACCTGGCCGAAAAGGACGTGTTGTGCGAGTTCGACCTGTTCAACATGGCCACCGGCGTGGAGTACGAGGCCAACGTCTTCGCGGCGGAGCTGCTCATCGACCCGCAGGAGATGGAAGAGTGCCTGCGGGAGGGCCGCGACATCTATTCCGCGGCAGGCGCGCTGGGCGTGAACGTGAACCTGCTCATCATCCGCCTGGCGGAGCTCAACCGGCGCGGCGGCCGCTACCGGCTGCCCTATCTGCCCGACACGGGTTTTCTGGGAGGCTAAGCATGAACGAAAACAAGATCTACGTGCGGGTGAACGCGGATTTTGACAGGGACGGCTTCGTGCATCCCCGCTCCATCATCTGGTCCAACGGGCGGGAATACGAGATCGACCGCGTTACGGCCATCAAGCACATGCATGCCTCCAAGGCAGGCGGCAACGGGGATCGCTTCACCATCCGCGTGAGCGGACGGGAACGCTACCTGTTTTATGAGCGCATACCGGAGCTGGAGGGCAACCACGTGGGAAGATGGTTTCTGGAAAAGCCGTGAGGACCGGCGGAAACCAAGGCAGCTCCTTGATGCAGCAAAACTCCCCCATTCATCCCATTCATAATAATATTATAGTAGTTCTGCCGCGGAAACAGCTTCCGCGGCAGCATGCTTTTTGGCCGCAGCAAGCCCGTATCCGTTTCATAACAATGTAAAATTCCGCCTTTTGTTCCGCTTGACGCACAGCTGCGTATATTACCGTTTCAGACAGCCAAAAAATTTGGAGAATTTGTCAAAATGGGTAGACTTTTGCGTTTCGATATGGTAAAATCCTATATGTTCGAAAATGTATATTTAAATGCGCGCTTGACAGAAGCACAGACATGTTGTTAAGGGTAAAGCACCCGCGTCCGGCGCGCATGGACGAAGGCGAGGAAATGCAAATGACAGGCTCATTACCGGTAGGCGCGCACAGGCTATCCCTGCGCAGCCGCATGCGCGAAAAGTTCAAGCTCATGGGCCGCTACTGGCAGCTGTACCTCATGGTGCTGCCTCCCATGGTGACCACCTTTATCTGGCACTACATCCCCCTGTACGGCGTGCTCATCGCGTTCAAGGACTACGATTCCAACCTGGGCATCATCGGCAGCCCCTGGTACGGTCTGGCCCACTTCAAGTGGTTTTTGGAGCGCCCGAGCTTTCTGGTGATCCTGTGGAACACGATACGCATATCGCTGTATTCCTTCTGCACCTTCCCCTGCTCCATCATCTTCGCGCTGATGATCAACGAGCTTACCAGCAAGAAGTTCAAAAAGACGGTGCAGATGATCTCCTACATGCCCCACTTCATCTCCACGGTGGTGGTGTGCGCCATGGTGCACATGTTCTTTAACGCCTCCACGGGCATCGTGAACAAGGCCATCGTGGCGCTGGGCGGCGAAGCCGTGGAGTTTCTGTACCGCACCGACTGCTTCGACCACCTCTACGTTTGGTCAGGCGTATGGCAGGGCCTAGGCTGGGGCACGATCATATACCTGGCCAACCTGGCCAACGTATCCCCCGACCTGATTGAGGCCGCCCGCATCGACGGCGCCACCCGCTGGGACATCATCTGGCATGTGAACGTGCCCACCATACTGCCCACCATCGTGATCATGCTGATCCTGCGCGTGGGCGGCATCCTGGGCGTAGGCTTTGAAAAAGTCTTCCTGCTGCAGACGCAAAGGAACATTTCCGCCAGCCGCGTCATATCCACCTACGTATACGAGCTCACGCTCGGCTCCGGCGGCAGCACGATCTACTGGGATACCTCGGCGGCCATCGGCCTGTTCAACTCCATCATCAACCTGACCCTGATCATACTCACCAATACCATCGCCCGCAGACTCTCTGAAGTCACGCTGTGGTAAAAGGAGGCGGAAAACATGACTGCTGCACCAGCCAAAAAAACCGGCAACCGCATCCGCCGCAGTACAGGCGACGTGGTATTTGACGTGATCAACATCACGCTGATCGTTCTGGTCACCCTGATCATGATATACCCAATGTGGTACGTGCTGATCGTGTCCTTCGCCTCACCGGAAGAGGCCGTACGCGGTTCGCTGTATTTCTGGCCGAATTCCTTCACGATCGAAGCCTACCAGAAGGTATTCGCCGAAAAGAAGATCTGGATCGGCTACGGCAACACGATCTTTTATACGGTCGCGCACACGCTGTACGTGCTGGCGCTCACGATCCCGCCGGCCTATGCCCTGTCCAAAAAGAACCTGCCGGGCCGCGTGGCGATCACCTGGTATTTCTTCGCCACGATGTTCATTTCCGGCGGCCTGATCCCCAGCTATCTGCTCAATAAATCCCTGGGCCTCATCAATACCCGCTGGATCATGGTGCTGGGCATGGGTGTTGGATACTCCAACCTGGTGATCACCCGCACCTACTACCAGACGAGTATACCCATGGAGGTATACGAATCAGCCTACATCGACGGCGCCACGGAATGGCAGACATTCATCCGAATCGCGCTGCCGCTGTCCGGCGCAATCGTCGCGGTTATGGCGCTGTACGCCGCTGTCGGAACCTGGGGCAGCTGGTACGCAGCGTTCATATACATTACCGATCAGAAGAAGTGGCCGCTTCAGCTGAGGCTGAGGCAGATCCTGATCCTGGATTCCACCCAGTCCCTCGACGTTCAGAACATGACCCTCGAGGACCAGATGGAAATGCAGCATCAGGCCTTCCTGGTGACCACCATGAAGTATGCCATCATCTTCATCGCCTGTTTGCCTATGCTTGTGCTCTATCCCTTTGTTCAGAAGTACTTTGTCAAAGGCGTTATGATCGGTTCTGTCAAGGGTTAATCACCCACGCAAAATTTGGAAAGGAGATCTCTTTTCATGAAGAAACTGCTTTGCATGCTTCTCGCTCTGGTGATGGTGCTGGGCCTGGCGTCCGGTCTCGCCGAGGGAAAGACCTACTACGGCGGATACACTGACATGATGGATGCCACGATCGCCATCTATCAGCGTTCCTCTCAGGGCGACGCCGAGAACATCTGGTGGTGGGATTTCTGCCGCGAGTATTTCGGCATCAACTTCACTGTGACCCAGCTCACCTCCACCGGTGAGTACAAGTCCACCGCGTTCGCCTCCGGCGACATGCCCGACGTATTCTATCAGCTGTTCCTCGACAGCTCCTCCGTCGTCGAGCAGGGCGTGACCAACCACAACCTGGTTGCTCTGGATGAGTACATCACTCCCGAGATCATGCCCAACCTGAGCCGCATCTACGAAGCGTATCCGGCTTACAAGGCCACGATCACCGCTTCTGACGGCCACATCTACTGCCTGGGCTGCATCCAGAACGCGAACAGCCCCCTGATGACCTTCTTCATCAACCAGCGCTGGCTGGACGAAGCCGGACTCGAAATGCCCACCACCCTGGATGAGTTCACCGAAGTCATGGCTGCGTTCAAGGCCCGTGAAGAGCTGCCCGAGAACGAAGGCAAGACCATCGTCCCCCTGACCGGTGACCTTGGCAACCAGCCCCGTTTCATCGCCAATGCTTACGGCTGGATCACCGACAGCGCAGGCTATCTGACCGCTGTTGCTCTGGACGACGTTGACGGCACTCCCTGCTTCATCTACGCTGATGAAGAGCGCTTCCCCCTCTTCATGCAGACCATGAAGGAATACATCGAGAAGGGCTACTTCTCCGCTGACGTGTTCGACGATCAGTATGCCGGCAGCCAGACCGCTCAGCAGAAGGCTGAGGACCTGACCGGCTTCGACCAGAATACCAACAACGCGCTGAATGCCCTCGAGTGGACCGCCGCTATCCCGCTGACCAGCGAGTGGAACGACGAACCCGCCATCGCCCGCAGCTACAACGCCATCAACTGCCAGAGCTTCTGCATCGGCGCTTCCTGCGATCCTGCGAAGATCGAGCGTCTGATG
>JAEEGL011862484.1_pt1 | contig 37812 bp, 38 predicted proteins | sample 9134231 | NCBI WGS metagenome assembly JAEEGL01 (sample SAMN16246548, study PRJNA631951) | gut metagenome | biome: gut microbiome; feature: rumen; material: fiber-attached | host: Bos | place: Iran: Karaj | collected 2018-10 | reverse complement strand
CTCACCCTTCAAAGAAGCAATGTGTTCCTGCAAAAGGAGGGCTGAAACCCTTTGGTCATCGCAGACACCAATAACCGTTTTAGACATTAAATATAATCCTCCAAACTAACCCAACAGATATCTATTTTTATCATTTTTCGTAATACATTTCAAGGGTTTTAGAAGGATATATAATTTAGCTGATTTTTAACTGTTTATTGAGTTCATATCCGCAAATCTGTCTGAATTTTTTTCTTCTATAACTAACTATTTCTTCCTTCGTCATTTTCATATATCTTCTCAGATCATGCTCTAAAAGATTACTAATCTCATCATATACAGAAATAGAATCCACTTTTGCTCCTCCCACCGGTTCCGCTACTATCTCATCAATTATTCCGGTATCATATAAATCATCAGCTGTAAGCTTTAAAAGATCGCATGCTTCTGCGCTTTTTGTTGAATCCTTCCACAAAATGCTAGCAAATCCTTCCGGTGACAAAACAGAATAAACTGCATTTTCAAGCATATAAATTTCATTCGCTACTGATAAAGCAAGGGCTCCGCCGGAATTTCCCTCTCCAGTAACAACACATATTACAGGAACCGTTAATGCGCTCATGGTTGCCAGACACTGTGCTATTGCTTCTCCCTGACCATGTTCTTCTGCTTCCTTACCGGGATATGCACCGGGAGTATCCACAAAAGTAATAATTGGTCTGTTGAATTTTTCAGCCTGCTTCATTATACGAAGTGCTTTTCTATAGCCCTCAGGTTTGGTCATTCCGCAATTGTATTTAAGCTGTTCAAGCACATCATGTCCTTTTCTATGGCCAACAATACTAACCGGTATTCCTTTAAATAACGCAACGCCCCCGTAAATACTTGAGTCATCATCATATAGATGATCTCCCTTTTGTTCAAAAAAATCTGTAAAAATCGCATCGATAAAATCTGTAATATGTGGTCTGTCTAAATTTCTTGATAAATGAACTTTTTCATTTGGAGTCAGCTTTTCACCCATCGTGGTAATCCTTCCTTTCTTATCTCAGTTGAGCACCTTCATACGAGCATGCAGTTTAAGAATTTTTGATATCTCGGATCTTAAGTCTTTTCTTTCAACTATTTTGTCGACAAAACCATGTTTTTCCTGATATTCACTTTTCTGGAATCCTGCAGGCAGTTTCTCATTTATTGTCTGTTCAATTACTCTTTGTCCGGCAAACCCAATCAGTGCTCCGGGCTCAGCCAGTGTAATATCACCAAGTGTAGCAAAACTTGCGGTTACTCCTCCCATAGTAGGATTTGTAAATACACTTATAAACAAACCTCCATTATCTGAAAACTCTTTGACTGCTGAAGCTGTCTTGGCCATCTGAATGAGAGAATACATACCTTCCTGCATTCTTGCGCCTCCACTTGAAGAAAAGATGATAAGAGGAAGCTTTGCTCTATTTGCAGTCTCTACAGCTCTGGTAATCTTTTCTCCGACCCAGCTGCTCATACTTCCCATCAGGAATCTGTTATCCATAACAACTACAACTACTGAATTTCCATCGATACGTCCAATGCCTGATACTACGGCTTCTTTAAGCCCTGTACTAGTCTTTTGCTGCTGAAGTTTTTCTACATATCCCGGAAATCCGATTGGATTCCAAAGGATATCAGAATCATCAATCTCATTAAAGGAACCTTTATCCAGCAGAAGCCATAATCTATGATATGCTCCGATTGACATATGGTTTCCACATAATGGACATACAAACATATTATCGATTACGGTTTCTTTCAGAGCTCTTCTATTACACTTTTTGCAGCCTACAAATTTTTCGCCGCTCTCCAGCTTCTGAGAAATATTTTTACTGTCCAATCTTGCTTTTCTATATAGTTTATCCAAACTCAGCTTTCTATCGAATTGATATCTTATATTTGTTTCCATACCCCTTCTCCTTATATCCCCTAACAAATAATTACCACTCAGAGGGCTCTCCGTTACTGGTTACAAAAGTTATTTTTCCACCTGCAACCTTTTTCCCGTCAACACTAACTGTCGCTCTGACCTTGGTAATATTATCAAAGTGGTCATTTAACTTTACTTCGATTCGCATAACATCCCCGGGTCTTACAGATTTAATAAATTTAAAATCTTCTACCTTAGTAAGCATTCCTTTCATTTTGCCATCATTATTCTCATTGAAAAAAATGAAAGCTCCAGCCTGTGCACATGCTTCTATGATAAGAACTCCGGGTAAAATCGGATTTCCTGAAAAGTGCCCCTGGTTCCATGGTTCATTCGCTGATACATTTTTCCTCGCAATTACATGGTCCCCTTTTTCTATTTCTTCAATTACATCAATCATCAAAAATGGATACCTGTGCTCCAGAAAATGCATTATATCGTTAATTTGTAATTCCATATCAAGTTCTCTCCATCTCTAAATAATCACAACGCCGGGACATATTATTGAATAAACTGCTCCATCTATCAGGACTGAATATGCCTTTAAATCAGGAAAAAATCTGAACCCGATCTCATATCCTGTTTGATTTTTAAGAACATTTGCTATTTCAAATATTCTCCAATCAGCAGTCATTCCAATCTTTAAAAACTTGCTTAATGCCTCTTTGGCAGTCCACAAAGTAAGTCTAAAACATTCCTTGTCCTTAAATTTCTCTTCGAAAACATGCTCATTCTCTGTTAATGCCACGTCTAATTCTTCTCGGTCTCTTCCAAGAATATCCTCTATATCTATTCCTAAAGTCATATCTCTGGCACCGATCAGTACAGCTGCATAGCTCTTGCTATGAGATATACTGATCTGCCTGTTCAAAGAATCTCCAGTCAATATAGGATTCCCCAATATCCCATTTTCTATCCTAATTTGCTGGTCAGCACCAACTAATTCTTTTACCATAAGCCTGGTGGTAAAATACTCTTTCTGACGCTTTTTATTTTTTCTTTTAAATAATTCCAAGTGCTCAGTTCCGAATAGATCAGTGACATCGTTTTCATCTATTTCTTGGACAATAGGTGATATCCCTAATATCAAACTGCCTTTTTCAGCTTCTTTACCTGCCCTTGTCCTGTCAAAGCATTTTGTATAATACATTGCATGTTTTTCTCCATATCAGCCAAAAACTCTTTGATAAATTCGAGGGAATATCTTCCGCCATCGTAGCTTATTTCATACTTGAGATAGCCATTTTCTTCTATGACACCGAAATAGAATGGTCTCTCAGTTATGTCAGGATTGAAATTCATAGTTTCAATTTTGGTTATTACGTCCTGCCCCTGCATGCAGATCCAGTCATTTTGATAATTAAAGCAGAGATCAAAAAGTTCTCCGTCATAGATCATGTCAAAATTTACCAGCTGATATATCTTGCTCTGAGATATACTCTGATGAGCAAATGTATCCTGAATCACTTTTGCCTCATCATCATCCGCATCAAAAACAATTGGTAGAACATTTGTAAACATACCAAGTGTTCCATTGTCATTGACATAATTTCTTCCCGGGAAATAGCAGCCAAACATGATCTTTGAATCATTGATCCTCATTCTAAGGGTGCTGACAAATGCTTCCAGTACTACAGAGAATGTAGAACCAGCTCTTACAGAAGCCGCATTTATGAGGGACTTATAGAGATCTTCTCCGATAAAATCGACATGCAGACAAATATTCCGTTCACCGTTTTTATCCCCTGGCAATACTGTTCTTTCCACATCGGAGAGTTCTTTTGCCCAATAATTCAGACATTCTTCATCGCATTGCCTGTTGCTGGACATATAACTGATTACCGCTTTTCTCTCCTGCATCTTCTTATTGCTGTATCCATCAACTATATCTTTCATAAAATACTGCGCTGACATAAAGTCTATAAGTACATGTGAAAACCTTATAATCAATGTTTTGTCATCAACAAGATATAAAGACAGGATCTCATCTATATTTGAAAGATCATTTTTAAGCTTTCGCTGAAGTTCATCCTGATCATCAAATCTCTGTATCTTAACCTTTGGTGTTTCATCTGCTTTTGTTAAGTAAACCTTATTTCTTCTCTTCTCGAGAACGCAGTTAAACACTTCATTGTTTCTGCTCTCTTCTTCAATAACACTTTCAAGAAAATCTATATCAATTTTTTTGTCAAAACAGATTTTGTAGACTATAGACAGTCCGTCCGTACTTCTACTCTGAATGCCATTGCTTTTTCTATATACTTCGTACAGCTTTCTCTGGCTTTCATTTATCTGTATTGAACTGCTTTCTTCCTTGCAGTCATTGGTATCGACTTTTTCAAGCCCCCGAACGTATTCGATCATCTTATTGATAGATTCTGACTGCATAAGGTCAGATATTGATATTCTTAATTTATATTTATCGCTTATAGAACTCACAAGAGACAAAAGAGTAATGGAATCTCCTCCCAGGCTATAGAAAGAGCTGTCATAATCAAGATCTTCTTCCTTGCTGCCAATTGATTCTGCCACTCTTTTCTTAATATAGTCTCCAACCTCAAGTACCTCTTCCTTATTCTTGAAGTCCTCTATAAGCTTTTTATAATCGACTTTTCCATTTGGAGATACAGGGAACTTCTCTACCCACGCAAATTCCTGAGGAACCATATAGTATGGTAATTCCTCTCTTAATCTCATGCGGAGATTATCATTGGGAGTACCGGTATAAAATGCAAACATTCTGCTGAAGCCATCATCCTCTTTTTTTACTACTATTCTGGCTTCCTTTACTCCATCGTATTTTTCCAGTCTATGTTCTATTTCTTCTAATTCAACTCTATATCCGTTGATCTTGCACTGGCGATCCACTCTTCCTATAAAATATAAACATCCTTCTTTGTCTGCTCGAACAAGATCACCTGTACGATAAGATTTTTCTCCGTATACACCAAAAGGTCCCGGCTTTTTAACATGGCTACTGATATATCCAAGTCCTACGCAATCTCCTAAGATAATAAGTTCACCAACTTCTCCATCTTTTACCGGCTGCAGATTTTCATCAACTATCACTACACCTGCGTTATCTGTCACTCTTCCAATTGGTAGAACTTCGTAGTTATCAATGTTTGCGCTGGTAAATCTTATCCATGTCATCAACACTGTACATTCAGCCGGTCCATATGTGTTATAAACTTCAAAATCAGCATCATCCATATGTTTGATCAGCTGCTTTGCCAGACTTTGGCCAAATACATCGCCTATGCACAATACCCTTTTCAGACTCTTATTCTTGAATGATCTACTTGAAAGAGCATCATTCATAAGTCTGATATAATTGGGTGTCGCATCCATTATTTCAATTTGATTATCATCTATATAATCAACAATTCCGTTACCATCTTTTTTGGACTCATCAGGGATAATAAATAAGTGATTACCGCTGAATAAAGTTCCATAAATCATAAGTACACACATATCAAACGAAAAAGGTGCTATAACTGCGATGTTGGTAGCCTTCTCGTCATTAGTACCTACTCTTAGATGCTCTTTTCCCCACGCTTCATATAATCCGATAAAGTTTTCGTTTGCTACCATCAGCCCTTTAGGCTTACCTGTAGAACCTGAAGTATAGATTATATAAGCACCATATTCAGGTTCTGCGCGCCTGATAACTTCCACATCAAAGTGATCCCGGATAATACTCTGTATGTTAAATACCTTTATATCTGTTTCATTATCCGGCAGTTCTCTATCGGTTATTACTGCTTCAGCTTTAGAATCATTTATCATATAGCAGACACGATCATTCGGAAATTTCACATCTATAAACATATAGCTGCATCCAGCCTTCAGTATTCCAAGCATGGTTGCAATACTCTCTCTGGATTTGCTCATATATATAGCTATCCTTTTCTCAGGATCAATCCCATTATTGACTATGGTCTGAGCAACTCTATCTGAATATTTCTTTAATTCTTCATATGTATATGATCCGTTTGAATCTGTGATGGCTACTTTAGCACTATTCTTTTTAGCTGACTCTTCAAAATAATCCGAAATTGTTCTGATATATGAACTACTCATTTAGATCCTTCCTCCATCCACAATTAAAGTCTGTGCCGTAACATAAGAAGCTTCTGGTGAAGCTAAGAAATAAACGGCTTCTGCTACTTCTGATGCTGTGCCAAGTCTTTTCATCGGAATTTCAGATATTGCTTTCTGAATCTTAGGATTCTCTTTGTCAACCATTTCCGTATCAATAAAACCAGGTGCCACAGAATTTGCTCTAATCTTTTTTCTCGCATACTCTCTTGCGATGGAATTCATAAATGCAATTATTCCTGCCTTTGATGCAGAATAATTTGCCTGACCGACTCCGGGTCTGATTCCACCGGTAGAACTAACAGCTACAATACCTGCTCCCTCTTTGAAATTCATAAAAGGAAGAAGCTCTTTAACAACTCTCACACATCCCATGAGATTTACATCAATAACTTCATTAAAGCTGTCTTCGCTCATAGTCAAAAATGAGCTGTCTTTAATGATTCCACTGCAGAAAACCAGCGCATCGATACTATCAAATTCATTATCGATTTTGTCTGAAAAACTCTTTAATGAATCTGCGTTTGATGTATCTAATGCCGCTCCGGACAAGATCTGTGACCCATTATAATTGGCCTCCATCTCATCTGCCTTTTTCTTGGAATGGCAATAACTATAGATGACATTCCATCCCTCATCCAGGAACTTATCTACAACGCCCTTTCCAATTCCACCAGTACCACCGATTACTACTACATTTCTATTTCTCATAAGCCAAGCACCTTACAATAATAATTTCCTGTAATATCTGTGGACAAAACAGCTACCTTGCTAATTTTTCCACTTTCATTTGCATCTTTTCTAAGACCATTTGGAATATAGCCATGCTCCAGGATTGCCTTTGCCACCATCATCTTTGCTGGCAGTTCTGCTCCAAGACATGTTCCAAAATAGTCCTTGAAATTGTCTATATATTTAATATTTTTATAATCATCATTGATGATTCTTTTTTCTAATTCCTGTAATTGTTCATTAGTATCACTGCATATAACAACATCAGGATTATACTCATCCAAAACGTCTTTTACATATTCAGTGCACTCGTCTGCATCCACCTTTTCAGGCTCAAAAACAGCTGAAACACCACTCATAACCCTGCTGTCGAGTATGGTAATGCCCTTATTTCCTTTATTGTTATCTATTGCAAACACAACAGATACATCGCCAAAATTATTTTCCTTATTTCCGAATTTATTAATAGAAGCCTTCAGTTCGTCGCTATACTCTTCTACTCCACCACAGATCATTGCCTTTGCTTTGTCTTCGGCCATTATCATATCTGAAATATCAATTGGATCTGATCCCATGAGCATAGTGTTAGGACCTGTTATCTTTAAATCAATAGCAATTGTTCCCAGGCAGGCATTGTGTACAGTATTTGAAAATACAGTAGGGCTGCATGCATCGGGATCGCCATCTACAATCTGCTTGGCGAATTCCATATTTGTTTCAAGTGGGCCATAATCTGTAGAAAGAATGCATCCGATTTCTGCATTGCTTACATCGGGATTTTCCTCTCTATACTTGTCATAGCAATTAATCGCTGCTGTAGCTGCCAGATCAGCAAATCTGCTATTTCTCCTTCTTACCCTGCTTGAAAGCCTTGTAGTATAGTCTTTTTTTGTATTTAATACACCGGGTGTTTTCTGCTCGAGATTATTCCAAATCTCTTCTTCCGTATCACCCATTGGAGTAATCGCTCCAACTGCACGAATTCTTGTCATACATTTTCTCCTTTCTCAATCAGGCACAGATACTTATTCCTAAGTCCTTCCGGAATGCTAAGTTTTAATTTTCCATCTTTATCAACCGCTAAATGTTCTGTCCTACCTGTGCAAACCTTTTGATCCATATAAAACATTTCGAATTTAAATACCACTCTTATTTCATCTTCTATCCTAAAGTGTAGTCTGACGTCTATGGGTTCCTTAGATTTATATCGTACAGACTTTATGTATCTTAGTGATGCGTCTCTGACAACAAATTTGCACTCTTCATCTATTACCTGAACCCCAAAATATCTATCATCGGACATAAATGCCATTTTAGCTTCCTCTGCATAGCACAAGTATTTACTATGGTGAACTATTCCATAAGCATCTGTATCCTGAAATCTCGGATAACACTTATAACGATAATCAATTGATTTATACTGCTTCATCCATATATCTCCCTATAGCGATAGATGCTGAATTTCCTGCAAAAGCAAAGGAATTAGAGAGAGCGTAATCAATATGATCTTTTGCTGTTTTATTTACTACAAATTTTCCACCGGAATTGATAGGCATAGCATTTTCAAGATTCTGAGAAGGATAGATCTCATTATTCTCAATGCTTAATATTACAGAAGCCATTTCTATCGCTCCAGCTGCAGCGAGGCAATGTCCTATTTGAGCCTTTGTCGATGTAACACTTCCCTTAAATCCCAACTTATCAATCGCTTTGATTTCCATATCATCATTGATAATAGTTCCGGTTCCATGAGCGTTAATGTACTGAACCTTGTCAATATCAATATCTGCCTGTTCAAGAGCCTGCTTCATTACCCTATATGCACCCTCGCCGGTTGGATCCGGGCTGGTTGCATGATATGCATCATTTCCAAGACCGTATCCGAGAATTTCTCCTCTGATCTTTGCATTTCTTTTCTGAGCATGCTCCAGAGATTCAAGTACAAATAAAGCTCCACCTTCTCCCAATGTGATTCCATTTCTGCTCTGATCAAAGGGCCTGCATGGAACAGGGCTTAAGTTCTGCAATGAGTGGAAACCAAATGAGGAAAACTCTGTAAGTGGATCAATTCCGCCAGCCACTACCAGGTCTGCCTTACCGGAAATAATCAGAGAATATGCAATTCCGACAGCAGTAGTACCTGCAGCACATGCTGATGTGTTGATATATACCGGTCCCCTTACTCCCAACTTCTTTGAGAATTTGATTACATTTGTTTTTGCAATTGAATCAGGGATTTTCTCCTCAACACTGGCTGTAATATAATCATTTACGCCAACTGATGTAGCAAATGAAAAACCAGCTTTATTCTTTTCTTTTCTGATATCTTCAGCAGTAAGTCCTGCATCCTTCAGCATATCTTCTGATAAATCTTTGAACAGTCCCTCAATTCTTGATTCCTGATCGATCTGCTCAATTTCATAAACATAATCTTTATTTACCTGACCAAAATAATCTGTTCTGAGCTTTTCGGTATTAAAAAGTGTAGTCTTCTTAATACCGCAAACAGCATTTCTAGCCTTCTCAACAAACTCAGTAGTTCCATTTCCACCAGAACAGATCATACTCATTCCAGTAACAACTACTCTCTTATTATTCAATTGTTTTCTCCTTCTAACTTAGAATCCAAAAACTCTGCGATTGACTTAATGCTGCGAAGGTACTTCTTCTCTTCGTCATTCATCTTGATTCCATACTGATTTCTGATTGCAACAACGATCTCAAGCGCATCTACTGAATCAAGTCCGATTCCCTCACCATTCTCATCTGCAGAAGCAAACAATGGTGCCTCAAAATTAACTTCCTCTACTACTACGTCATCAAGGCCTAACGCATCGATGATCATCTCTGTTACTTCAACACATCTCTCTTCAACTTTTACCATCTTTTTTCTCCTTTTCTTATGCTCCAATGAGAAGCCTGTCTTCTGTTATTTTTACGTCTTCTGAAATTTTTCCGTCTTCAATATAGATTTTGTTATCTCCGTAATTGAAGATCTTGCTATCATGTGTAACCAGTACAATAGTTGCATTATTCTCACTCATAATGTCTTTAAGACAATCCATGAACATAAGGCTATTCTTACTGTCAAGATTTCCTGTTGGCTCATCTGAGAAAATATATTTTGCGTCTGAAATAAATGCTCTAATGATGGCTACTCTCTGCCTCTCTCCACCTGAAAGTGACTGAATAGGCTTTTTTCTGATATTACCCAGCTTCATAAGATCCAAATACTTATCGATCTTCTTTTCTAATTCCGTGGTAATTTTTTCATTTCTCATAATCTGGTTGATTTTGATATTGTCTTCAACATTCAGGAAATTAAACAAATTCAGATGCTGAAAAATGAAGCTTATATTATTGAGTCTAAATGCATCTCTCTGTGCTGGACTCATTGAGTAAATTGACTCTCCACCGTATTCCACGCTGCCGCTTACATCATTTATAAGACCGGCCATAGCATATAGGAAAGTTGTTTTACCTGATCCGGAAGGACCTGAGATTGTTGTAAGTACGCCTTCCGGAATGTCACAGGTTATTCCGTTAAGAATCTCTCTATAGGATTCGCCCTCTTTTACCTTGTAGTGCAAATCACTTATCTTTATCGAATTATTGTTCATTTTTTCACCTCATTAGTTATCCGTTACATACTCATTGATTTTGTCTGTATAAGCCTTATTTACTGATAATTTCATAGCCAGGTATCCAGCCAGATTCATAAATATGTATGTTATTACCATCACTAACCAAGGGAACTTAGTTTCAATAGGAACATCTATATATTCCAATGTCATTGTTATTCCAACATTTATAAAGCCATATGCCAGTATTCCGCCAATTATAAATGCTATTGTAAATACACTGAAGGATTGCATATTATAAGTTCTTCTAAGCGTATTTTCGTTGCATCCCATAGCCTTTAGTCTGACTATTTCCTGCTTATTCTGTTTAGAATTTGCAGCTGCATAATGTACAAACATAATTAGTGAAATCAAAATAATTACAAATGCTGAAAATTCAAATATCTCTACACCATTTATTGCATTGTCGTAGCTGTTATCTGCAATCTGCTGCTTAGTAACCATATACCTTTGAAGTACATTGTCATCGCTTTCCAGAACTGCTAATAAACTATCAGAAGCTGAATGAATGTATAAGGCATTGACCATTTCAAAGCCTATGATCTTCTGCAAGTATGATTTACTTACATAACCATATCTTCCTCTGCTACCATTTGCTATAAACCTTCCGGCGATTCTGAACTCAAAGGTTTCTGTGCCTAGTTTTAATGAATATGTTTCACCAACTTTTGAATCTGAAATAAAGTAATTCGGTAAATAAATACCATCAAAGTTTTCATCATCCAGACAATCAGAAGGGTCTGTTCCATCTGTCAGAACCATTTTTTCACCATATTTTGCATATGCAGAATCTACAGCATAAATGGTATTTGTATAGTTTTCATCATCTGTCATCTCTAAATTGATTCCAAAGGCAATTTCTGCATTTGGATCAATTTCGTTAACTACCTTCTCATACTCCTGCTGGCTGCGGTGCTCAACAACATCCGAATTAACCAGTAATTCTGTAAAATAGATATTCTGCTGAACTGTGCTCCTGGCGATCTCCCTCATTGATTCAAACATGCCTATCAGGCCTATGCTTACCATAACTCCTACTATCAATGTCGAAATAATTGGGCTTATCTTTTTATAATTTCCCAATGTAATTCTATGGGACAATCCTACTGAAGTAGCTTTGGTTCTATATGCGAACCAGATCATGAATTTGTTAATAAGGATAGTTAACAGGTCAAGATTTAGGAAAATACCTATTATTGGCAATATGCCAGTCATCACATTATCTGAATCAGAGTGAATTACTCCGTACATTATCAGTGCAATTCCGATCAAAGATGATATCAGATCAGTTTTTGTTAACTCCCTTACACGTCCGGTTTTATTTGAATCTCTCATTTCCAAAAGAGGATCAAATTTGGCACATTTGTAAAAAGTAACAGCCAGACACAGGAATACAACGATTAAATGTAAAACTATAGATGCGATTATTCCGCTAACAGGTATTATTCTTGATTCAAGCTCCAGCATTCCCGAGATGATGTTATAAACAACTTCCATCGCTACAATTCCAATCGGAATAGCTATTACCTGATAACCCAGAAAATTTCTTACATACAATCCGGACAGTCGCTTTGAGCCAAGGCCCATGATTCTTAGCTGGATATTCACATTTTTCCTGGATTCAAATACTGTCTTACAAATAATCTGCATGATCCAGACAGAAAACAGTATGCACATGATAGAAACGGCTATGAGCATTGAAAAGTACATTGCTAACTGTTCATCGTGTGACACAAGTTCTGCTTCTGCCTTGATCTTCTGCACCTCTTCTGCAAATTTACAAAACACACCTGTAATAACAATGTTCAAAACTGACATAATGATGAACAATATTGTCTGACCTTTGTTTTTTTCATTAAGTTCTTTAAATATTGTATTCATGCGTTTTCCATTCTTTTTTATTCCCCCCCACACATGTGGTGGGGGGAATAAAATGTTTAATTGTTTAGTTGATTGATTAGTTGCAGCAGTTAGCGCATCCAAGTGATGTAGCTGTTACAGTCTCCTCAATCTCCTCAAGGAGCTCGTCATCCTTGAACTCTACTCCAGTTACCTCTGTGTTAAGTACATTCTTCTTATCTTCTGTTGTCATTTTCTTTTCTCCATTCTTTTTGTTATGTTTTTATTATTGTTTGTATTATTTTGTTTTCCGGATCTTATCAGCCGCAGCAGGAAGAGCATCCAAGTGCAGAAGCTGTTACAGCCTCCTCGATCTCCTCAAGAAGCTCATCGCTCTGGCGCTCTACTTCATTAACCTCGCTGTTAAGTACTACCTTCTTATCATCTGTTCTCATTATTCTTTTCTCCATTCTTTGTATTATTGTTTGTATTTTTTGTTTTCTGATTCTTTCATTAGCAGCATGCAACACATCCGATGTAAGCTGCTGTTACTGTTTCTTCAATTTCACTTAAGAGCTCAACGTCTTCGCGCTCTTCACCCTTAACTTCATTGTTAAGGAGTTCTTTCTTTTCTTCATTTTCCATCTTCTGAACCCCACTTCCGAATCGGATCAACCGCAGCAGCTGGCGCATCCAAGAGCTGAAGCTGTTACAGCCTCCTCGATCTCCTCAAGAAGCTCCTTGTTCTCGTCCTTCTCTACCTGGTTTACTACCTTCTCATCATAGTTCTTGTTTTCCATTGTTTTTTTCTCCTTTGATTTTTAATTTTTTTAGTTTTTTATATTTGAGACAGATTCCCGGCCGGCAAATCTGTTAACTCACTAATTGATCATTTTTGCCTTAAGTAAAAGACAGATCTCTTACTCTCAGTGCGAACTTTAGAACTAATGCAATTACAATTCCTAAAAAGATCGCTTCAAATATGTGTGATGATACACACAACAGATTTAACCAATATCTGACATTTGCATATACACTTATTACGCTGGTTGAAAAAAGAGCTAAGAGAATAATTCCACACAGCTTAACATCATGCTGTTCAGGCAAAGTCTTTTTTCTTACAATACTATTAAGGCAGTTATATCCTTTAAGTCTGATATTCATAATGCCTATAATATTAGATACAATGTAGTATCCATCAGTCATTCCGTATAATCCCAGGTTCGTGATTATCAGGCTGAAATGTGCTGAGATCCAAATATCTATTACTGCATCCGGGATATATTTCCCCCACAATGCCTTTACAATAATTCCCGAAATTGCCAACAGGTAGTTGAAGTATACGCCTCCAAGCATTACAGCTATTTTCTTATACTGTTTTTCAAGATTTAGTCCAAAATACTGTACCAGCAAAAGTGGACAAATATAAAACCAGCCAATACTTACACTTTTGATCTTCACTCCAAATAGTTTGGCTACAAAGCAGTGCCCCACTTCGTGTAATCCCATTACAAGCCCCGGGTAAAGCGTGATTGTAAAAACAATTTCCCAGATTCTCATGTGAATATAATCTATTTGCTTCGGTAATAATGCTCTGCTCTGGTAAATATAAATTCCACCTGCAATAACGCTTAACAACAAGAGCATTAGTTTTACTATCTCGTTAACCTTTGGAAATAACTCCTTATCGTTAGGCCTTATAGTTACCAGTTCTTTGCCCAATGATTTGAACTCATTAAAAGCAGTTTTTGCCTGAATTCCATTATCCAGATAGCCTAATCTGTTGAAGCTGTTAAATAGTCTCATTTCCGTTTCGCTGAGTTCATCGGGCTCAATATCCTCATCCCGATACTTATCGATAAACGCTTTTGCTTCTTTCGCATATTTCCTGTCAATTTTCATAAAACTATTTATTTCTCGTATACCTACCAGAAGGATCTTTCCGGTAAGCGTGTAATTGACACAATAATCAACGTCTTTTCTTACTTTCACAATTGCTCCTTTCCTGTTTAAATGTGTGTTTCATTAAACCTAACCAGTTTCCTTGTTACTTCATGTTTCTTTTCCTGATATACAGTGGCAATAAACTCGATGCATTTATAGACAATGATGTTCATCAGGACACATCTCTCTTCCAATTCTTTTGACATATCGCCATTTACACTGTGCTGAAGGCCCTTGCACCAAATGGCGCACACCTTGTTAGCGATGCACTTCTGACAGTTTTCACCTGTACATCTGTTTGCATTTCTTACTTCCTGGTATGGCTTAAACTCATCTAATGTCTTCTTATCTTTGATCTCTGCAACATTTAGGCCGTATTCCCTGAACTCAGTAAAGGTATGGCAGGGATACATGATCCCGTCAGGTGTAACTGAATATGAATAACCGGCAGAGCACTCATTTTGTCCCATCTGCATCAAAAGACGCAGCATCATTCCAACAAACAGTCTTGGTGTTCTCTCGATAGTGCCGTTTGCCAGGCAATCAAGATAGTAATCAGTAATCTCTTCGCAGAACTGGATATACTTGGCTTTGATATTTTCATCAGAAAGATCTATCTTATATCTCTCATCGTTTGTGGAAACCGGAATGACATCGTATGCGCAGATAGGCAATGCTTCCATTTCCTTGCACCACTTAACAGCCATTCCCTTTTCATATTTTTCCAGGTGCTGTCTGGTAAAGGTGTACTGAACAAATACTCTTATATTCCTTTCAAACATCTTGTTCAGATTTCTGATGACCAGATCGTAAGTACCGGTATTGGCACTTGAAATTCTGTTGGCATCATGAGCCTGTTTTGTTCCGTCGATACTTGTACCTACTGTTATTTTGTATTTCTCAAGGAAATCCAGGATTTCATCAGTGATGATTGTTCCGTTGGTGTTAACACCCATCTCAGGAATTTCACTTTCGTCGTAGTTTTCATATAAATACTCAACAAATGTCCTGATTGCTTTGAAATTCAGCAGAGGCTCACCACCGAAAAATGATATTTTCTTTACCCCGTCGTGAAGTTCTCTTACATGCTCATATACTTCAATGAACTTCTCAGCTGTAAAGAAATGACTCTTGTGAGCATTTCCGTATGTGCCATCATGTGCATAACAATATTTACATCTGAGGTTACATTCTGTAGATGCCAGGAAAATCAGAGTTGGTCTCCAGTCTGAATCGTGAACAGATGGGATCTTCTTATTCATCTTTTTTGAAAGTAAGATGGTTCCTCCTTCAGGATCTTCCTTAATAATTTCCAGGGTTTCATTATCATATAAAACATCTTTAACTATCTCGAAACGCATAAAACACACTCCTCCAATTCGTCTATTGCATTTGTTTCTATCTCTTTTAAGTTCTCAAGTAGTTCATATATTTCCTGATCTATACATTTGCCGGTTAAAATTGATGCCTTCAAAATTCTTGAGATTCTTCTCCATATATTTCCGGATTTCTTCAAAGCACTGTCATCTGATCCGTATTTGTTTTCCAGCGCTATACCCAGTTCTTTTCTGTAAAAAAAGGCGCTTCCATTTTGAATGCTTTGTAAAATCATGTATTTTTCAATTTTCCCGAATTGCTCATCCCATCTTTCCCTGAGGATCTTTGCAAATTCGTCATAGAAATCTCTTCCGACCACCCATCCACCGGTCTCATCTTCGTAATTTGAGCTGCTTCTGAGATTATTAACATGTTCCAGAATGCAATCCTGAATCTGTTTTTGTGAGACGTATTTTTCACCTGTTAGATGGATTATTTTGCATGCACTTTCCAAAGGTTTTACCTTTAAAGACTGAAGCTTTATCAGATCCTCTATTTCGATATGGTCCTCATGCGGTCCTTCGTCATATTCAGCGTAAATTCCAAGTCCGTATTTGGTTTCTCTTTTAACCAGAAATGTACTAAATGCATGTATGACCTGAACCACATCTGTTTTCATTTCCCGTATCTTTGAAATGTCCATATACGGTATTATCAGCAGCAGATTCTCAAATTCACTGTCTTCCAAATCATACAGATCAGTTGCATTCATTAGTTCATACTGGACCTTTAGTCTGTCCAGAAGTTCGTCTATAAGATATATTCCTCTGCCCTGTAGAACGAATAATTCCTTCCCCGCATAGTACATCTTGTTCAATTTATTATTTATTCCCGCACACAGGACTGCGTCATCGTAGTCAAGTCCGTCTATGATTTTGCTTAGTAATGTTAAATCGCAGCTTTTCAATGTTATATCCCTTCTAATTCACGCAACGCCTTTATTCAAGAAAGCTTCCATTTCTTCAACTGTTCCGATTGAAGTGATCTTCACATCTGTGAGATGTTCGCTTCTGGCAGTCCTCTTCACAAAGCCGGAAAGTGTATGGCCTGGGCCAATCTCTATAAACTCTCTTACTCCATTTGCAAAAAGATATCTGATTGTCTGTTCCATTCTTACCGGTTCAACAAGCTGTCTCAAAAGAAGATCTCTAATGTTCATATTCAAATCTTTTTCTGTTCCGAGGCAGTTAAACACTACCGATGTATTCATTTGACCGAGCTCTACAGAATTAAGTGTTGCATCTAATTCATTTCTAGCCGGCTGCATCATTCTTGTATGGAATGGTCCGCTTACTTCCAACTGAACAACTCCGCTTGCGCCTCTCTTCATTGCTTCATCGGCACATGCATTTACTGCTGCTTTTTCTCCGCCAATAACTATCTGGCCCGGACAATTGTAATTTGTTATGGATACACATCCCAATTCGCTGTATGTATTTGTAAGTTCGCCGAGTACTTTTTCTTCTAAACCAAGAACTGCAACCATTTGGCACTCAATTCCTTTAGATGCATCATCCATGGCCTGTCCTCGTTTTGCAGTGATGTCTATCACGTCCTGAGCTTTAAACACATCTGCCATTTCAAGGGCTGCATACTCACCAAGTGATAAGCCTGCGCAGTAATCAGCTTTGAATCCGTTATTCTTAAGAATCTGTGAAATGCCTACTGTAAAAGCAGTTATGCAAGGCTGTGTGTATTTTGTAATTCTCAGAAGATTATCAGGATCTTCAAAGCACATTCTTTTAAGATCAAAATCCAGATCGTTATTATCGAAGAGATTTTTAAACTCACTATATCTGTCATAGAAGTCAGCACCCATTCCAACTTTCTGGCTTCCCTGTCCTGCATATAAAACAGCTTTTTTCATATCTGACTGCCTCCTGTTGCTAACGTGTTCTCTTTACATGTTTTAAGATAAAGCACCGCAAAGCTCTTCTCAACGATAACTCCGTGTATCCCCCTTCTAATTCCGTGAATGATTTTTTAACGCCATTAAGCGTTTTCTTAATTCCTTAAACGGATATTTTTATCCCGTTTAACGGGCTAAACGTCACCAGACGTTCAACTTGGCTCAATTAGTACATGACCCATCCACTTGTGTAGCAATAGCAGATACAGAAAAAGCGTCCTAGAAAACTACCGTTTTCTAAGACGCTCTCTCCACCTTTTTTTAACTCTTCATAGCTTAGCAGCCATTTGCCGATTAAAGTTGTATAACGCATCTCCGCTGTATCCCAGCGTTCTGATGATCAGCCCTTTCTTGGCTTTTGATACACCAGACAGGATATCATCTTTGCTGTCTCCAATATCTTTTACATAATTGGCTATATCAGAAAGCTTGTCCTCATCGGGGGTATAAATATATAGCATCCCACTGTGGGTATAATTCCCCCACATTCCAAGCCTGTCATTTCTAAAATCTGCCGGTGAAATCAGTGTGTGGTCAGCAAAGCTCAGACTATCATCTATATAAATATTTGTTCTGCTTCTGAACTTTTTAAGGCCGTATTTTTCACCCATTCCCACTCTTCCGCAGGAAAAAATGTCTCCATAGACAAGTTTTGCCCCGGAATCCAGGCGAATCTCATTAGTTGCCTGATAATCGCTGTTTGCATAGGGAATAGCAGGAAATGGCATATATTTCAAGGTAGCATTCTGTGCCACTTTTATGTTTAGTCTTTTCTCCGCTCTGTCATCCTTTGTATCCAGAATTTTCTCATAGCTCTGGGATAAAAAAGAGACATAAGCATTCTCTTCAACGTCAATAAGGCATTCGAAGATATCTCCTGCAAGGAGCCCAGCGGATGCCGACATCAGGATAACCTCCATTTTATCTCCATCCATAAAGGGATGCATGATCATATATGGTGGTGTGAAGAAAATATTCTTTATGCTTGTTTTTCCATACTCATAGTCACATATAAGTTCAAGCCTGCTCTTCATAACTACATCTCATCAAATAACACATCTTTTTTTATCCAATCTATTACATCTGAAAGACCTTCCAAGGTCATCAGATTAGTAAAAATGTAAGGTCTGTCCCCTCTCATTCTCTTTGAATCCCTGGCCATAACCCCAAGATTTGCCCCAACCATAGGCGCCAGGTCAGTCTTGTTAATCACAAGAAGATCTGAACGGGTAACACCGGGGCCACCTTTCCTGGGAATTTTTTCTCCCTGAGCCACGTCAATAACATAGATTGTCGCATCCGCCAGGTCAGGACTGAAAGTAGCTGACAGATTGTCTCCTCCGCTTTCCACAAATATGATCTGTACATCAGGAAACTTATTTGCCATCTCCTCAACAGCTTCCAGATTCATGGAACAGTCCTCTCTGATGGCAGTGTGAGGGCAGCCTCCGGTCTCTACACCGACTATTCTTTCTGCAGGAAGAGCTGAATTCTTTATCAAAAACTCTGCGTCTTCTTTGGTGTAAATATCATTGGTAATAACGCAGATGCTGTATTCCTTGGACATTTCCCTGGTAAGCCTCTCTATAAGGGCAGTTTTCCCAGAACCTACCGGTCCTCCAACTCCGATTTTTACATAACTCATATTAGACTCCTCCTATTAACTCATATATTGTCTTGAATACAGATGCTCATGCCGCATGCTCTCTATATCAAACATACTGCCTCCTACGCCAAGATCACAGACAGAAAGTGCTGCTGCCTTTTTAATCGCCGCATCAATCCCAGGAAGCATTTTGTTTAGGACTGTCTGGCCCTTTGCCTGTGAAAGCGGCACAGTCTTTACAGCATTTGTGACCATGGCACTTAACTGGCTGTACAGAAAAATATATGCTGCATCTTCTTTTTCCATTCCGATATCTCTGGCATATAAAGCCACAGCTATAGGATAGACTCCGTTTGCTTCCCCAGCTTCTATCATCTGACCGTAACTGTTTAAAAGCGGATAACCGGCCGCATCTATCTCTCTCCATATCTTCACGAAGCGTACCGCCAGCTTTGAGCTACCGTTTCTAACTTCCATAGGCGCTTTCATTGCAAAAGAAATCTCATCCAGCATTTGAATATCCTCAGAATATGCCAGCATAAATGTCAAAAGGTCGTTGTAACAGCAGATAGAAAGGTAGCTTTCCATATACTCTTCCAGGTCCTTATGGCTGCATATCCTGTTCTCAAGGACAAAGGTCTCTAAACCATTCGATAACGTAAACTGGCCAATCGGGAACATGCTGTCATTTGCCTGCAGCATGCCCAAAAGGCCCGCAAAATTACCCTTCATGATGACCACCGTGATGTTCGCTTCCATGATGATGCTCATGGCTTTGTCCATGGGCCTTGCATACGATGTAGTCCGTAAACTTCTCCGTTACTTTCTCAACCTTGAAGCCCAGCTTTTCCATATAGAGATAGGTTGGCTCATCATAGACAACCTTCACGGAATCCTCGGATATCTTGGGTGAAAGATGCCTGTTTCCCAGTTCAAAACAAGCTCTTCCCATCTCTTCCATCGAGGATACATTTACCTTTAACAATTCCGTTGGTTTAACCATCACAACGTAGATACTTCTTTCAGTCTCTGCCAGAATATCCCCTTCGGTAAAAGGATCAGAAACAGCGAGCCCGAACTCTAAGCCATCACAGGCAGTCTTCTTCATTCTCTTTTTCTCAAGCTCGAACCACTCAAAGCTTACAGGTACGATTTCCTTCTGAGTTTCGCAGGTTTTTACATTTCCCAAAACACTCTCAATTATCATCATATTCCCTCCTGTCAGAACAAAAGATATCTCTGGGCCAAAGCCAGTTTTTCGAATGGTTCACAGGTAATCACTTCTCCATCTACTTTAACTGTATAATTCTCAGGGTCCACAAAAAGATCTGCTATCCTGTCGTTAAATTTCATATCTTTTTTGCCGATGTTTCTGCAATTTGATACAGGTACAACCTGCTTTTTCAGGCCAAGCTTTTCCTTGATGCCTGCGTCATAAGCAAATTTGGAAACAAAGGTCATTGATGTTCTGTTAACTGCAAGTCCCTTTCCACCGAACATATCCTCATAGATAACAGGCTGAGGAGTCGGAATGGATGCATTGGCATCGCCCATCCTTGAGGAGCAGATAAAGCCGCCCTTAATGATATGCTCTGGCTTTACGCCAAACATATCCGGTCTCCACAGAACCAGATCTGCTACCTTTCCAACTTCTACAGATCCGACATAGTCAGAGATACCGTGGGTAATAGCAGGATTTATCGTATATTTGGAGATATATCTTTTTACCCTGAGATTGTCATTTCTCTCTGAATCTCCCTCAAGGGTTCCTCGCTGCTGCTTCATCTTGTCCGCTGTTTGCCAGGTGCGGGTAATTACTTCTCCAACACGGCCCATAGCCTGTGAATCCGAACTCATCATGGAAAAGATTCCCATATCATGAAGGACATCTTCAGCAGCTATTGTCTCAGGACGTATTCTGGAATCCGCAAACGCTATATCTTCCTTGTTGGTCTTATCAAGGTGATGACATACCATAAGCATGTCTAGATGTTCATCTATAGTATTTCTGGTATAAGGCATTGTAGGATTTGTAGAGGAAGGAAGAACGTTAGGCATCTGAGCTGCCTTGATGATATCCGGTGCATGACCGCCACCTGCTCCCTCTGTGTGATAAGTATGAATAGTTCTGCCACCAAAAGCATTTATGGTGCTCTCTACAAATCCGCCTTCATTCAATGTATCTGTATGAATAGACACCTGAACGTCATAGGCATCTGCCACATCAAGACATGTAGAAATAGCTTTGGGAGTAGAGCCCCAGTCTTCATGAAGCTTAAGACCACAGGCTCCGGCTTTGACCTGCTCTGCCAATGTGGTAAGGGTAGATGAATTTCCTTTTCCAAGAAAGCCCAGATTCATGGGCTCATTCTCAGCAGCTTCCAACATCTTCTCTATATTGAACTGTCCCGGTGTACAGGTGGTAGCATTAGTTCCGTCTGAAGGGCCGCAGCCTCCGCCTATCATGGTAGTAACACCGCTGTTCAGAGCAGTATGTATCTGAGTTGGAGAAATGAAGTGGATATGTGTGTCTATGCCACCTGCTGTGAGGATCAATCCTTCACCGGCCATAGCCTCAGTAGATGCCCCGATTATCATTCCCTCCGTCACGCCATCCATGATATGGGGATTTCCCGCTTTTCCTATACCGGCTATCTTCCCATCCTTTATGCCTATATCAGCTTTATAAATCCCTGTGTAATCAATGACAAGTGCACTGGTAATGACAAGATCAAGACACTCTTTATCCTTATGAGTAGATGATTGTCCCATGCCATCTCTTAGCGATTTGCCACCGCCAAATTTAGCCTCATCCCCATAAACACAATAGTCTTTTTCAACCTCTACAATCAGTGAAGTATCTCCCAGGCGAACTCTGTCTCCTGTAGTGGGGCCATACATTGCCGCATATTCTTTTCTGGATATCTCGTACATCTATCTGCCTCCCTATATTCCTTTGAAGCTAAGTTCTCTGGCTTTTTTGAATGCTGCTTTTTTAACTTCCGGATCATCAATAAAACCTTCCACAAGACCGTTTAGTCCATGGCCTTCTCTTGTTCCGCCAATCGCTACCAGATTAACTTCTTTGGTCTCTCCCGGCTCAAATCTCACTGCGGTTCCAGCAGGGATATCAAGTCTCATTCCATAGCTTAAGGCTCTGTCAAATTCAAGCTCCTTATTCACTTCAAAGAAATGGAAGTGAGAGCCCACCTGTACCGGTCTGTCAGCAGTATTCACTACTGAAACACTGACTGTTGGCTTATCTGCATTAAGCCTGATTATTCCTTCCTCAATCAACATCTCCCCCGGAATGCATTTTCCGGTAGTGGGAATAGGGTCATGAACAGTGACCAGCTTGGTCCCATCAGGAAATGTGGCTTCTATCTGAATTTCATGGATCATCTCCGCAACACCATCCATGACATTTTCAGGACTCAGCATCTTTCTGCCCATCTGCATAAGCTCTGCCACACTTTTCCCCTCTCTTGCAAGTTCCAGAAGTTCCTTGGAAATATAGGCAATCGCTTCCGGGTAATTTAATTTTATTCCTCTTTTTAGCCTGCCCTCAGCTACTTTACCCGCATAATGTAGCTCCAGCTTACTTAACTCTCTTGGTGTCAGATGCATCTTTTCCTCCTTTGATCAAAAGCTCTCCTGTAATTTTCTGTTGCTGTTGCCTTCTTTATAAAGAAGGTGCAGCCATTTCCCGGATTTGTACCTGAAGTACCCCAGAGGCAGCTTATATAGTTCAAGGACTATATAAGCCGCATAAATGATAACCACGTTATATCCAAGGGCTCCTGCGACGAGTGTCAACGGCATTCCCACAAACCAGATGCTCCCCATATCCATCAGGGTGAGATAGGCTATGTCACCGCCGCTTCTAAATATTCCTTCAACGTTTATATTGTTGTTGCAGTTAAGGAATATATAGACCGCCAGGATTATCATGCATTTGGACACATAATCGCCAACCTTGGTTCCTTCTATTGAGTAGGCCATAAGCATTGGTGTTCTTATGGCATATATAATGATTCCGGAGACGATGCCAACCACAAAGGCTGTAACATGAAATTTGTCGCAGTATCTTTTTACCTTGTCCAAATCGCCTCTTCCAATCTCGTTTCCAATAATAATCGTGGATGCTCCACAAAAGCCTCCCGATGCAATCTTGGCAAGCATCTGCAGTGTCTGCATGATGGACATTGCCGCCAGGGCTTCCGTACCTGCCCTTCCGTATATGATGAAATAAATAGTTGTTCCGAGGTTCCACATCATCTCGTTTCCGATGAGGGGAACTGCTCTTTTTACAAAGGCCCTCACATAGGAGAGGTCATAAGTAAAGAGCTTTAGAGGATTTCTCATGATCTCATTCTTGCTGACCACAATATAGATCACCAGTGTAATGATGGAAGTGATACGGCAAAGCACTGTTCCAAGGGCTGCACCGGTAACCCCAAGCTTGGGGAATCCAAGTTTTCCATAGATAAAAATGTAATTGGCAAAGCAGTTGATAAGTACCGAGCACACGCTCTCTATCATGGTCACTTTGACTTTGTTCATGGATCTAAGCATATATTCCAGCGGGAATATGATACTCATCATGAAATAAGCAGGAACAACAGCTCTCATGTACTCCACACCAAGCGCCACCACGATCGGATCATTGTTAAATATCAGAATGAGCTGGGTTGGAGCCACCAATACCAGCGCCGAGAATACTGTTCCCATAAAAAGAGTTATCGAAAGAAGCACTCCCAATATCTTTCTGAAGCTTTCCTTATCTTTGGCTCCCCAGTACTGGGCCAGGAACATTGCACAACCGCTGCCGCTTCCATACAAAAATGCATTGTATAAACTGAGCAGTTTGTTGGATGCGCCAATGGCTGCGATGGCCTCAGTTCCCAGGGAGCTTACCATTATCTGATCAATAAAATTTATGCACTGAGTAAAAATCGACTGTACCAAAAGAGGCAGAACTGTCACAGCAAGGAGTGTAAAAAACTCTTTATTCTCTTTGGATCTGTCGTACGCTTTCATAAAATCCACCTCTGCCTTCCTGGTCTTTATTCAAGAGCCTCTCTTCCTTCCGCTCCTGTTCTCACCTTTACGACTCTTTCAACTTCATAAACAAAAATCTTGCCGTCACCGATTTTTCCTGTATAAATAGCTTTCTTGATTGTCTCTATCAAAAGAGCTAACGGCACTGTACTAATAACTATTTCCACCTTTACCTTAGGGATCAGATGTGACTCAAGCTCAGAACCGCGATAGTACTCAGTGTTTCCCTTCTGGATTCCACAGCCGCTGACATTTGTAACTGTCATGCCTGTAATCTCGATTCTGTCAAGAGCTTTCATGAGCACTTCGAGGCGGTTAGGATTCATCACCACAACAACCTTTCGAAGCTTGCCGTCAACCTTTCTGTACTCCTCAGGCATATTCTCCACAGTAAGAGAATCCAAATCAATTGACTTGGCTATGCTGTCCGGTGTAGGACTCGTAAAGAGATGTCCTGAATGTCCGGTAAAAGAACTGAGCACTGCGCCGTGTTCAGATACATCAAGTCCCTTGGATTCCTCATCCTCTGTTACCCTGATTCCGATAGTCTTCTTAATCACTGTAAATACGATCACCATAGCTGCAAATGCCCAGGCAAATACTACAGCCACACCTAAAAGTTGTACAAAGAAAAATCTGAAAAGACCTGTATACAAAAATCCTGTCTTGGTTGAGAATACTCCTGTAAGAATTGTTCCCACAGCACCGGCTATACCATGAGCACTGATCGCTCCCACCGGGTCATCTATTTTCAGGACATTGTCTATAAGCTCAATCGCAAAGATGATGATGAATCCAACTACAATTCCTGTAACTGCAGCTCCTAATCCATTCATCACATCACAGCCGGATGTGATTGCCACAAGACCTGCCAAAGCTCCGTTAAAGGTCATTGAAATATCAGGTTTGGAATATCTTTTCCATGATACAAACATTGATGTAACGCAGGCTGTAGCAGCACATATCGTCACATTGAAAATAATTCTACTGACCATTCCTATGGCGTCATCCCCAGTTATTGAAAGGGTTGAGCCTGCATCAAATCCGTACCAGCCAAACCAGAGAAGAAAGATACCAAGTACTCCGAAAGACATACTCTGTCCAGGTATTGCTCTTGATTTTCCCTTAAGATCGTATTTGCCAATTCTGGGTCCAAGCATCTTAGCGCCTACAAGCGCTGCTGTACCACCGACAAGGTGGACAGCAGTTGAACCTGCGAAGTCGTGGAAGCCTAACTGATTAAGCCATCCTGCTTCGTTCCAGATCCAATGAGCACTCATAGGATAAACAATTGCACTGATCATAATTGAACAGACAATGTAAGCACTGAATCTTGTGCGCCCTGCCATCGCTCCAGAAACTATTGTGGCTGCGGTACAGCAAAACAGCATTTGGAATACCAGATAAAGTGTCAGTGGAATAGCTCCTATTCTGTATTCACCGAAGGTAAAGAAATCTATTTTACCGATGATTCCTCCAATTGATGCGTTGTGGATAAATCCAAAACCCACGAACCAGAATATGATTGAGCCAATGACAAAATCCACCAGATTTTTCATCGCTATGTTTCCGGCATTTTTGGCACGAGTGAAGCCCGTCTCAAGCATTGTAAATCCTGCTTGCATTAGCAGCATCATGGCTATAGCCATCGCCACCCATAAAGAATCTATTGCTGAATACATGAGGCGCCCTCCTGTTACTAAAAGAGTTTATTTTGTGTGTACATAAGCTACCGAGAAGTTCCAGAAGAAGTTAGCACCTTCTTCATACTCGAAGCGGTCGTTGATGATATAAGTATCAAGTGTCTCGTATAGAGGAATTACAGGGCAATCTTCGCATGCTACTTCCATAGCCTTTAACATGAGTTCTGATCTTGCTGCATCATCCTTGAGAAGGTATGACTCTTCAAGATATGAATCAAACTCTGCGCTTGTATAAGCTGATTTGTTGGCACCGCCCTGGTAATTTGAACGGCCTGCAAGACAGTTTGTCATATAGCCTGTCGGATCAAGCCAGTCTGAGATCCAGCCTGTCATAAGTGCGTTGTAGATTCTGTGTCCGGCATCGTCAACTGTGTAGCCATAGCTTATTGCGAAAGATTCTGAAGATTGGATTTCAACAATCTTACATGTAATCGGAAGTCCTGACTCAGTGATCATTGACTGAACCATCTCTGCTCCTGTCTTGTATGTGCTGGTGGTATAAAGAGTAAACTCAAATCCATCAGGATACTTGGAAGCTGCCAGGGCCTCTGCTGCCTTCTGGAAATCCTGATTATAATCGACTGCTTCTGCTCCTGCCTTTGTCCATGCGTCTCTGTCAATCTCATACATTGAAGATGGTAAGAAGAAAGAATCCTTAGCCTTGGAATACTTGCCACCGATGATTCCTGTATATGCTTCTTTGTCAATGCAGTAAGCTACTGCTTTTCTGGCATTAACGTCGTCGAAAGGAGCCACTTCACAGTTAAGTGCAATATACGAAGCATTTGTTCCTGAATAAGATGTGATAGACATTCCCTTGGCACTCTCATAAGTAGGTAGTGTCTCTGCTGAAAGGTTTCTTGCGTAATCAATCTGTCCGGACTGAGCTGCAAGAGCTCTTGAGGTTGCATCCTCGATAACCTCATATACTACTTTATCTACATCAAGAGATTCAGGATCATTCCAGTAATATGGGTTCTTAACAAGTGTTATCTCTGTTCCAGACTCCCAAGAGCTCAACATATAAGGGCCTGTTCCTACACATGAGCCTGACAGTGTACCATAGTCATCTCCTTCCGCCTCAACAACTGCTTTTTCTACAATTGAACAAGGGGATGTGGCAGGAACAAATTTCCATGTTGCATCGGCCTGTTTAAGATAAACAGTAAGAGTATAAGCTTCTTCATCAACTTCAAAGTGATCAACTGAATCAAAGAGATATGACATTGAGTAACCATCATTTTTTACTCTTTCCATGGAATAGAGCACGTCTTCCATGGTCATATCATTTCCGTCTGAGAACTTGACACCTTCTCTGATTTTGTATTTGTAGGTTGTATCATCAATCTGCTCCCAGCTCTCTGCAAGACATGGATTCAGGTCGGAACCCTCCATTGCAAAATCAAGGAGCGTGTCATAACAGTCATAACCAATAAGTGTACATGCAGTTGTGTTAAAATCCTGCGGGTCCATTGATGGTGGTTCCATGTTAAATCCAATGGTAAAAACAACTTCTCCACCGTCTTCTTTTGCTGCTACTTCGGATGGTGCTGCAGCAGTTGAGCCTTCTGAGCTGCATCCGGATAAAAGCGTTCCAACTAGTGCCGACATTGCTACTACTGATAAGATTTTTTTCATAATACTTTTCCCCTTTCCTACTCCTCTATTAATGGATAATGACAAGCCACATAGTGATCATTTCCTACTTTTTTAAGCTTGGGTGTTCTCTCAGAGCAAAGACCTTCTCTGAATCTTGGGCACCTCTCTCTGAATCTGCAGCCCTCTTTGACATTCACTGCATTAGGAATCTCACCCTGCAGCAGCTCGTGTTCTTTCTCCTCCAACGGATGTTCCTTGGGCTTTGCTGATATCAATGCCTTTGTGTATGGATGATATACGTGGTTGTACACTTCCTCTGTCGGTCCCATCTCAACTATCACGCCAAGATAGACAACGGCAACTTTATCACAAACATGTCTGACTACAGTCAGGTCATGTGAGATAAACAATATGGTCTGACCTTTTTCTTTTTTAAGGTCGATCATAAGATTAAGTATCTGAGCCTGAACCGATACATCCAGCGCCGATACCGGTTCGTCAGCAAGTATAAACTTGGGTTCTACTAACAGCGCCCTGGCAATTGCAAGCCTCTGCAACTGTCCGCCCGACAGTTCCTTGGGAAGTCTTGTAAGAACGTCATCTGTCAGGTTAATGTATTCGATAAGTTCATGTATTTTTTTCTCTGATTCCTCTGTAGGGATCTTATATACCTTTGCTATCTCCCTGAAGGTCTGTCCTATGGTTTTCTTAGGATTAAATGAAGCTAGCGGATTTTGGAAGATCATCTGCATGTTTTTTCTGTAGGCCTTGATTGCTTTGGGGCTAAGGTCCGATATCTTTTCCCCGTCGTAGTACACTTCTCCGGAATCTATATCCAAAAGCTTTATGATGCATCTTCCGATGGTGGATTTACCGGAACCTGATTCTCCGATGATTCCGAATATCTCACCTTTTTTAATATTGAAGCTTACATGGTCAACAGCGTGCAGATATCTGGCATTTGCCCTGTTGATTCTTCCTTTGTCCAGTCTGAAATACTTTTTGATATCTTTTACTTCTATGAGGTTCTCTGCCATATCAGGACACCTCCTTTATACTTTTTGATCCCTGCAAAACGAAATGACATGTAGCTGTGTGACCTTCGCCTATTTCAACTGTCTGTGGCAGCTTGTTAAGGCATCTGTTTGTCGCTCTTTCACACCTCTTAGCGAATGGGCAGCCGGTAAATTTCTCATATAGTAGCGGAGGAGCCCCGGATATTGTTTTCATATATTCACCGCTGTCCCCTTCCTTTGGATTACTGTCCAGGAGGGCTTTGGTATAGGGATGAGCCGGATTATCAAATATGTCCAGAACAGAACCAGTCTCAACAACTTTACCTGCATACATAACAGAAACTGAATCACATACTTCAGCGATAACTCCCAGGTCATGGGTTATGATGATTACTGAAGTTCCAAATTCTCTTTGAAGTCCCTTTATCAGTTCGAGAATCTGCGCCTGAATTGTAACGTCCAGGGCAGTTGTCGGTTCGTCTGCAATAAGAAGCTTGGGCTCACAGGATAGCGCCATGGCTATCATTACTCTCTGTAACATTCCTCCGGACATCTCAAAGGGATATTGCATATATCTTTTTTCCGCTGGCTGAATTCCAACTTTTTCAAAAAGCTCAAGGGCTTTTTCTTTGGCCTTTGCCTTACTGAGCCCCTTCTTGGCTCTTATCTGTTCTGCGACCTGCTCACCTGCTCTCATGATTGGATTAAGGGCAGTCATGGGATCCTGAAAGATCATGGAGATTTCATCTCCCCGAAGCTTCGTCATTTCTTTTGACGAAAGAGCTACGATATCCTTTTCTCCGTCGCTTGCTGCAAAATTGATTTCTCCGGTATACTCTGTCTTTTCCGGATCATGGAGTTTCATAATAGCTTTGGTTGATACTGATTTGCCGCATCCGGACTCGCCTACAACTCCATGTATCTCTCCTCTTTTGACTGTGAGATTGACTCCCTGTACTGCATAGATAATTCCCCGGACTGTCATGAGGTTTACGCATAAATTCTTTGTTTCTAAGATGTTATCTTTATCTATCATTTACGCCACCTCCTTTTTCCTAGCCGCTTCAAAGCTTGGAATCAAAAGCTTTCTTCTGTACTGCTTGAAGGTAGGCATCTTTCTCTGTCCAGGATCTATATACGTTTGAATTCCATCGCTGAAGATGTTGATTGCGATTGATGTGATCATTATTGCCAGCGCCGGTGCTATCAAAAGTACAGGATTAAGATAAAGCATTGACATTCCGTCTTTTAACAGGGTGCCCCAGTCAGCTTCCGGTGGCTGAACACCTATGCCAAGATATGAAAGTGTAGCCATTGATGTGATGGCAAGTCCAATATCCAATGTGAACTGCGCAATCATCGTAGTTACTATATTAGGAAGAATGTGAACAAACATTATCCTCGCATCTGAATATCCAAGGGATCTGCAGGCCTCTACGTACACTGCTTTTTTCTCGGTCATGATAAGTGACCTTGCAAGCTTGGCAGTAAGCGGTGTATATACGATTCCAATAGCAAGAACTCCTGAGTAGGTTCCTTTTCCAAATGCTGCTACAAGTACAAATGCTAATAATAAAGAAGGAACGGCACAAACTATATCCCAGACTCTCATTACTATTGCATCAAGTCGGCCTCCGTAGTATCCGCAGAGCATTCCGATCGGAACACCTACAATTACTTCAAATCCAACAATCAGAAAAGCGTTCACTATGGATGTCTGAGCTCCGCACAACAATCTCGACAACAGGTCTCTGCCCAGTCTGTCTGTTCCAAGCAAATGTCCTTTTGTAAAGGCTCTTGCCAGGGAAGCCGAATAGTCATTTGCTTCAGGTTCATAGGGTGCGATAAATCTGGCTAACACTGCGCATATCACTATGAACAAAAGGATTGCTCCACTAACTATTACCGGTATGGTAAAAAATGTTCCGTTGCTTGATTTCTTCTTTTCATTTCTCATAGTCAGCTCTCCTTTCTTATACAAGTGATACTCTTGGGTCAACTACTACATATAGGATGTCTACCAGGAGACTGATAACCAGATAAATTGTAAGCATCAGCATTACCAATATCTGTACTACCGGGTAATTGTTGGTCTGCACCCCTGCCACCAGAAGTCCTCCAATTCCGGGGAGGGAAAAAATCTGTTCAACCAAAACCGTGCTTCCGATTGCTCCTGCCAGTGAGTTGCCTGCCACGGTAAGTACCGGGATTACTGCGTTATGAAAAGCGTGTTTGTAAGTCACCGCCTTCTGGCTGATTCCCTTTGCGGCTGCAGTTGTTATATACGGTGACTGGAGCTGTGATGTCATTGAGCTTCGTGTCACTCTTCCTAGTAATGCCAGATGTCCGAGGGACATTATCAATGCCGGAAGAAGTATTCTCTGCAGATACTCTTTTGTATTTGAATAGGTTCCTACGAAGGAGTAACCTGGAACAAATTTGGCAACTATAATAAGTACAACTACGCAGATCAAAAATCCGGGAACGCTGGAAAAGAACAGCATTGCTAAAGAAATTGCAGTATCTATCGGCTTGTTTCTATGTAAAGAAGCGATTACGCCTAAAAGAATTGCCATTATCGTACCGACTACAAAGCTGATACCTACAAGTCCGAGCGTTACAGGAATTCGTGTAGCAATAAGTTCATTTACATTCTGTCCGCTTGTGTAGTCCTTACCGAAGTCTCCTGTAAGAGCATCTCTCAGCCAGTATATATATCTAAGAAACAGCGGATTATCTAATCCATATTCTTCAGTAATTCTTGCCTTGAGTTCGTCTGAAGCCTGTTTCTCTCCAATGATCACTGCCATTTCACTACTACCGGATAACCTCAGTAGAAAGAAGATTGCAAAAGAAACTATTAACAGTATCGGGATCATTGCCAACAATCTCTTTGCCACATACATTAAGTATTTTTTCATAACCTCTCCTCCTTAACTTTATTGCTATAAAAGCAAAAGGGCGGAACGACCTGAATCAGGTCATTCCGCCCTTGGAACCTCGTGTTCGTGTGATTTTATTGGTGATGATAATACGCTCTGTTCAAGGCAAAGTCAATCGATTTTCGCCATCTTTTTATTCTTTATGACTTTTCCACACTTTGTGTCGGACAAAGGTTTTATTTTTTTGAACGAATTGCACACACGTATATTAAGGCACAATTTAAGTTATATTTTTTTCAAAAAACACCGTTGACCTTTGTCTTACACAAAGGTGTATCACCTTCAGTAAGAAAACACGAAAGAGAGGTAATTTGTTATGGAACACAGGCCAATGGTAAGAGTAAAGCGGTCTCCCGCTTGTACTGGTTTTTCTACTTTCTTTAATCTTCCATATGAAAAGACACTGGAAGATGTTGATTTTGTCATTACAGGAGTCCCCTTTGATACACATGTAACTCACAGAACCGGCACCAGATTCGGTCCTGATGCAGTCCGCGATGCATACGCATTCCAGGCATATTCAGACGCCTTCGGTATAACATTGTTCGATCATATTAAAGGTGTAGATTACGGCGATCTTAATGTACTTAATGTAAACCCGGATGCCACACACGAACATATAAAAGAAGCCATCAAAGAAATTGCAGGGGCCGGTGTTATTCCTATCTGTGTAGGCGGCGACCACTCAATTGCATATCCTGAACTGTGCGGATATAAGGAATCAATCGGCAAGGTTGCCATTCTCCATTTTGACTCTCACTCCGATACAGGTTATCACGAGATGGCGGCTGATGCCCCTCATGATCACGGCACTCCATTCAAAGATGCAATCCTGGATGACTGCATCCTCACAGAATCTTCTGTTCAGATTGGCATGAGAGGCCTCACTACTCCTATAGCAAAGGATTACAAATTTGCCACTGATCATGGCATGACAGTAATATCTGCAGCCAAACTGCATGAGATTGGCATAAAAGCAGCTGCAAAGATAATTCGTAAAACAATCGGCGATGCACCTGTTTTCCTGACCTTTGATATAGATTTCCTTGATCCTGTATATGCTCCAGGAACCGGGACACCGGAGGGATGCGGTTTCTCAACATGGGATGCCATTGAACTTATCAGATACGGTCTTATCGGAAAGAACATCATAGGAATGGACCTTGTAGAGGTAAATCCTCTTTATGACACCAGCGAAAAGACTGCTCAGGCCGGCAAGCGAATCATCAATGAGGTACTTACTTTGCTTGCCTGCAAGAAGGCAGGAATTACCAAATATGAGGACTTTGGTGAGTAAATAAAGTCAGCAGAAATCAAATCATAGAAAGAGGGAAAATAGTATGGAAAAAGAATTCGAGTCAGGTTTCAATACATATAAAAGCCTTCCTTATAAGGCAGATCTTGCTAAATGTGACTATGTAGTAGCAGGTATTCCCTGGGACTGTTCCACCTCAGGAAAGCCGGGAACCCGCTTTGCACCGGATGCACTCCGTACCTGTTACTGGAAAGGTATGGGCTACAATCAGAATCTTGAAGTATCATCAGAACTGGCTATAGGAACTGACTATGGCAATATGACACTCAAAAACGGTTACACACTTCCCACATTCCACATTATCACTGATGAAATGAGAAAGTTCCTGGAAGCAGGTGTAATCCCGATTATCCTTGGCGGCGATCACTCTATCACTCTTCCTGAACTGCGTGCCATGTATGAATTCTACGGTCCTATGGCGCTGATTCACTTTGATTCTCATCGTGATGTTCGCTGTACAGGAACCAAATACGATCATGGTAATCCATTCTCAAGAGCTTTTGAAGAAGGAATAATCGATCCCGCTCACTCTATACAGATTGGTATAAGATACAGTATCCACAGTGAAGAATACTGGAATTTCGGAATCAAAGAAGGAATGAAGGTCATTCCCGGTTCAGCCCTTCTCGACATGTCTCCCGATGAAGTCATCGAGCAGGTAAAGGCTCAGGTTGGGGATTGTCCGGCATTTTTGACCTTTGATATAGACTGTCTTGACCCCGCTGCAGCTCCAGGAACCGGTACTCCTGTTCCCGGCGGCCCGGATACATACTACTGCCGAAAGATTGTTCGCGAATGCGCTTCCCAGCTCGACATAAGAGGCTTTGACATTGTCGAGGTAGCACCCGATATCGACGCAGGCGGCATTACACTTCAGGCTGCCGACGGTCTTATCGTTGAAATGATCGGTTCTATCGCAAAGCGCAAAGAAATGGGCACTTTGGTCCGTGGAACCGGTATAAATCTTCACCCTGACAATCCTCAGAGAACTCTGGAAATTGAGGCTGAAAACTTAAAGGATGAGGAAAACTCAAAGGGAAGACCTGAGAACACAGGAATCAAGACTATTTGTGGCTTAAAGCCTGAATCAAACCTTGAAAATTTAAAGGACCTTGATGCTGTCATTTATGGTATGCCATATGACTGTGCAACCTCTAACAGACCAGGCACAAGATTCGGCCCACGTGCCCTCAGAAAGCCATGGGGTTTCAACGCCTACAGCATTGAGTTTGGCTTTAACGCACATGAGAACTTTGAAGCAAGAGACTTCGGAGATTTCAACATTTACTACAACAGCATCAACGAGACAATGCATTCTGTAACCAAACAGCTTGATAGCATTCTTGCTGCCACAGATGCTGTAACTATCGGTATTGGTGGTGACCATGCCCTCACTTTTGCAGAACTTCGTTCAATGGAAAAGAAATACGGCAAAATGGCATTTATCCACTTTGATTCACACACTGACACATGGGATGCTCCTGATGAGAATGGTAACACCATGATCAACCACGGAACACCTTTCAGAGTAGCTATAAATCAGGGTTCCCTAGATGCAACCCATGGTATCCAACTGGGACTTCGCTCAGGTGGTGAACACGACCATGATTTCGCAAGAGATCATGGAATGACCATCATCAATGCACATCAGATGCATAAGATTGGTCTTGAGGCAACTGCTGCAAAGATCCGGGAAGTAGTTGGTGACAAGCCTGTATTTGTTACCTTCGATATCGACTTCATCGATCCTGCCTATGCCCCTGGAACAGGTACTCCTGTTATAGGCGGATTTACAACAGCCGAGACTTTCAAGCTCCTTCGTCTTGCTCTCCCGGGACTTAACATCAAGGGCATGGATCTTGTAGAAGTTGCTCCTCAGTATGACACCGCTAATATCACAAGCCTTGCAGGTGTACGCATTATTTCAGAGTTCCTTACCTGCCTCTCATACACCAAAAATGTTTTGAATAAATAATTTTCTCTCCACACGAGTAAGGGGAAGCCTGATGGTTTCCCTTTTTTTGGTTATTTACTTTTATGTGTCGGGATTGTATTCTGTATTAAAGTTTTTTACGGAGGTTATATATGGATTCCAACAAAGAGTTATTATCTATTTCCGAAATGGCCAAACTCAGACAGGTTACCACAGAAACACTGCGCCATTATGACAGGATAGATCTTTTCAAGCCCAGCTACACAAACCCGGAGACCGGATACCGCTATTACTCTTTTAAGCAGTACGAAGTCCTTGGAACCATCAAAGAGCTGTCTCAAATGGGCATGAAGCTTGAAGATATCAAGTCTTTTCTCAATCACCGTAACCTTGATGAATCCATCTCCATCCTGAAAATTCAGCATGAGCTATTGGTAAAAGAAATCCATGAAAAAAAGGCTCTTGAGAAGATAATCCATGAAAAAATAGAATTCCTTGAGAATATAAAACAAAACAATCGTCTGGGGGAAGTTTTCGTTACCCATTATCCCGAAAGACATATCCTTACTGAGGGAAATCCCGGTATGACTGTAAAACAGATGTGTCACGAAATCACATCTTTGGAAGGACATCTTGATGAGATTGCCCCTGTTTTTGCCTCTAACCGCATTGGAGCATTATGTTATAACTCAATTTCATCTGTTAACCCCGAAGATGAAACTTTTGACTATGCCCCTTTCATTGAAGTCGATTCTAAATATAAAAAAGATCCGCTGTTCAAAACTATTCCGGAATCAGACTATGTCTGTGTCCGTTATCATGGCCGCTTCGGCAACTATGCTGACGCCTTCAAACTTATCACAGATTATATGTCCCAAAACAACCTTGAACAGAACGGATGCTTCTATACAAACTATGAACTTGATATTACCCTAACCACCAATTACGATGATACAATTCTGTTGCTTCAGGTTCCTGTAAAATAATCTCTGGACTTACTGGCCAGTAGTAATAAGAACAATTATTCTGTGCACAAATAGAGCCATTTACAGTTCATACATTTCCTCATGAATCCTAGATTATAAAGCATCATAATAAGCCTTGTAACGATACGCAGTTCGCCTGCTTATCTTACCTTCTGCCACTATCTCCATTATGGTCATGCCACTTTCAAATTTGACAACAAAGTCATTATACGACTGGGTCCAAGCTGCGTCATGTTTCTGTCTGCCAGCAAACTTGCGTCCTCTGTATTCTTCAAGTTCAGCTTTCAGATTAGCATTTTCCACTTCAAGTTCACTGATCCTCTGCAGAGCTGCTTCTAAGGTGGTTAACATATTTGCCTCCTATGCCAAAATTATTATGACACTATTATAACCATTCAAAAAGAGAGTGCCAATTTAATATTGACACTCTCTATATTATGCCAAGAATTTACTATCGAACAGATACTGAAAATCCTTTGCTTCCAGATACATATTCTTTTCCCAATATTGTTTAAGGTACTCAGAATCATCCAGATCACTTATCATCTTTTTATTGATCTCAAAATTCTTTTTTTGTGCTTCTGTAACTTTAAAAGATACTCCATCACATATTTTCTTTATTTTTTCTGCTATAACACCAATCTGCTCTTCCAGTTCTGCCTCAACTGAAATCCCATTTTGGAATATCAATTTACCAACTATGCCGCTTCCCCATGCTAGTAGGAGCTTTGTCATGTAATTAGTTGTAATTAACAATTCCTTTTCATTACAAACCGAAACCAGTATGCCCAGTTTTCCAACCATTGGCATTGTATAGCACCACAGCGAGACATTCTGTAAAAATATCTTCATACTCTCTTCTATTTCATGTCCCTGTTCTTCTGTTATAAATAAAACCAATTGAGATTCACTTAGTTTCTTTGAAATAGTATCATCGCAAGCAACTTCAATGTCCGTTTGCGAAATAATAGAATACTCTCCAATTATTCCTTCTTTTTCAAATCTATCAACAAAGCCATCCAATACCTTTTCAAAAATCTCTTTGTAATGAGTTGTGTTACCAACACATACAAACATTTTTATCTTTTTCATAATTCCTCTCACAAGCAAAGAATAGATGTATCAATAAAACACTTTTAACATTACCTTATGTCTTATCAATAAGTCATTCTAAACTCCGTGAGTGATATATTTAACTTGTTAAGTGGTCATATCAACTTAGCAAGACTATTTTAACCTTTACCGAAACTGCTTGCCGAAGTTATTAAAATAGTAGTTGTACTCCTTGTTACTGTTAACTTCTTTTTCATCTTTCTACCAAATTCTGCCAAGTTTTCTTATAAATGTATTGACATGCAATTATCTGCCAATTATACTAGCAAATAACAATTTTCAGAAAGCGGTATGAAGATGATACACATTTACCTCGTCGATAATTTCAGATCAAATGATGAAACTCCCGTGAATACCAATCAGGGGTTTATTCGTGATAAAATCGATGAGGATAGGTTAAATGCATAGGATATTAGTATAATTGCATTTTAATCTGTTAAAAAGCCTCATCAGACTATAGTTTGATGGGGCTTTACTTATTTAATAAAACAATCGGAGGAGATGTTATGGAACTTATCAGAGTACAGGATTCAGATTATGAGAAGACTTATGAGCTGTATATGTCTTTCCCTGAGGACGAAAATGGCTACATAAACAGTGTTTACGGTTACAATTACAACCAGTTTCTTGAATGGATTGAGAAAAAGCGCAATTGGTCTTTAGGGAAAGATTTACCTGAGGGCTTTGTACCTGATACAACCTATGTACTTTCTGATAACGGTGTCTACGTTGGTGTATTTAACCTTCGCCACTATCTAAATGACGCATTACGGGAAGGCGCCGGGCATATAGGATACTGCATATCCAAAAAGTACCGAGGAAGGGGCTACGCCACAAAAGGACTCGCTCTTACTCTTGATAAAGCCCGTCAGATCAATATCCATGAGGCATATCTTTCTGTAAACAAGAGCAACCCTGCCAGCCTACGGGTGCAGATAAAAAACGGCGCAGTTATCCATCATGAAAGTGAGGATCATTATTTTACAAGAATTAAAATGATAGATGCTGATGGTTCCAGAGAGAAGATTGTTGGAGATTTCTATAATCAGTACCTTG
>JAEEGL013197388.1_pt1 | contig 37814 bp, 30 predicted proteins | sample 9134231 | NCBI WGS metagenome assembly JAEEGL01 (sample SAMN16246548, study PRJNA631951) | gut metagenome | biome: gut microbiome; feature: rumen; material: fiber-attached | host: Bos | place: Iran: Karaj | collected 2018-10 | reverse complement strand
GTCAGGCCGCCGCAGCCGGAAAAGGCGTCGGCGCCGATGGAGCGCAGCCCCGTCTGCATCGTCACGGCGGTCAGGGCGCTGCAGCCGGAGAAGGCGTTGTAGCCGATCTCCGTCACGCCGGCTGGGAGCGTCAGCGTGCCGGCGAGGCCGCTGCAGCCGGAAAAGGCGCCGGGGCCGATGGCCGTCACGCCCGCTGGGATCGTCACGCCCGTGAGATCGGCGCAGCCCTCGAAAGCCCAGCTGCCAATCCGCGTCACGCCCGCGGGGATCGCCGCCTCCGTCAGCAGCGCGCCGCCGACATAGAGCTTGCCTGTATGGCAAAGCGGATTGGCGGTGTCATTCGCGAACTCGATTGCGCTCCAGGACGCCAGATCCGCGGCGTCGACCCGCGTGATATTGTCGCAGCCGGCAAAGGCACATGCGCCGACCTCCGTCACGCTCGCCGGGAAGGAGACGCTCCTCAGCGTGCTGCATCCGGAAAATGCATAGGCGCTGATGGCTGTCACCCCGTCGGGGACCACCAGCTTCGTGACGGCCTTGCCGTTCAGATAGAGCACGTGGGCATACGAAAGCGGGTTGGAATAATCCGAAGCACACTTCATGCTGCACCAGGCGGCGAGGTCGCTGATGTTCACGCGCTTCAAGGCGTCACAGCCGTAGAAGGCGCGGCTTCCGATATCCGTCACGCTGTTGGGGATGGCCACGCTCTGCAACGCGCTGCATCCAGAGAAGGCGTTTCTTCCGATGGTCGTCACCTGCTTGCCGCCCAGCGTGGAGGGGATCGTCACGTTCCCGCCGGCGCCGCTGTAACCGCTGACCGTTGCGGTGTTGCCGCTAATGTAATAATCCCAATCGCCTTCGGACTCCGCACGGGCGGGGGCGGAGGCGAGCGGGAGCAGGATGATCGCGAGGATCAGGCAAAACAATATGGGAATGGTCTTCTTCACTGTCATGGCCTTCCGTTCTCCTTTTCAGGATAACACGCAAGGATGTATGATAGCAGATTTATGATAGCACTTCTCCGGGAGAAAGGCAATGGCCGGGACGTCGAAAACGGTCCGATTGCGGCGCAAATGAGGATGTCCGGATCCTTCGGCTCAGCTCGGAAAGAAATCGGAGGGGTCTCCCCTTGCGAAGGGAAAATGTGTAAGCGTCAAACTGACAAGAAAATGGAGCCCGCCGTGAGGCAGGCTCCATAGGGAGTGGCGTTATGAGGTTGGGATCGCCCTGCATTGGCTTGGGGCATTCTGCGGCAGACGTGCGGAGGCCACGTTGGGATCGTTAGGTTTGCGCTTCGGCGCTTCGGTAATAACCCAGGTCAAATAGCGGCGCTGTACAGCCTCTTGTTCTCTACAAACGGGATGTTACAATGGAGAACCGTCTTCGGAGCTGGCCGACGCATGGGCAAACATACTATTTGCGACAATGATTATTTGTCTACACCTGATCTCCTATTTCACAGCCATCTCTGCTTCCTCTTCGACTGACACACCGCAATTCTCCTCTTCTGCTTCTTCAGCGGCGTCTTCATCGTTGGCCGCTTCTTCTGTATCCTCATTGACGGCTTCGCAGTTGCCCTCTTCCTCCACGTTTTCTGCGGCGGCTTCGTCGTTGCTCTCTTCTGCCGCATTTTTGGCAATGGCCTCGCTGTTGACTTCCTCCGGAGAGCGATAAGTCGGAATGATTGTGCGAAGCAATGCGATCAGTTCCTCCGACGGCAGTTCGTCCTGCAGCGCCTGATCCAACGTTTCCAGATAGCCGCGGATGTCCTCTTCGCTGATGGTCTGCTGCTGTTCGATAAAAATCTTCTGATTGTCTGTCGCGAGCAGCGTTTCGCTCTTCATCAGAAGCTCCTCATAGAGCTTCTCCCCGGGGCGCAGGCCGGTCTCAATAATGTCGATATCCTTATACGGCTCCAGGCCGGAAAGACGGATCAAGTTTTCCGCCAGGGTCAGGATCTTCACCTGCTCACCCATATCGAGCACGAAGATCTGATTTTGCTTCGCCATTGCGCCGGCCTCCAACACGAGCTGCGCCGCCTCGGAGATCGTCATGAAATAGCGGATGATCCGCTTGTCCGTAATGGTGACCGGGCCGCCCTCTTCGATCTGCTTCTTGAACAGCGGCACGACCGAACCATTGGAGCCGAGCACGTTGCCGAAACGAACGGAGCAGAACTCCGTCAAGCTGTCCTCGCGGCTCTGGAGAATCATTTCGCAGAAGCGTTTTGTTGCGCCCATGCAATTCGTGGGATTCACGGCCTTGTCCGTGGAGATCATGACGAATTTCTTCACGCCGAATTTCTCCGCGGCGCGCACCACATGATAGGTCCCAAAGATATTGTTCTTGATGGCTTCGGATGGGCAGGCCTCCATCAGCGGCACGTGCTTGTGCGCCGCCGCGTGGAGCACGAGGTCCGGGCGATATGTATCAAAGATCTCGTAGATCCGCTCCTTGTCCCGGATCGACGCGATCTCCACGCGCAGATCGAGTGCGGTGCCGAAGTGGCGCTTCAGTTCCTGCTGGATGTCGTACGCGTTGTTTTCGTAGATATCCAGAACGATCAGCTGCTTCGGATTGCGCAGCGCCACCTGACGGCACAGCTCGCTTCCGATGGAACCCCCGCCGCCCGTCACCAGGACGACCTTGTCCTCCAGGAATTCACGCAGCGCTTCTGTGTTCAGCTTGATCGGTTCGCGGCCGAGGAGGTCTTCCACCTGCACATCCTTGACGTCGGACATGCCGAATTTTCCGCTTGCGGCGTCGATGATGAACGGCAGCGTCCGCAGGCGGCAACCGGTCTGACTGCACAGATTGAGGATTTCCTTGCGGGTCTCCTTCGATGCGGACGGGATCGCAAAGATAATGTCCGTGATGTCATTGTTTCGTGCGGCATAGAGGATGGAATCCCGTCCGCCGACGATGGGGATCCCCTCCAGATATTTGCCCCATTTCATCTCATTGTCGTCTATGGCACAGCAAATGCGGGCAGAGACATGCCGGTTGCTCAGGATTTCTCTGGCCAGTGCGCGGCCGCCCTCGCCGGCTCCGATGAGCATAATCCGCTCATCTGTTTCCGTCGACTTTCGGCGCGGAAGGCTTTTAAGCAGTTCCCAGAAGCGCATGCCGCAGCGGATCCCGACCAACAGGATCTCCTCCAGCACAAGCTGCATGAACTGCACGCTGCGCGGCAGCTTTGCGTTCAGCACATAGCGCAATCCGTCCGTCACCACGAACGCAGCCAGCACAGCGATCACCATAAACGTTACGTCGCGGATGCTGACAAAGCGCCATACAAAGCGATACATACGGAACAGCAGGAAAATGATCAGCGTCAGGATGATATCCATCGGCATATACTGAAGCCATGCCTGCACATATTGTTTCGGCACCTGAGCCACACTGAAATCGAAGCGTGCCCACAGCGCCAATCCCACGGCAACCGCAACGCCCAGCGCGTCCATGAGCATGACAAACAGCGCTCTCAGATCAAATTTCAGGCGCATACGCTTCATTCTCAGGCCTCCATGATTTCAAGTATCGCAGAAAAACCAATGGGATCTTGCTTTTTGTCGTATGTTATCACGACAGAAAAGCAAAGTCAATTGTCAGAAAGTCCCATTGGGGCACTCGCGCGTCATGAATATGACTCATCATTCGGGGCAATTGCAGTAAAAGCGACCGCAAAGCGGTCACTTTTGCTGCTTACTGAATCGTATTTATGCCTGATTGGGGACCCACGGCTCATAGGAACCGAATTCCAGAATGTCGGCGATGCGTTTGCAGGCATGTCCGTCCCCGTACGGGTTGCAGGCGTGCGACATCCGGTCGTATGTCTCCCGGTTCTCCAGCAGTTCCTTGAAATTGCGGTAGATCGTCTCCTCGTCGGTCCCTACCAGCTTCAGCGTCCCGGCATCCACGCCTTCCGGCCGCTCCGTCGTGTTCCGCATGACCAGCACCGGCACGCCGTAGCTCGGGCACTCTTCCTGGATCCCGCCTGAGTCGGTCAGGCACAGAAAGCTGCGCGCTTCAAAGTTGTGACAGTCAAACACTTCGATCGGTTCGATGATGTGGATTCGTTCGCAGCCGCCGAGCTCCGCCTCCGCCGCCTGGCGCACGACGGGGTTCATATGAATCGGATAGATCGCCTTGCACTCCGGATGCTCGTCGAGCACCCGGCGGATCGCTCGGAACATATGGTGCATCGGCTCCCCGAGGTTTTCCCTGCGGTGTGCCGTGATGAAGATCAGCTTCCCGTCTCCCACCCAGTCCAGCTCGGGATGGGAGTAATCCTGCGTAACCGTGTGCTGCATGGCGTCGATCACAGTGTTTCCGGTGACGTAGATCGTCTCCGGGTTTTTCCCTTCCCGTTTCAGATTCTCCGCCGCAAGCGCCGTCGGCGCAAAGTTGTATTTTGAAATGATGCTGACCGCTTGCCGGTTGAACTCCTCCGGATAGGGCGAATAGATATCATAAGTCCGGAGCCCGGCCTCCACATGCCCGACCGGGATTTGCAGGTAAAAGCAGGCAAGTGCGGTCACAAAAGTGGTGCTGGTATCTCCATGGACGAGGACCAGGTCCGGCTTGACTTCCTCCAGCACGTGCTTGATCCCGTTCATCACGCCGGTTGTGATGTCGAACAGCGTCTGACGGTCCTTCATGATGTTCAGGTCATAGTCCGGGACGATGCCGAAGGTTTCCAGCACCTGATCCAGCATCTGACGGTGCTGGGCCGTCACACAGACGATGGGCTGCAGCGATGGGCGCTTTTTCATTTCCAGAATGAGCGGGCATATCTTGATCGCTTCCGGTCTGGTACCAAATACGAGCATGATTTTCTTCATCGGTTCTCGCTCCTGTTATCTTTAGTCTCTGTTCCGGAACGCCGTCTCGCCGGATCGCGCGGAGCTGGCTCCTGAACCGGATTATACAACGCCCGCGCGATTGCGTCAACCGCTCCCTTTTCCGCGCGGAGCGGATGCCGTTAACGAATCAGCTCGATCATCCCGTTTTCGTTCAGGTGAAGGGTCACCGAATCCACGACCTCTTTGTAATTGTTATCATATACGACGACCTGCGCCGCTGCGTCGGCGCGGAAATAATTCCGCCCGTCCACGGTCAGCATGCCCCGCGCGGCAGACAGCTCGCAGCGGTCCTGTCCCCGCCCGGAATCCACGCCGATTTCAAATGTGCTGATCCCGTCTTCCGTTTCCTCCGAAGGCAGGATCTGCTTTTTCCCGCACCATGCGCAGGAAGTGCCCGATGCGTCCGGATCGATCGCATATTTTTTCAGAAAAGCGGTCCACGTGCTGTCGTTGCCGGGATCTCCGACGGGCTGGTTCAGTTGGATCAGCACCGTAAAATCATCGTCCTGGATCTGTGCATACCAGCTTCGGAACGCCTCGATCTGCGGCATCGTCTTTCCGGTCTCTCTGGCTGCCAGGTGTTTCTGAATCAGCGTCTCTGTCCTTTCTCTCCACACCTGACGCATTTCGTCATAAGCCACGATATCCGCATCCCACGCCGCATACATCGCTTCGCCGCGATGATCGGGAAGATCATAGCGGGAAGAGAGATATTCAATCAGAAAGGCGGTATATTTTTCCGCTCCGAGCTGGTTCACATGGTTGATATCCTTGAAATCCGTTTCAAAATCCAGGCCGATCTCCCGGTAGTATCGGTTGAAATTCACAAAATCGAACCCTCTGTCCGCGATGCGTTTTGCTGCGGCGTTCATCGTCAGCCAGTCTGCTTCCCCGATGATAAACGGACAGCAGGTAAACAGGATCGGAAGGTCCTCTTTTTCGCAGTAATTCAGAAGGCGGTCCAGCGTTTTTTCCTGCAGTTCGGACAACTCTCCGATTTCATCCGTCACAGCCGGCTGCACGAACGGCGTGTGGACCGGCGCCGTGATCCCATACCCGCGGCTGACGCTGTGGAACTGCCGGCGATCAAGATATCGCCATTGAGATTCTTCCGCCAGCTGCTGTGTCTGCGAATGATATTTGAAAAGATCAATGTAATAGGACGGAAGCGCTTCCGCTGAAACCTCGCCGCGGTTTTTCAGAAAGCGTGTAACGCCTGCCCACCGGTTCACGGAAAACGTGGGGATCGAGTCCGACCAATTGCGGATCGAAGATTCGTCGGTATCGCTTGTCTTCTTGCCCAGCAGCAAAAGCGTTCTGAGCTCGCAGATGTAAAGCAGCGGCCGCTGACCGGTCGCCCGGCTCTCCCGGAGGGCATACTCGATCATATCCGCCGTGCAGGCCGAGGTCGCGCAGTTGTAGGAGGCGATCCCCTTTTCCTTCCACGCGGTCATCGGCTCGTAAAACCGGAGCACACAGCTCCCGTCGCACAGGATGACGTCCATGGGCTCCGCATTGGTATAAGCGGCCATGTTCTCTCTGGCTTCCGCGAGATTGCTCTTGAAGACCCAGGCGGTCCGTTCCAGTACGAACGCGCACAGCAGCAGGAACAGAACGCAGGAAACGGCTGTTTTCACTTTCTTCATTCCGTTGTTCTCCCCTCGGGTCAGAAGCCCTGATAGATAAAGGAACTGGCGTCGTAGCCCGGCCCGTAGAGGCCGTAGACCATCACGAGCAGAAGCAGCACGATCCAAACCGCCCATCGGAAGCCGACGCTCTGTTCCCTAATCCAGGTCCGTGCGTATCCGCGCTTCTCCCGGAGTCCTGCGGCCACAAAAAGGATCACCACTCCGACCAAGATCAAATTGACGTCTTCCCAGGTGAAGCCGAGCGTCAGTATGCTTCGGTCAAAGAAGATCCACGGGTTCAGCGCGCGGAAAGACTGCAGCAGCATCCGAAGCCGTATAAACGCCTCGGAAAGTTTGCCGGCAGAAAAGAACATTGCTCCCACGGCATAGATCAGATAGGTTCGCATGCTTTGGAATAAATGCCAGCCGAAGGATTCCGTTTTCACGCGGAGCTTCGCCTTGATCCGATCCGAAAGCGGTTTCGTCAGCTCCGCCAGCACCAGCATCAGCCAGTACCAAAGGCTCACGCCGAAAATGAACCGCATGGAGCCGTGCCAGAAGCCCATCACGAACCACAGGATCGCCATCCCGATACCCCACGGGATTAGCTTCCCGACCCGTCTGCCGAAGCGTTTCCTCGTCCGTTTCCCCAGCCCGGTCAGAAAGCGGCTTTTTAAGACAGGATAGTAAACGTAATCTCTGGCCCAGGTGCCCAGCGTGATATGCCAACGCTGCCAGAATTCCTGTGAGCTTCTGGCAAAAAACGGATTGTTGAAGTTTTCCGGGAGCCGGATGTCAAACAGCTCCGCCGCGCCAAGGACGATATCCATGCAGCCGGAAAAATCGGCATAGATCTGCAGCGGATACAGCAGCAGCGCGATCCAGGGCCAGAAGCCGGTACAGCTTTCCGGCGCGGACCAGATCGCGTTGGTGAGGATCCCGACCCGGTCCGCGATCACGAGCTTTTTAAATAATCCCCAGAGGATCCGCTGACTCCCGAAGCAAAGATTCTCATAGGAAAAGCGATGCCCCTTATAAAGCGTTTCCAGCTCATGATAGCGGCTGATGGGGCCGACCGTGAGCTGCGGGAAAAACGCAATAAACAAAAACAGCTTGACCGGATTCCGCTGCGCCTTCGAAATCTGCCAATAGACGTCAAGGATATAGGCGATCACCTGCGCAGTATAGTAACCCATACCGAGCGCCGCGGCGACCGGCAGTGCGGAAAGCACCGGAAAAGCCGGATTACGGTTGTGCAGCGCAGATGCGGTGTCTGTCCAGAAGGCGCTTCCTTTCAGCAAAAACCAGATCAGCGCGTTCGCGGCGACGGCGGCGACAGCAACCGCAGCGATCTTCTTCTCCCGGCCTTCTGCAGCGCTTTCTCTCTCCCGCTCTATCCGCCTAGTCGCGCTGTACGCGATCAAAGTAGATCCGATGAGGAAAATGATCGTGTATGGCACAGCCGCAAGGCAATAGTACACAATGCTCAGAACGAGCAGTACGAACCACTGACCTTTTTGGGGCACAAGATAATAGATTAGCACGCCCGCTGCGAGCATCAGGAAAAACCAGAATGATATAACCGTCATTTCGTTTACTGCCTTCCGCAAGGGATAATAATATTCTGACCGTTGATCGGGTCGCCGTCTTCAGCAAGCAGACGTGCAATATATGGCACAATATCATCCGGGACCAACACACTGCCGTTCGCGCTGCTTGCTTTGATATTGTCCCGGATAGCCTCCGGCAATTCGGTCACGAATTTCGTTTCGATGTATTCCGGTGAAATACCGTTCACGGTTATGCCTTTGTCTTCATACTCAACCGCCAAGGCTTTGATCAGCCCCAGCATGGCGTATTTTGCAACAACATAATCCGCCGAATACTTCGGCGGGATCCCCTCGACGGCAGCGGAAAGGATAGCAACGATCTTTCCTTTCCCCTGTTTTGCCATCCGAGGGAGGAATGCCTGACAAACCAGCGCCAGAGAACGCAGAGAGACGTCCAGACCCTGTTGAAAAACGTCCCAAGGTGTTTTCTGAAACCGCCGGAGCATGATCTTCTGTGCCGGGAAATGGACAATGTGCGTCGGGAGATTCCCCGACGCCTCGATCCCGCGGATCAGGCCCCGAACTTCCGATTCAGAAGACAGGTCGGCTCGCAGCAGCTGCAGTCTGTAGCCTTCCGTGTTCTTCAGCGCCTGCAGCTTATCATTCATATTCCGATAATGCGCCAGAATGTGATCGTAATTCTTTCCGATCGTCCGAATCGTCGCCATCCCCAGATCCGAGGATGCGCCAACAACAAGCAACACCATATGCCGCACCGCAGGGCGGTCACTCCGCCATTTCTAGGATCAAATCCACCATTTCCCCGACGTTTTTCATTGTGACCGTCTTCCCCATTGGGATTTTGAAGCCGAATTCCTGCTCCACCGCAACAACAAGGTTGATGTGCTCAAAGGAATCCCACTCTTCTATATCGTTCGAGGTCGTACTGTCTGTGACCGTGATCGTCTCGTCGTCAAACACATCTCTGAACACGCTGTTCAGTCTCTCATATGCTTCTTCTCTTGTCATATCCGTATTCCTTTCCGGTTTATCTCTGTACCAGAATTCTGAGTTTTGCCCGGGAGACCGTCTGTCCGTTTTGGTTGGTGATTCGTGCGTCTACCAGAATCAGCTTCAGATCATCCTGTTTTCCCGCGATAACGCCGGAAACCTCCAAAACATCCCCGGCAAAGACGGGCTTCCGAAAGCTCAAGTCGCTGACGCTGTGAATTAAACTGTATTTCCCGGGCAAGTAAACCCCGGCCAACGTGGAATACAGGGAAGCCGTCAGCATTCCGAACGTCACATGGCGGTCAAATTTCCCGCCGCTGATTTCTCTGGCAAAACCGTCGTCCCAATGCAGGGGATTCCCGTCGCCCGTTATCGCCCGAAATGCACCCTCCATTTCTGGGGTGACCGTTCTTGAAAAGCGTTCCTCCTGACCCACTTCAAGTTCTTCAAATGTGTATGCGTTCATACGTACGCCTCTCTGATCGCCCCTGCGATCGCCGCCGCATCCAGCCCGTTCTCTTTCCGCAGTTGAGAAAGTGTCCCATACCCCCTGGAAAACCTGTCGTGCAGTCCGATTCGGATCAAGCGCTTGTCCAATCCTGCCGACGCGATTGTTTCCGCAGCGATACTGCCCAGCCCGCCGCAGATGCTGTGTTCCTCCACCGTGCAGATTGTCCGGATGTCTGAAAGCTGTCGATGAAATACTTCCGTATCAAACGGTTTTAAAACCGACACGTCAACAACGGTCGCAGAGATGCCGTGCTGTCGCAGAAGATCCGCTGCCGCTGTCACCTCCTCCAGGATTTCCCCGGTTGTCAGAATCCCGATGTCGCCGCCCTCGCAAAGGATATCATAACCATGCTCCGGAAGTGCCTTTTCGTCTCCCATAAACTCAGGTGCACCGTGCATCCCCAATCTGATATAGACGGGGCCGGGATGGTAATATGCGTCTTTCATGCAGGCAGCCGTTTGCTTCGCTGTCGCAGGGGACAGGATCTTCAGATTCGGCAGGCACCGGAGCACGCCGATATCTTCCGTCGAATGATGCGTGGCTCCCAGCGAACTGACGGACAGGCCGCTGCCAGTTCCGATCAGCTTGACAGGCAGATTCTGCAGGCATATATCATTCCGGATAAACTCAAACGCCCGATAAGCCAGAAACGGGGCAGCCGTATAGACGAACGGGATTTTGCCGGAAAGCGCCATGCCGGCAGCTGCAGCGACCATATGTTCCTCGGCAATCCCGAAATTGAATGATCGTTCCGGGAAATATCTTCGGAACATTCTGTCCAGTCCGCCTTCTCCGCTGTCCGCTGTCAGATACAGCACGTTTTGATCCCGTTCGGCGAGCTCCATCAAGCCGCCGATACATGCGCTCTGCATTCGATTACTCCCTCAAATCCTCGGCTGTAAGACCAAGTTCATCCAGAAAGCATTTCAGTTCTTTCCGGTTGGGCAGTCTGAAATGCCATTTGAAATCGTTTTCCATGATGGAAACGCCCTTGCCCTTGACCGTGTGTGCGATCACGATCGACGGCTTCCCGTTCACAGGAAGGCTGACAAATGTGTTCCGCAGCGCTTCAACGTCGTGTCCGTCCGTCTCGGCCGTATTCCATCCGAACGCGCTCCACTTCTCCGTCCAGTTTTCCAGTCGTATGGTCTCTTTGACGCTGCCGGCTTTTTGAACGCCGTTGCAGTCGAGAACAACGATCAGATTGTCCAGAAGCAAAGACGCGGCGGACATTGCCGCTTCCCAGACAGTCCCTTCCTGGCTTTCACCGTCGCCGAGCAGGACGAACGTTTTTGCTCCGTTCCCGTCCAGTTTTTGCGCGGCAGCCATCCCAATGCCCGTCGACAGCCCATGCCCCAGAGATCCTGTGGACGCTTCGATTCCTGGAGCGTCTCCGAGATTCGGCTCACCTCCGATATGACAATGTGGCTGCAGATAAGAGAACAGCTCCTCCTCCGTGATGTATCCCGCCATCGCCAGCACCGCGTACAAGGCCAGCCCCGCATGTCCCTTGCTCAGCAAGAAGCGATCCCGCTCCGGCCAGTCCGGGACCGTTGGGTCATGCCGCATGATGCCTTTTATATATAGGGAATAGAGAATTTCCACTGCTGAAAAACATGAGGCCAGATGCGCCGTTCCTCCGCGATATCCGGCAAGAAAAATGTTCTTTCTCAGTTCCCTGCATTTTACGTCATCCAGTTTGCTCACTATTCTACCTCGTCGAACCGCTCGGTTTACCTTCGGATCAAAAATCGCAGATAATCGCGACAGCTTGAACCTAAAACTGTTTCACCCATTGACCTTCATGACGTTTTGTTTCTTTTCATATGCCTCAGGAATCTCGAACTCCCAGACCGTATTCCCCGCCGCGTCCTCAGACAGCTTCCGGAATCCCTGCTGCGCATAAAAGTCCTTCACCATCAGGTTTTTGGCAGTCGGATAGTAGTAACCAAGGATCCTGCGGATCTCCATGGACTTTGCTTTTTCCACCAGCTCGTCCATCATGGCGAACTCCATATCCCGCTTCAGCACCCGGCAGCTCATCAGCCACAGCTCCATATGAAGCTCATCGCGCTTCTCGCCCATGACCCGGCCGATGACGACGCTGACGACGCCGTTGTCGCCAAATTTGTCGGTCAGCTTGCCGTACAGGGTAATGCAATCCGGATCCTCGGCCAGTGCTTCGATCTCCGCCTGTGTGTAACGCTTCGTCGTCAGGTTGAACTGATTGCTCTTATTTGTCAGCTGCGCGATTCGGGACATATAGAGCGGGTGAAACGGGGCGATCTCCGCCCGCATCTCCAAGGAGCGCAGATACTCGCCGTAGTCGGAAAAGGCCGCCTGCAGCTGCCGGCGCTTCGCATTCTCGCGATACATCTCCGTCCGTTTCAAGTCGTCCCCGGACAGTGCGGTCGTCTCAAAAAAGCCGGAGTGGTCCAGAAACTGAACGAAGTGTTCGGCGCCCTCCATCCGGGGTGCCACCACACCCGGGACCTGCGCCTCGACGATGGCCCGCTCCGCCGGGTTGTCGTCCACAAAAACGAAGCTTTCCGGCAGGAGCTCCAGCTCTCGTGCCGTTTCGGTGAGATTGTCGCTTTTCGGATTCCAATTTGCTTTAAAGCTGACGAAATCGTCTGCAGATAAAACGCTGTCCGGTCTCCGGAAGCCGGCCAGTGCATTCGCCTCATCGTTTTTGGAATTCACCGTCAAGAGTATGCCCAGATCCTTGTGCAGCTTCAGGTAGTTCTGAAACTCGCTGTATGCCTGTGCGGTCGGCGTTTCCTGGCCGATCTCAATATTCTCCGCTCCGTCGTCGCCGATCACGCCGCCCCATAGCGTATTGTCCAGATCCAGGTTCAGTGCCTTTTTGTTTTTTCCGTAGATTGATTTGATGATGTTTGCAACATTGAAGGAGAGGTAAGGGATCGCCGGCACGGCCACCGCATACTTGTACATATACCAGTAATAGGGATCCGACCACTTTTCCAGCCCGTATGCGGCAGAAATGTAATTGACGTCGCAGAGGAAGAACTGTTTATGGGTCTGTGCATAAGAAGAAAACGTGCGATTCAGTTCCGTCACGAAATTGACTCTTCCACGCACGTCGACCGCATCCAGATTTCCGAGTAAGCGGAAAAACGGATACTCGAAATTATTCTGTATGATCGGACAGCGGTATGTATCCGTCAAATGGTCCCAGAGCGCATAGAACTTCTTTGTCAATGCCGTCCGTTTTTCTTCCGCTTCTTCCCGGCTGTCTGTCAGCGCCGGAAAGTCCGTGATGTTTCGGGTGCTCGTGCAAATATAGATCACATCTGGCGCAAACTGTTTCAGCGCCGCATTGGGAAAACAGCCATCCTCATAATATCGGTTATACTCGGACTCATAAAATATCGGTTCAATCCCGTAATTGAGCAGAAACAGCTCCAGCATTTGACGGATCGTTTCCGTGGTCTGCCCGCCGAGGATCGCGATCCTCTTTGGGATCCTTACCGCCGACGGATTTGCCAGCAGCGCCCTCTTCAACGCTTTTTTCTTCCGGATCAGTTCCTCTGCCGAAAAGGGATATTCCAATTCCTTCAATTAGACGTCTCCTTTGCGATTTCTGCCTCCATGCACTGGAGATAGAAGTACATTTCATCGGCAAGTTGCCAGTACCCGCCTTCATCTGGGTGTACATACCCGCCTTTGGCAGTGACCGTCCGCACAGCGGAATTGTGCGCATTCAAGCGGACATTCTTGTTTCCCATATTATTGCGCGTGTCCAAGTTGACGTTGATGGGAACGAGATCCACATCTGCATTCCCGAATTCGTCAATCATCGCGCTCATCCATGCGAAATTGATCAGCTTGTATCTCCAACGCGGACACATTGTTCCGTACAACTCGCCGAACGAATCCTCTGTATAGGCTGGCGGGATCGTCACGCACAGCCCGATCCGTACCGTTTCGTCAAAGTCGCGGATCCCATTGATGATTCTGTGATAGTTCTCCAGCGTTTCCCGGATTTTCTCTGATAGATCATCGTCCTGTACATGGAAGAAATCATTGATCCCCAGAACGATGAAAACGTAATCGGCCTGTTCGAATCCGTTCTCTGCCATATATCGAGAGAAATCAAACACGCCGTCAAAGACAAAAGGACTATCTGCGTGATTCAAGTATTTATCCGCCGTCCAACCGCCTCTGCCCTCATGAAGGCAGGGAGCCTCTCCCTGTGTTCCAAGGAACTCTACCTGGATCCCTGCAGAATCCAGATCCTTGCGCATAGCAGGAACCAGATAGTTCAGTGCGACTATGCTGTCCCCGATCACCATGCAACGGATCGGCCGCTGTGTCTCGACGGGTTCCGCGACAATAATCTGCGTCTCGGCTTCCCCGACGACGCGCCCACGGTCAATTACCTGTACAGCAAGAGGGTACGCCCCCCCCGCTGGAAATTTTTGGTATTACCCGATAATACCCTTCATATAGTCCGCCGATCTCACAGATGACGTTAAAGTCGTAGCGGGTATCCTTATCGTCGATGATATTATCGAAATAGATGTTCAATTCCTGTCCCGGGACGGCGTAAAGATAAGGGCTGAGCTTCACATTCACGGCGTTCGGCGCTTCTTCTGGCGCAGCAGATGCATCCGCCGAGGCCGGGATCATTTCACTTCGCTCCGTTTCTTTTTCCCGAAGCTCCGCAAGCGTTCCCTGAAGCCCGGCGATCTCCGTCTGCAAGCCCGCACGGTCTGCCTGCAGCTGAGATACTTTTTCACGAAGCGAAAGCAGAAATCCGCCGTTTGCAGCGATCAGCGCCAGCAGGATCCCGGCAACGATCCTTTCGGTTTTCTTCATGGAGCAGCCACCTCATTTTCTTTCATTGGGAAACAGGTAAAACAGATATGCAGCGGAGAATGAAACGGATGATTCCGATTCCGTTCCTTATTCCCCGGACCCTGCCGGAATGACCGCTCCGGCATCCGTGGCGCGGTATCCGCCCTTTTCCAGCTCTGCTCTCCGTCTTTCGACCATGGCCTGCGCCTCTTCGGGGGAAAAGCCCAGACAGGTCATATGCTGCTCCAGCTCCTCGTCGCTGTAGCGCAGCTTGATCGGATGGCAGGGCGAACCCACACAGATACAGTAGGGCGGAAGGCTTTTGGAAACAACGGACATGCCGCCCACGACCGTGCCTTCGCCGATCCGAACGCCCCGACAGATCAGAGAGCTCTCGCCGATCCAGCAGTCGTCCTCAATCACGACTTTTCTGACTCCGGCCTCGCCCTGATCCCGGATACGTTTCCCGACGATCGTATACTCATGGCGGCCGGAGGTAATGTAAACCCTCGGACCGAAAATCACATAATTTCCAATCTCCGCCTCACAGGAAAAGATTGCCTCCCGTCCGATGAAAACACGGTTCCCGATGCTGATCGACGGATAGCGGAACACGCTGTTTTCCGGCGAGAAGGACAGCTTTTCTCCCACAGAACGAAATTTCCTCCTGGCAACCCGTGAGATCACGAAGTGCTTCGCAAGATAAAAAAACCGACCGACCGTCATTTTCATATTGCTTCTCCCTGACGCGTTTCATCCGATCCGCCGCAGCGAATCGTCAGTGTGTGATCCTTTCCCGTACCCGACAGGCACAGTGCGGCTGTCAGAACGGTTTTATCATAATGCGGTGCGTATTCACGTTTCGTTTGTGTCATCGTCCAATTGCTTTTCAGTATCAGCTTTCCGAATGGCCCCGTAATCTCCGCGCTGTTCTCGGCGGTCAGTTTGACATCGGTTCCCGGCGCGAACACCAGCGTCATCGATGCGGAATAAATGTCGCCTTCCAGCGTGTCCCGGACTGAAACGACACCGCTCTCTACAGCAAAGCAGCGATGGAGAACAGCCCCGTCCTGAACAATCAGGACGGAAAACCCGTCTTCTGTTTTCTCCAGTTCCGCCGTTCCGCTGAACGCTTCCCACGCAAACAGACCGCTGCCGTGGCTGCTCCGCGGTTCCTTCCCGTTGATCTTTATAGCCGAATGGCTGTCGATGCTGCGCAACCGGTTCCGCATCGCCGGATCGCCCGTATAATTCCCGGAACCCGGGTCAACAATGATCCCATATCCCTTACAGTTCAGCGTAAAGCTGCCGAGATCGTTGTGCGTATGGCCGCCCATTCCATATTTCTGCGCGTTAACGCAGGAGACAAACAGGTCAAAGGTATCATCCGACATCCGTCCGATTCCGAACTGCGGTGCCAGCCACTGCCGTGTCGATTGCCGCGCCTCCGCCGCCGGCAGCGGCCGCCCGAACAGGACGCCAAGCAGTTCTTTTCCCGTCTCATCCAGGAGCGTTCTTCCGCAGAGCACACTGAGCAGATTCACCATGTAGCGGTGGTCATTTGCATCCTCTGGCAAGATCTGAAACACCCGTCCGGAGTCGTTGTCTCCGACCTGCACAGCCATATGGTGGACAGAGGTGAGATTGCGGGTAAACTCCGTCATTCCATACAGCCTCTCCATGGTTTCTTTTGAAAACGCGTGTCCACCGTTTCGACTGGCCAGCAGAGCGAAACCCAAAAGCTCGCCCACAAGTCGGTGATAAGAAGTGGAACCCTCATAATCGCCTCCGTCATCCAGAATCTGTGTGTGGATCTCACGCGCAATTGCGTCGGCAGCATAATTTGCGTTCTTCCCACTGCGACGCAAAAAAGGCAGATGCGTTGAAATCGCAGCCAGACCCAACAGTCCGCCCAGATAATGATTTGAGGTTTTTCCTCCCGTGTTTTCCTCGTTCTCCAAGATTGCTTCCGCGTGGTCAGCCAGCAGCCCGACCATCTCCCGGACAAATGGCGCGTCCGCGCAGGGCGAGTCCCGGATCAGTTCTATCGCCAGCACGATGTTCGCTGCACGAATGCCGATCTCCATTGACGGATTCCAGTTTGGTCCGTGATACTTCGGGTTCTGCTCGGAAAAATCGCAGAGGATGTCCCGAACCTTGTCGGCATATCGCACGTCGCCCGTCAATCGGAAAGCCAGCGCCGGCGCGAGGAGGTACTGCATTCGGGCCATCTCCCAAACCCGTTTGATGTCAACACCCTCATTGCGATTTGCGGTACGCGCATCCATGTAGAAGGTCAGCTTGTAGCGATAGCCCGTCCGATAATCCTCGAACCAGCGATAATGCCCATCCTCCGACATGCGGTCATCGATCTGTTGATACAGAATATAAAACGAATTGTCCAGCACGCGGTCTGCCTGCCGAATCACACGCTCACAGAAATCCCTGTCCTGCGCCAGCAATCCAAACACGGAACTGCACGCCGCCGGGATAAACGCGCCCCCCGACTCTGCCTGCCATTTCTGAAACAGGGCTTCCTCCGAGCGGGCGGATGCTTCGGTCAGCGCCTTATTCCGGCGCAGTTGATGCAGGTCTTCTCCACTGCGCCACTGGCGCCGATAGTTCATCCGACGGAGCCGGATGTCCACGTATTTCTTCAGATAGCGCAGTGCAATCAGCGGGTGGCAGATCAGCTTCAATACAACGTGCATGTCCGCCTCACCTTATTGTCTCAGCCGCCGCGTCCGCTGCGCGCGCCCGGATTTGCAGCGTAGCTCTGGTCGTCTGTTCGATCTCGTCGATGGGAATGGGGTAACCATCGCCGCTGCGGATTGCGTGGTACCAAGCCTCCATTTCCTGAGAATGCCCTTTTGACGGTGTACTGTTCTTTACATGGGCAACGTGAATACCTTCCGCCGTCAGTTCTGTATAATCGTTCAGAAGGATGTGCTTGTCTCCCATCCAAATGTTCATGGTCTCCTTAGGATACTTTTTGCTGCCGTTCGCAATATACAACATCGTTGCGGTGGAACCGTCTTCGTAAGCAAATGTCACCGAGACATTGTCGCTGCAGTCATAGAAACCGCCGTCGTCTCGCAGTGCAGAAACTCCCATTTCTTTAATCGGGCTGCCCACGATGCTGCCGATCATATCCACGATGTGGCAGCCCTCGCCCACTATACGGCCGCCGCCGGTCGTCCCGTGGACCCAGGAATCCGCCGGAATGTAGCCCGCATTCATGGTATAGAGGACGCGCAGCGGCTCTCTTCTTCCACGCAACGCCTTTCGGATTGCCTCCGCATAATCGGAAAAGCGGCGGTTGAACCCAACAAAGTACGGCTTACCGGTCTCCCTGATCGTTGCAATCAACTGATCCAGCTCCTCCTGGGAAATCGCCGCCGGTTTTTCTACAAAGACCGCTTTTCCTTTCCTCAGCGCCCGGATCGCGAATTCCGCATGCAGATCATGGCGAGTACAGATCATCACCATCTCAATGGACGGATCATCAAGGATCTCATTGATATCCGTGGTATAGTACCGAGCACCATAGAGATTTGCCAGAAAGGCTGCTCCGCTGCCGGTCCGGTTCATCACTGCTTCCAGATGAAATTTATCCTGCATCTTCTCCAGATTCGGCAGATGCATGGAACGCACGAAACTGCCCGCTCCAATCACGGCATAATTGATCGCGTGAGGCTGCTTTTTGCGAACTTTGTCTTCAGGCAAGTACCACCGCTTTGGCTCCTCAGCGAACTGGCGTTCATATTTCAGAAGCACGATCAGTGGACGTTGAGGCGTCCTCAAAACATTATATGCCTCCCCGACATTGTCGATATCATACACGGCGCCGATCAACATTTTCACATTGATTGTACGCTGCGCGATCATCTGCATATAGGACAGCATATTGCGGTTTTCTGTCCAGCGGACCCACTCCTTCGGGTAATCCATGCCGGCGGACTCGTAATCGGCGTCGTAGCGTCCCGCGCCGTAGGAGGTCGCCATGCGGAAGTCAATCTCCTTGCTGTAAATATCTTCCCGCTTGATGTTCATACCGCTCACGCCGACAAGCACAAACCGTCCCTTCCGCCGGAGCATATGGAAGCAGTCGGCCATCGGCCCGTCGGAGCTGGTAGCTGCCATGAACAGTGCGCCGTCCGCGCCACGGCCGTTGGTGATTACATTGACCTGCTGCACAGCATCGACTTCCCGACTGTTGATCACGTAGTCGCAGCCGAGTTCCGTCGCCTCCCGCAGGCGGTTCGGATTGATGTCGACGCCGATGACAACGCACCCCTGTGCCTTGAGCATTTGGAAACCCAACATTCCGAGAATCCCGAGACCCATGACAACGATGGTCTCACCCGGGACAGCCTCCATTCTGCGCACGCCCTGCATCGCAATGCAACCGACGGCAGCGGTGGATGCTTCTTCAAAAGACACGCCCTCCGGAATCAGCGCCGCCAGATTCTGCGGTACGCTAACCACACCTGCGTGATTTGCATAGCCTGCCCCGGTGACCGCGACCCGATCTCCCACGGAAAAGCCACGGCAGTCCGCGCCAACAGCTCGAACAACGCCGGCCGCAGTATAGCCTAGCGGCTTGCCGAAATCGCCGCCGGTTGCGCCGTTCGCCACCATCTTCAGGGCTTTGACGCCGCGATTTTTCAATACGTCCATTCCCATGGGGATCAGCTTGCGGGGATCCTCCATCGCCCGCTTGATCAGACTCTTTCCGGCGTTGTTGACCGAACTCATCTCCGTGCCCGCGGAGATACAGGAAAACTGCACGTCCACGAGAATATTCTTCCTTCCCAGCGACGGTTCGGGGACTTCGTGACTGACCACGCCGTTTTTTGAATTAAACGCTTGCTTCATTGCGGTTTTCCTCCATGTTCCGGCAGTTCCTCCCTAACGATCTGCGCGATCTTTTCCGCATTCATTTTCCACGTATGGTGCTCGATGACGGCCGCTCGGGCAGCAGCCCCAAGCGCTTGCCGTAGCGCGCTGTCCTGAATCAGGCGGTGAATCGCCGACGCCATTTCCTCCACATTCCCTGGGCTGAACATCAATGCAGATTCCTCATCCGTCAGGATCTCGCCGATCTGCTCCAGCCGGGAGGCGACGATCGCCTTTCCCATCGACATATACTCAAACAGTTTTGTGGGCGAGCCGAAAAACGGCTTCCCGAATTTTGGATCCCAGCTGTTTGAAATCACCAGAATGTCGCAGGCTGAAAGATAGTCCGGCATTTCCGCAAAGGGGACAAGACCTGTGAAATGAGCATTTTCATATGGCGACAGTGCTTGTTGCATTTTCTTTCGCATCAGGCCGTCCCCCATCAGCAAAAGTGAGACGTTTTGCTCCGGTGCGATCTGTTTGAACGCTTCCGTCAACTCGGGGATCCCGTGCCAGTTCCCAAAGGTACCGGCAAATCCGACGACGACATGCTCCTCAGGAATCCCGGTACGCCGCCGGGTTTCCACGCGTCTGTCCACATCCGGGCAGAACAGCTGTGGGTCAACGCCGTTCGGCAGGACAAGGATGCGCTCAGCCTCCTTACAGCCGATGTCGGTTAGGTTCTTTTTCATCTGATCCGAGACGACCACAATCAGATCAGCTGCGCGGAGAACGGGCATTTCTATGCTCCTGACCCAGTTCTTCAAAACGAACCCAGCCAGATAAAACAGCGGGCGAAGAAACCTGCTTCGCCGCATCATGTTCGGGTACAGCGCCAACGTCCAGACCGCGTCGTACAGGATATCGTTTTGTTCCAGAACGAGATACGCGTTCTGTTTCTTCTTTGCAACCAGCGGCAGATCACTGAAGCCTCTATGGCGGCAATAAACAAAGTCGAACCGTTCCCCGCTTTCCTCCATCCATCGCAGGAGCGCTTTTCTGTATTTTCGAAAGAAAACATAGTCCCGCAGGAATGGAATACCGTCGGCGTTGTACGGAACATTCAGGTTCACCACCCGCTCGTCCTCAATATCGAATGCCTCGCTGGTCACCACAGTGATTTCCGCGTCGGACTCAAAAAAGCCCCGGATCATACCGATCGTATGGGTGATTCCACCACCCGCAGCGCCCTTGCCGAACGGAATGGATTTGATGTACAGGCCCTTCATGCCGTTTCCTCCCTCTTATGCTTCGCCTGCCGCTTCCTGCTGTTTTTCATATCGTTTGCAGTAATAAATCCGGGAAATCAGAATGATCACCACCACGATCAAGCTGGCAACAACGCCGCCCATTGCACCAAATGGGATGATCAGCGCAAAATTAAACACCAGATTTGCGATCGCGCCGATAATGGCAAGCCGCTTGAGCTCTTCCGCCAGTCCTCTCGCGTTCATGAAGCTGTTGTAAAGGGCGTTGACACCGTTGACAATGCTGTAGAGAATGGAGAGCGGTAGGATTTTCAGCATACCCTGATAGTCTTTTCCAAGAATCAGGACGACCAGCAGACCGACGACAAACATGGTCACCGCCATAATCAGCGTTACGGCAACAACGCGCAGAATCAACTTACGGCTGATTCTGTTCTCGTCGGAATACTTCCGGTATGTGCTCTGAGAAACACTGGTACCTATCAGTGAGACCGGCATGGCAAGGTATTTGGTGATCGAATAATGCGCCACGGCGTCCAATGGGTGAAAGATACCGAGGATCAGTGTATCTAAATTGAAGGTCGAACTGAAGAATACTCTGGAAAGATAAATCTTCCAGCCGCGTTCCTTTTGTTCAGTTTTCAGTTTCTCCAATGCGACTCGGTCCAGCCGGAGCTTTGAGCGGTGCAGAATCAGGATCGGGATCAGGATTGTCAACATATTGACCGCATAGGAAGAAACCAGCGCGACCTGGAGATTCAGAAATTTGAAGAAGTGCGCGATCAGCAGAAATACCAAGTATACAACGTAGGAAATGCATAGCTGTGCGGACGCTTCCCAAATGCTGCCGTTGGCGTAACAGAGCTGTTTGTATGTGACCAAGACGATGTTGTAGCCTGCGACAGGCAGTATCAACCATACCAAGGGCTGGATGTACGCTTTGCTCCAAAGCGGAGACGAGAGATTGATAATAATCAGTACAATTCCGTAAAACTCCGCGAAGAGGATCGAAAGCAGTAGCGCCGTTCCGGTTACAGTCTCTTTCCCTTCTTTTGTCCGTTCACGCAGTACGACCCTTGCCGACGTGTTGTCCAGTCCGAAATTAAAAAACGCCGATGTCAGAGAGACCATCGCGACGATGTAATTGATCGGGCCTACCTCATCGATGGGCAACAGCTTGCCTTTGGTAAGTGTTATCATGAACGCGAAGCCCATGCCGATGCCCTCGGCAATGTACATCTTCCCGCTCTCTTTGACCACGCTGCTGTTTCGGATCATTTTCTTCAGTTTTTCACTGGCTGATCTCAGACTCATTTAATGTCAAAGCCCTCTGTCATTTGTCTCCGCAAACGGATCGTGTGCTCCGTCTCCTCGTCTGATTTGCCCATAATCCGCAGATGCTCCCGCAGTTCCTCATCGGTATAGCGATACCGGATCGGAATGCAGCGGGGATTCCCCGCACAAAGGCAATAGGGCGGAAGATCCTTCAGAACCATGCTGCCAGCACCGACGACCGCACCGTTATGGATCGTTACGTTGCCGAGGACAATCACCCGGGACGCAAGCCAGACGTCATCACCGATTACGATTCGTTGCTCCTCCTCCAAATACCCCTGACCATTAATCGGCTTTCCGACCGTCGAATAGCGGTGATGCCCCGCGGCAAGAAAAACGTCTGCGCCGATCAGCGCGTCGTCGCCGATCACGATCTGGCCATTCGGTGCAGAGAAATAAGCACCGCGGTTGATGAACCCCCGTTCCCCGATGGAAATATTGCGGTACTCAAACAGGGAGTCCTTCGGGTGAAAGCGCAAATCTTTCCCGCAAGAGCGGAATTTTCTCCGGAAATGTTCATTAATTAATGAATTATAGATTCTCGTGATAAACATATCGTTTCTTTCCTCAGCCAAAACGGAAGTCGATTTGCTTCCTGTTAATCCTTACGTTCGCTTCATCGTCCTCTGCAAAGGCACCCAGATGGCGCAGATAGGCAATCAGCAATAATCCGGGAATATACCCGTATGTGATTGCAGCGGTCATGATAGCGCCGTTCACCAAATACTCGGACGCGCAGATAATCAGGGGGTAAAAGCAGGGGATCGGGACCTTTTTCCCCGGCCGAACAGCGACTATATCCATCAGTTCCGCAAAGACGACCGTCAGGAATGAATAAAAAACAAGTCCGAACCAACCCAGGTTTGCATAGGCATAGGCGATCGTTCCGGAGGATGCGTTGCTTTCCGGCATGTTGTAATAGATCTCCCCGATAATGGAGGAAACGTTTGTCGCATACGGCACCTCAATGAAACGCCGCACCCAGCCGAGAATCCCTCCGGTAAAATACATCTTCGGATGGCTCGTGAAAAAGTCGATCCAGTAATGGTTGTTCAAACTCGTCGCGAAAAAAACTCTGCGAATAAAATAGTTGTTGAAAAACAGCCCGAGCTTATTGGTCAGTCCGAGCAGGAGCCCTACCGCAGCCATGCCGGCAAAAACCCAGGGCAGCAGTGCGATCCGGCTTTCTTTTTGTACGAAGACCGCCATGAGAAACGCCAAAGCTGCGGTAAACAGCCATGTCTTTGTCCCGTTGACCGAATAGGCGGCGACCTCGCCCAGCATCATCAGAGCAAACAGCACCGGCTTTCTGTTCTTTACCGAGAGAATAATCCCCATCGGGAAGAAAATGCTGCCGCTCCAAGACAAAATCCGCATAGCAGCACCCCCAACATTACCGCGAGCAGCCAAACGCAACTCGTTCGCGTCGCGCAGGCCGATCCGGAACGAGATCCCATGGTTGAAATACACGGAGTATGCAAACACAAGCAAGAATGCCAGATACAGGATCCAATATTTCCGGAAATCCGAAACTCCTGGAGTCCGACGCGGTGCGCGCGGGGAACCCAGCCCGAAACGGAACCGCACCCGGTTTGCAAATCCCAGTCGGTAAAAGAAAGCTGTCGCTGCCCAGAAGATGACAGACATCAGGAAAAAGCGGTATGGCAGATTCATTCCGGCGAACAGAGCCATGTTCGGAACGAAGGCCATGACCAGCACCATCAGCAGCAAAAGCGATCCCGGATGCTCCAATCGGATCTGCGGGATGAATGCAGCCAGCACAGCAAGCATCGCTGCGTATGACAGGATGAGTTTCACCACGTTCAGGTCCGAATAGAAGCCATAGTAAAAATATGCTCTGCAAATGATATTCGGATATGCGATGTCCAAAAAGACCCGAAACACAGTAATGCCAAGCACGATCAAGGTCCGATTGATCCTCTTCTTCCTCTTTCGGACATCTGTGTTTATTTGGTTTTCCAGCTTATCTGCAGCCATACGACACCTCCGGCGATGCCGGCAGGAACCAATCAGTACTTTTTAACCGTTCCGTTTTCACAGACCACGGTCACCCCATCAAAATGCAGCTCGATGTGTTCAGACTGTCCCTCGTTATAAAGAAGATCCGCGATCGAGCCGTCCGGATATCCAAGCTTCAGATCCCCGCTGATCTCATGGCACACGCCGTGTGTACAGCCAATCCAAGTGTCTGCTTTCCGAATCCGTTCTGCCGCCGTTTCTTTCCGATCGCCGGCCATCCATACCATGATCATCGGTTTCCGGCGACCCGCAATCAAATTCTCATAAGGGTGGAACGCCGACAAATCCGACGTCAGTGTGCTTTTTGCGCTTTCTGGCTCTTCTGTCAATACGACGACACCGGTGGTATCCGGCTCCAGCTTTCCGCCAGCAGCCAATGCGAAATATGTTTTCAGGTTATCCACCACTCTGGTCCGGACATAGGCCTCGGAAAACTTCAGGTTTTCCGGGTTTCCATTTTTCATCGCGTCCCAGTCGGCGCCGGGTGCTGTCTCTCCCGTTTCGGTCTTCCTATGCCAGCAGAGCTGGCATACTCCCGAATTTGCACAGCGCGCTGAAAGCGAACCGTCCGTGTCCACGATCAGATCTGCGTCCATCATATCCGTCGGGATATACCCCATTGCGGGAAGCACAGCTTCAAACACCGGGTCCGGCGCAGTTAACGCATAATTGGAGCAAAGCGGAACTGCACTTTCCCGGATGGCATTGATCTGGTTGAGGTATACTGCCGCAGCCGCCGCGGCTTTCAAAGGCAGCGTGTCGGGAACCGGAAAAACGTTTTCCGGCGGAAGCTGCAGCGTAACGCCGGGTTCCGGATCTTTCCCGGTTGTGAATGCAATGACGCGGCCCCCCTTGAAGATGCCCCGTTGCCGTCCCGATACCGACGTGATCACGCCGCATACCGCGAATCCGTCGTCCCCGCTCACGGGGGCAAAGCGGCAGAAGCAGCCAGGCAGAATCTCCACCATACTCTTCTGGAAGAAACCGTCGTCCTGATGATCGGATTTCATCTTACTGCTCACTCCTTACGATTTTGAAAGACAATATCCCGGATCGCCTTCTCAGACGACGCGGGATCTAAATTCGGTTTCTGCTCCGCACAGTGATCTACGAAGCTCTGATAATACGAGGGATCGTTTTTCAGGCGCGTTAAAACATTAATCAACTCATTTTTGTCCGTGTGGCTGACACTGACACCGACACCCATTTCCAAAACCAGTTCTTCCAGATATGTCCCCTTGGCAACGATGATGGGAAGTCCACACCAGATGGATTCATACAACTTATTGGGCAGTGCGATCCTCACGTTTGGATTGTCTGCGTCATACACTGCGTAAACGCAGTCCACCCGTCCGTAAAGCGACGCGATCTCAATCTCGTAATCATATCTCCCGCTGAACGTCACGTTATCCATGCCCCTGCAGTATGTCTTTATCTCTTTGTATTCTGCGGTCGTCCCTCCGGCACCCGCGAAGAGGACGGCTGCGCCCACCTCGTTAGCCGCGTCTACCAGCATCTCCATCTGGGTCAGATAGCGGATGCCCCCGATGAACCCGATGGTAAACGGCCCCGAATCCTTTTTGCGGTAATCCGCAAAAACGGTGCTATTCGGTGCATTTGGGATGTACAGCATCCGTTCCTTCGGGATCAGCTCACGGTAATGGAGATCATAGAATTTCGGCGACGTCACCACAAGAAAATCCACGTTCTGGAATGCTCTTTTTTCTCTGCGCAGAAGTGCGGCAGTAATCAGCCGGTCGAGCATTCGCTTCGGCCGGACAATGTAGTTCTCCCGCAGATCTGCCACCTCAAAGAAGACACGTACCGGATTCTTCTTCCGATATTTCCCCGCGATGATCAGCGAATCAAGCCCTTCCGAATAAATGACATTTGGCTGCAGCTCTTTCAGTTTCGCGATCGCCTTTTTCTGAAACTCCCGCGAAACGGCATAGCGTTTCAGGATCTGCTTTGCGCTGGGCAGGTCAATGTCATAGATGATATGCTCCACGTCCTGCATAGGCTCCCAGATATTCTGGCTGGCACGTCTGGTGCAAATCACCTTTGTTTCGGCAAACTGTCTGAACACTCCGATGCGTTTGTTCATTCTGGGATTCGGAACGTGCGTCAGCAGAAAGCATACGTTCATCTGCTTCACCTCGTTTTTTCTTTATACAACTACGGGATAAAGCACATCATGCATACATGCTTCAAGTTAAATCCTGCAAATCTCCCTCAGTGCCCAAGAACACTTGTCAGTTATCAGAACCATCTTGTGATGATTATCCCGGATAATTCGATCAACGGTCACTCCCCACCAGTGTTGTCAAACGTGATGTTTTTCAACAAATCCCATATGGAAACGTCGACCTTCCGAATCACCTTTGCCGGAACGCCCGCGACGATACAGTTGTCCTCCACGTCATGACACACCACAGCGTTCGCCCCGATGATGACGTTATTGCCAACCTTGATCTTCCCAACAATCCGGACACCAGCGGAAATATACACGTCGTCTCCGATCTCGGGGATCGTCTCCGGATCCAACGCCCGGCCGATCGTGGTATTCTGCCCGATGATGACCCTATCCCCGATCTTTGCCCGGCTGTGGACGACACATCCGATTGCGCCATAAGCGAATTTTGTCTGCTTTCCGATCTCCGCCGTATAGGGTACCACGCTGTTGAACATGAGAAAGGTAATTCCCTTAATGAACTTCGGCAAAAAGGGAACGTGGTGGAGGTAAAGCCACCGGCCCGCTCGGTAAAACCCCATTGCATTCATCCGCTGTTATCCTCCGTTTCGTGTACTTTCGGATGCGCCGCTGGGTGTAATCAGATATGATACACACCGGGCAAGTTGCAGATGTTGTGGCAGTCGAGAATGACCTTGTCCGCCAGCTTTGCCATATTCTCTCTGATCTCGTTGTGTTTAACCATAATGACCACCAAATCCACCGCGGAAAGAAACTCATCCAGATCGTGGTACTGATTCTTCACGACATCCTTTTTGATAAACGGATCATAGACCTTCAGCCCATCTGCCAGATGGCGCTCTTGACTTTCAAGAAGCTGCAGCGTCGGGCTCTCGCGCATATCGTCCACGTTTTCCTTATACGTTAGTCCATACAGGCCAACGCGGGAAACGTCCGTCATGCCCTTTTCCTTCATGATTTCGTGGATCCGGTTAAGCACAAAGTCGGGCATGCCGTCGTTTATGTTCATCGCTTCGCCAATCAGTTTCGCAAGGGACGGATAGTCCCCCACGAGGAACCACGGATCGACAGAAATGCAGTGTCCTCCGACGCCGGGACCGGGCTGAAGGATATTCACACGGGGATGCATATTGCTGATGCGAATGATCTCATACACATCCATATCGTCATGGCGACAAATCTTGGCAAGTTCGTTCGCAAACGCGATGTTCACCGCGCGGAACGTGTTTTCCACGACCTTCGTCATTTCCGCCGTCTTGATGTCGGTAACTACAATCTCGCCCTGGCAGAAAGATGCATACAATGCCTTGACCTTCTCGCCTATTTCACGTTCGTCTGCTCCAATCGTGCGGTTGTTATGCAGCAGCTCATAGACCATGTTGCCGGGGATGATACGCTCCGGAGCGTGGACAAGGTGGATATCCTTCCCGATTGTAAAGCCGTTCTCCTCGATAACCGGGCGAACATAGCGGTCAATGGTTCCGGGGGACACGGTAGACTCAACGACGACCGTCGCGCCCTTCGGGCAAACTTTCATTACGTCCTTCACCGCTGCGATAACATAGCAGGCGTCTACTTTTTTGCTGAATTTATCATACGGCGTCGGGACAGAGATGATATACACATCCGTGTTCTGATACTCCGTCGTGAAGCGGATGCCCGTTCTGAGCGCATTCAGGAACAATTCGTCCAGTCCGTCCTCCTTGAAAGTGGTCTTTCCGGCGTTCAGCGTCGCCACAAGTTCCCTGTTGTAGTCCGTTCCGACGACCTCCACACCGTGTGTCGCCATCATCAGGGCAGTCGGAAGTCCGATATAGCCGAGTCCAATCACGTTAACCATTTTGAATAATCTCCTTCGTTTTCTTATGTTTAAACTAAAAAATGTAAATCTCTGTCGTGCTGCTGTTTCCTGAACCGATCTCCATGCTGAGGCATGTGATCTGCTCCGTTCGCAGATAATACAGGCTTCTGCTTGCCTGTTCCGCCCGGACCGGACCGCTTCCCTTTATCCGGCACATTGTGCGCCCATCACCAAACAGGACTGCCGTATTCCCGTCGCAGGTTGCCGTAAGCGGCGTATGGTACAGGAGTTTTGCGCGTACTGCCGCGCCGGTTACCGTATCCGTGATCCGAAAACCGAAATCTGTTTTTTCCACACGCCTTGTATGGGTGTATCCCTTTTGTGAGCGCATGGTCCCCTCAATGCAGTCATCCCCGCAGCTTCCGAGCGTTCGCCTGCTCCAATCGTATACCAGAAATGGACCGTGTGTCGCCATCTGCTCCAAGGCATCGGCTTTAACCGTATTATGCCCGCCGGTCCCGGCCATTGCCCTTCCAGTTTCGCTCGCATAAGAATAGGTTCCGGAATCGCAGAGCACGTTTTGCCCGTCGATCCACAGATCAAAGTGCAGCTGGTCGAGATGTCCCGGTCGGGAACTGTAATCGTTCAGAACCACCATCGCCCACGCGTGTGTGCCGCGGATTGTAAACAGACCGGCGAGTGGGAACTGCGCAGAATGCCGTTCGAGCTTCTGGTTCGGATATGTATTTGTGTGCTTTCCGCCGGAAAACCAGATCAGTTCTTCCTCATGACTTCCGGTGCCGTAGATCCTCTGCCCCGTCAAAAGTACATAGATTGAATGGATCGTCGGCGTAAAGCATCTGTAGCCACAGGATGTCACCGGGAAAACCAGTGCGCCGTCGTTCGCGCCGTAGTTTGGCATATCTCCAGAATCGTCCTGACACTGATACATCAGCTCAGCGGCTTTCTGGATCCGGTTCCTGCTCATTTCCGTAAGGTGTCGGCCAACCCGTGCTTCCAAAGAGAGGATGCATTCCAGATCCTGCAGCGCCAGCCGCTGATAATTAAACGAAAACTGCCTGTATCCGCCGTCAGCCGTGAACTGTTCGGCAATCACGCCGTCAAGTCGCGCAAACGCCCGATCCAGTTCGCGGTCGTCCGTACAGCACCATGCGCCAACGATCGTTCCCATCAGCTCCGATATTGTGTGATTGTTTCGGATACAACGGTAAGCATAGAAGAAATTGCTCCGGATCTTGCGGTAACAGCGATCCGTCAGGTCCTTCATGTTGCTGGTATCCGCGTCCGTTGCAGCGCCGGTTTGCCGGAACACCGCATAAGCCAACAACGCGCTTACCATTCGCAGCGCGCATTCCTGCCCGCATTTATAGTTTGCGCCGTAACCGTAGGGGTTTGCCTGCAGCCACTGAGCCAACTGCTCAGAAAACGCGCGATAATACTTCCTGTCGTCCGTCAGCAGATATGCTCTGGCCAACGTAAGGAAGTGGGAAAAGCGGGATACCTCCCATATAGCCTTGATATCGCCGCGTTCCGGATCGAAATCCGGAAGTCGATACCACTTTTTCTTCTCGTCGCAGCGTTTCCCGGTCAGTGGGTTCATCTGCCAGTCGATGGGGAAGCCGTAGTCCAGCGTAACGGAAGAAAATCCCTCGATCACGCCGCAGCAGGCATTGTCCGCAGAGTGAATCAGCATATTCCGTTCCGACTCCGGCAACGCTTTCAGAAACGCACTAAGCGCCTGCACGTCAATGGAAAACAGATCCAGTCTGGACGGATATGGGCTTGGTTTTTCGAACAGTCTCTCTGTTGCAGGAAAGGCGCAAAACAGCTTCAGCTTAGCGCTGTACAGCACGCGGTTCATAGCCCAGCCGATCCCGTATTCCCGGAGCACGGAGCGAATCATATGCAATCCCGGCATGCCGTAACACTTTCCAGAACTCTGATCAGTTTGTCCGTCAGTACACTGAAGTCAAAGTCCTTTGCTCCTTCCTTCGCGTTTTTTCCGATGTCCGCGCGTTCCTCCGGGGACATATCATGGAAGCGCATGATCTGCTCTGCCAGCGCTTGCGGTGTATCCTCGTCCAGTTCCACGCCACAGCGGTATTTTTCCAATATGGAATAGCCCATACGCACGGTGGAAATAATCGGTTTCCCGCTGGCCATATATTCGAACAGCTTGTTGGAGCTGTTCCCTCTCGTCCAATTATAGTGGCTTTGCGAATAATTTAAGATGTTGACCGATGAGCGGCTGAGGATGAATGGGATATACTTGCGCTGGATGAAGCCCTTGAGCTTCACATTGTCCAGTCTCTCTTTCTTCACCCGATCCTTCAGCTCCGGCAGTTGGATCCCGTCGCCGAAAATCAGAAACTGCACGTCCCTATAGCCGGGCTTTGCCTTCATAATCGCCGCCGCGTCTATCAGATTGCCGACGTTGTTCACTGGCCGGATCGTCCCCGCATAGGTGACGTTGAATCTTCCTGAGTCTAGGAGATCTTCATCCCCGAGCTGCTCGGTTTCGATGTTGCGGTAATATGCCGCCAAATCCACGCCATTATTGATATAATGGCATTTCTCCAAGTCGATATCGCCGCCCTGGGCGCGCGTCCATCGTTTCTCCTTCAGATAGTCCGTGTCGCCCTCTTTGGTAAAAATCAGTGCATCTGCGCGCCGATAGATCCAGTGCTCGCCTGCAACCAGAATCCGTCCGAGCAGGCTGTCCGCCGACGCCTTTCCGAAGCTGAAAATTGCCTCCGGCCAAAGATCCCGGATCTCGCAGACACAGGGAATCTTCATTCTCTTCGCTATCTGGATTCCCGCGATCATTGTCAGCGGATGGACGCTGGACGCAACAATCACGTCCGGCTTTCCATGCTCCGCCGCATACCGTTTTGTGGCAGGAAACAGGTTTTTGTAAAAAAGCCCCATATTCTCGACGCGTTTGAGCCCGTTTCCCTGCGACGCGACGGTTTTCACGAAAACGAATGGGATTCCGTCCTGTTCTCTGACTTCCATGCAGCGCCCCTTCAGCTCTACCGCGTAGTCGCCGTTCAAATAGGTAGCCGCGCAGAAAACCGCCACGGTATGGCCGCACTGCATAAGTCGCTGCGCAAACCAATAGTGCCGGCCAGCGCGGTCGCGATACATATTCGAGGCGTAGTGGTTCATCAGCCAGATATTCAAGCCGTATTCCTCCACTTGCAATCAGATTTTAAAGGCCTCACCGCCGGTTTGCCCGGATCATTTTTGCCGGTACGCCGACGTAAACGCCTTCCTCCGGGATGGATCGGATCACAACCGCTCCCGCGCCAATCATACAACCGCTGCATATCTCCGTATTGTTAATGACGGTGCTCCCCGCGCCAATCCAAGTTTCATTTCCAACGCGAACAGAACCGCAGAGACGCGCGCCGACGGCAACATGGACATAGTCGCCCAGCACGCAGTCGTGATCGATGGATGCAGAGGTGTTCACGATACCACCGCAGCCGATGACCGCCCCCGGATTAATGACGGCGCCGGCCATCACGACCGTACCCTCTCCCAGAACGGCATCGTCGGCAACCGTCGCGTTCGGATGTACCAGAACAGGGAAGTTTTTGCCGTGCAACCGCTCCATAATCGTCCTTCTGGTCTCAGCATTCCCGATCGCGACAAAGAGATCATGATCGACCTGTGCGGCAAGCAACGTTCCGCCGATCACACCCCATTTTCCGCAGTGCTTCCGCTCGCTGTCGTCGTCCAGAAACTCGATCTCATCATAGCCCGATTTTACTGCGATGTCGGCAACCACTCTGCCGTGGCCGGATGCGCCGATGATGGTCAGTTTTCTCACCGATTCCCCTCCGTTCCCTGAAACTCCGGCATTGTCACGGAATCACCGTTGCTGATGCCCTCCCGGCGGAGAACGGTTTTTACCGTCATCAAGATGATCTTCCAATCTCCCAAAAATGTAATGTGATCCACATAGCGGACATCCAGGTCGAATTTTTCGTCCCAGCTGATTGCGTTGCGTCCGTTAACCTGTGCAAGACCGGTGAAGCCCGGACGCACCTCATGCCGTCGCGCCTGATGTGTACTGTAAAGCGGCAGATAGCGTACCAACAGCGGTCTCGGCCCGACAACCGCCATATCGCCCTTCAGGATATTGAATAGCTCCGGCAGCTCGTCCAGTGAGGTAGAACGCAGCTTCCTGCCGAACGCCGGGAGGCGCTGATCGTCCGGAAGGTAATTTCCGAATGCATCTCTCTCGTCAGTCATCGAACGGAATTTGTACAATCTGAAGATTCTTCCGTCTTTCCCGGGGCGTTCCTGCGTAAACAGCACCGGCGCGCCGAGCTTGATGCGAACCAGGATCGCCGTAATCAACATCAGCGGTGACAGTACAATGATGGCCAGAAAGGCGCAGAGAAAGTCTTGAGGACGCTTGATGTACTTTTCATATGGGCCGTACGGTTTGTGCTGCATTGCCCATCCTTTCCCGTCACCGGAAACACCGGTGAATGATCTCAATGACCTGATCCTGCTGCTCCGGCGTCATCTTGTTGTCGCTTGGCAGACACAAGCCACGTCGGAAGATATCCGCTCCGACGTCAATCATACCAGTTTCCCGAATATACGCATTGCTGCGTGCCCGCCCATTACCGCTGCGGGTCATGAACCTATGCATCCGGTAGATTGGCTGCATGTGCATGGGCTTCCATATGGGCCGCCCCTCCGCATTGAATGCCGCAAGAGCGTTCAGGATCTCCGTCGGGCAGCTCTTGCCCGTCTCGGCACAATACAGTGCGTCTGTCTCGCCGCGCACGGTTTCACACATGGCGTCTTCATCGATAAGCAAACAACTGAGCCAGTAGTTCGGCTCGGAATGCGTGAAATCAACCGGATTCATAGATACCGGCAAATCTGCCAGTCCATCCCGATATCGCTCCCAAATTGCCTTTTTCTGGGCACGATGCGTCTCCGCATAGGGCAACTGGCCGCGCACGACACCCGCGACGATGTTGCTCATGCGGTAATTGTAGCCGATCTCCTCGTGCTGATACCACGCCGCATCCTCCCGGCTCTGTGTGGACCACTTACGGGCCTTGTTCGCCCATTCAGGATTGTCCGTCAGGAGCATGCCGCCGGCAGAGCCAGTGATCAGCTTGTTTCCATTCCACGAAAGAACACCGACATCGCCGAAACCGCCTGTCTGCTTTCCTTTGTATGTAGCACAGAAACTCTCCGCAGCGTCTTCGACAATCAGTGCGCCATGCCGATTCGCAATGGTCCGTATTTCGTCGATCTTCCCGGGTGTGCCATAAAGGTGCGCAACAACGATTATGCGCACATCCGGATCGGCCTCAAACGCTTTTTCCAGCGCAGAGGGATCCATATTCCAGGTGTCGGGTTCGGTATCAATAAAAACCGCTTCGCCGCCCTCGTAAGCGACCGGATTCACCGTCGCGTCAAAGGTCATATCGCTGCAGAAGACCTTCCGTCCCTCCAGCGCGCCGTGTCCAACTCTCGGCTGACCGTAGAGTGACTCCGCACAGAGCTTGACCGCCAGATGCAGTGCTGCGGTCCCCGCTGAAAGCCCAACGGCGTGTTTCACGCCGACCTTTTCCGCAGTGAGCCGCTCCACCGCATTGATGTTTTCGCCGACGGTGGAAACCCAGTTGGTCCGAATCGCTTCATCCACCCATTTCTGCTCGTCTCCGTGCATGGTTGGAGAAGAAAGCCACACCTTCTGTCCGAAAGGCTGTATGCCCGCAAAGCGCGGGTCGGTAAAAAATCCATTCATTGATTCATTCTCCTAAGTCCGCAGCGGAAAGCATCAATCGATCACCACGGCACCCAGCGCATGTTTTCCCCATACCTTGAGCAGTATCAGCGTCTGGCGGATGTCCTTAAGGCGGGTCGCCCGGTTTTCGGCAAGAAGGATCACCTTTTCTACAGAGCCGAGGTTTCCGGCGACGTCGGGATCGGATAGAATATCTCCCGCGAAGGAGAACTCTGTCCCGGGCACAGCTTGTTTCATCTGGGCCAGGATCTCATCGGCAGCGGCGTGCGCGATGCAACCGACGAAAACAGCATCCCGGAGTCCCTGTTCCTGTAGTATCGCGCTCAAATTGTTCGCCAATAGCACGCAGTCCTGTCCTTCCGTTTTCTTGCGTTGGCATCCGAACATACGGTCGATCAGTCGGTCAAGCCAGCGGAACCATGTCTCTTTTTCATCTCTGACGATCTTACCCAGGACAGGAACGCCGAATGCGCTCCAGTCGTCCGCCGTTTTGACCGTGCCGCTAATCACGTAGCAGGCGGCGTACCAGCAGAAGGCGAGGATAACACCGACTATACCGCCGAGGATCAGGTGCTTGATCCCCTGCTTGATGGTATACCACGTGCCGAACTCCTGCTCTGGTAGTGCTGAACTCTGCCATTTGGACAAAGACTCCACGGCTTCACCGAGTTGACTCGAATAATCGGTAATGGCAAGCAAATTCGCTTTCTGCTGCGCGTCGAGATCCAGATCAATAGTGGAATAAACAGATTCCGTCATGATTTCATAATCGTGGTCACCGACGGCATTCCGGATCGTTTCATAGTATTCTGCGAATTTCTCTTTAACGAAATCCAGTATCGTTTTGACATCCGCCTCGTTTTTTCCTATAGCCTGAACCATAATGGTCGCTGTGCTGGTGTCCGAGCTTGCCTTATAAATCTCCGGCAGAAACCGGAGCTCGTCGATTGTGTCAATATGCGCCAACAGCTCGCCGTGCAGTTCACCGCTCTTCAGATAGTTCGCATAGGCAGAGACCAGGCGATATGTATTGTCGGGGTTCTGGTACGTCAGGTTCGGATCAATCTGAAATTTGGAGTTGATATACACCTGAAAACTCCCGACCCATTTGTTCATCGGATCGATCTTCATCAGCTCGGATTTGCTGTTATAATCTTCCTGTTTGACCATCGCCTCACGAAGGTTCACAATGCTTGTTCGGAGGCGCTCACCGGTCGCTTCGTAGGCGTCGACAGCGATCGCATATTTCTCCTTGACTTCCGCGTATTTGTCCTTGTCCATCATGACGTGTACGCCAGAATATACCTGATAGAGCGCGGCCAAAAGCGCGACAATCAGCGCCCAAGTCACGATCCGACGCCATCGTTTCAGGCATCTATACAACAAATCTTTGAGGTCGACCACTCTGACCGCATCTGTGTAATCGTTCATTTTTCCCTCCTGTTTTGAAAGCGTTGCAGACGCCCTGATTCAACGTGCGCCGTGTGTTTTTCGTCATGACATGCATTCCGCGATGAAAGCCTCAGCAGTTTGATTCACGTGAATGTTTCCCCGATTCTCTGCATTCCAGGTTTCCATTCTCTGTGCGATTCGGACAACTCCCGCACGGAACTCCTCGGAATCATTAGCATATCGTTGCAGCAAATCAAACGCCTCCTGCCATGCCCTTTGATCCGAGGCAACATAATCAACATATTTCTCGACCATCGCGATTCCCTGCTCCATCCGGTCAGTTGAGAAATAGTACTCGGCAAGATAGATCGGGATGGTATTGGAATCAACTTTTTTCAACCGGTCTGCGAATACATCTGCCTGTTGCAATACATAAGGATTAATGTTCTCACCGGTAGCATTGATGACATACGGCAGTGCATAATCTGCCCATTCAAATTTGTCCAGTTTTGAACTTTGAACCAAGGCTTGAAGTGTACGATTCTTATCTGCCTGCTGTTTGGCGATCATGTTGCCAGCGAGGAAGGAACAGTAAACGACAATGCATACGGAGATGATGCCGACCATCACGATTCTGGTAGCTTTTACCAGTTTCGGCCTGTCGATTGCTGCGCCGCAGCAGAGATTGCTCAGTGCGAAGATTCCATATGCAATCGGCAAGTATGCATATGAAGAGAACACTATGTCATGAATCGCCTGTCCGGCCATAAATACAAGCGCTGCACACAGCGCCGGAGCATATACGTGCTTTTTTCGAGACTTAATCACTGCGACCGCCGAGGACAGCAGCAGTACGAGGAACAGTATTAGTCCGACAACACCTGTCTCAAGCATCGTCTGAAAATAGTGATTATGCGCGTATTTTGTCTCATAATAGAATGACTGCACACTTTTAATTCCATTTTCAAAGGCACCCATACCCAGTCCAATGAGAGGGCTGCGGCGGAACAGCTTAATGCCGTCCTCAAAATATACCAGCCGCTGCAGTTCGTTTCTGTTAGCAAACAAAAATTGCAGACGATTCGCCACGAAGCCAGGAAGCAGCTTATATCCGACCGGGATCATATGACCGTTGCAGGAAACAGATACAATATGCGCAGTTCCTGGAGAATAAAAGTAAAAGGATACAAGCAAGCTGTCCTCAGGAACAGCAAATGTCGCATCATAAGCATCGCCATAGTACAGCACCTGATCATCTTGCGCCAGGGCATCTTTCTTGCTGCGGCTCGCAATGGAAACAGTTACTTCTCCCTCAGCCTTCAGATCCATCGTATATGTTCCCGGCTCCAGCCGTGCCGTTCTCGGCATTCTGCTTCCCGGGGCAAGAACCGCATCTCCAGTAATACTTATTGCAGCTATCCCATATACCACAGCAGAAACAAGAACTGCGCACAGAATAATCAGAGTTGCCTTTTTATGCTCCGCAAAATGCTGGGAAATCGAAAACCGCTGCGTCAGATACGCCAAAAAACACAAGGCTGCAGCTCCGAGGATAAGGCACAGCAACGGCATCAGTCTAACGCTCTTCCAAGCCTGGAACGATGTGACATAAATCACCGCTGCTGAGGCTGCAACGGTCAGCAGTGTTTCGACCATCAGAAGGAACAGCACTGCACGTTTGTTTTTATCTGCAAAAACAAGAAACGCGATAAAGGACAAAAGGATATAAGCGCACGCGCCCATACTGAACGCCAAGAGGAATGCCAACGCATTTGCGTATAGCATTCCAAGGTAAACGTACTTTTCTTTTGTCCGATCTGATGAAACCGCCAATCCGAGCGACATGAGGAGCCCTAGTCCGGAAAACCCAGAAAAAACATTGGAGTTCGTAAAGAATGATGTGATACGCGTTCCCGCACTCAGTCCCTCCAGCCCTTCGTACGAATCCGTAAACGCGCCTAACACCCATGTCACAAATCCACTGATCCACCGCGTGGAAATCAGATCAATACTCACAATGCTCCCGACCGTCGTGCAAAGCGCCAGAATCGTTGCGATACGTTTGCCCGTCGTTTCCTCATTTTTAGGTGACGATGCCAGCAGAATTACCGCTAAAAGGTACGCCAAAAAGACCTTCAGGAACTCTCTGAGGGCGAATTTTCCGGAAACGGCGTAAAATGTGGAAACGCCGTTCATAATAACATAGAGCGTCAGCGCGATGAATGGCCAGTAGATTCTATCGCGCAGCACTTTGAACCGTACAGCGATCACAAACAATGCAAAGACCGCGACAACCATAACCGTCGATTTGATCGCATTCGCGCAACCGAGACAGACAATGAAAAAGAATACGATGCCAAAAAGGATTGGAGCACCCATCCCCTGATTGAACCGCCCAAGTGCCAGTTTATTAGATTTGTTATACTTCTTACTGATGGGACTCACCTCGGTCAGTTGGAACAAATACATAAAAACCCATAGTATTATTAGTGTATTATACTATCGTACCGGGCAGAATGCAAGCAGTTTCCTCTATTCTTGTCAGCGTACATGTTGTCAAGGAAAGAAAAAACTGGCAAAAAGGAACTCGCCCATGCTGAAGTTCGCATGGGCAAGTTGTTGGTTGCGCATAGGATCGTATGGGATATGGATCCCTGCAGTATATTGCGACGCTCTGCAGTGGCGCGCTCAGTCGGCGTAACCGGCTGAGGACTCTCTCAATGGAAGAGCCAAAG
>JAEEGL016374581.1_pt1 | contig 37817 bp, 23 predicted proteins | sample 9134231 | NCBI WGS metagenome assembly JAEEGL01 (sample SAMN16246548, study PRJNA631951) | gut metagenome | biome: gut microbiome; feature: rumen; material: fiber-attached | host: Bos | place: Iran: Karaj | collected 2018-10 | reverse complement strand
GGACGGCACGTACCTGCTGCATGAGCTGGCGGCACCGAACGGCTACGAGGTCGCAACGAACATGACGTTTGAGATTTCCGGCGGCAAGCTGGTGAAGATCAACGGCGAGGATGTCGAGGACGGCAAGATCATCGAAATGGTCGATGAGAAGATCATCACCACAACGACGACGGCTGAAATCACGACGGAGATCACCACGACCACGATGGAAGAGGTGACCGGCGAGATTCAGACGGAAGAAACCACCACGACGGAGAGCACGACCGAAACCACTGTGACAACGCCGGAAGTCACCACGACGACGGAAACGACAACGACGAATGTCACCACGACAGAGGTTACAACCGAAGTCACAACGACGACGGAAACCACAACGACTACAGTGACGACGACCAAAATCACGACAACGACTACGGTGACAACGACCGAAATCACGACAACGACTGAGGTGACGACGACAGAAATCACGACAACGACCGAATTGACAACGACAGAAACCACCACCACAGCGGTTACGACGAGCGAGGTCACGACGACTTCTGAAGTGACGACCACTGCGGAAACGACAACAGCACCGGAAGTGACGAACGATGCAAACGGAACGGATATCGGCGATATCCGCACGCAGAGCAATGCAACTGTTACGGACACCGAAACCGTCAGAACCACGGCGGCAACGGTCAGAACCGGCGGCGTCAACACCAGAACCGGATCTGTCCGGACGGGCGACAAGGCTCCGACCGCACTGTTCATCACCCTGCTGATGGCCGGCGCAGCGGCATTCGTGTACAGAAAGCGCGATGACGAATGATTCGCAAACCGGAACCGGCAACTGAATAACGAAAACGGCCGCTGCCCCTGAACGGGCGGCGGCTGTTTTTGCTGCACGGCAGTATTCTGTTTGATGCGGCGTATCCGGCCGTTTATTTATCCGCAATGCTGTTATGCTGCTGCATGACGCGAACAATCACAGCTGTCAGACGGATCAGAAAGGCCGCGGCAAGCGGAATCACAAACAATACCTCAATCACCGCAGCACCGATATAACCCATAAAGCTGTGCCTTTCACGGCAGGCAAAGATCAGCGCGACCAGTGCCAGCACACCGGGACACATCAGCTGCATCACGGAGAGAATATCCTTCTTTGTGATCAGACAGACAATCAGCGAAATGAGATGCGCCAGCGCAGTCGCGCCGAGGCCGACTGCAAACCACAGGATCAGGCACGCCGGAAAACTGAGGAATGAATCCAGCCCTGCCAGAAGGATGATCCCTCCCAACAGAATTGCCGCAATGATGATGACGATGCTTTTCAGTGTGCTTTTTTCCGTCATGGAATTCACCTCCCTCCGCTTTGGTTTGCTTCTGAGATCATTATAGCGGATCGCGGGCGGAAACGGAAGATGTCATCCGTCATTGCGGCAGTGACATTTGTAACGGCTTCGGCGCAAAAAAACTGCCCTTTGCAGTCTGTTCAAAGGGCAGCCGGGATGTCAATAAAGCGGTATCTTTGATGGATTCAAAATGAGGCCCGGGATACATCCCCGGCGGGAGATTGAGGGCGAGAACCCTCATTATAAATCATCGCACAGCGATACCTTACGTATCGGGTACTGTGCGCCCTATGCGGCTGCATATCCTGATTGCAGGAGGGGATTGATATGCGAGAGCTGTTTCTGGCCTGCCTGCGGGGCGGCCTGCCGGTTTCCGTGTTGGGGTTTGCGTGCGTGACCGTTCTGCTGACACTGACGGATCTGCCGCACCGCGCCTACGCATGGGCGGGCGCGCTGCCGCTGCTGGCGGGATGCTTCTGCGCGGGCTTTTCCGCCGGAAAGCACATCCGCCGGCACGGACTGAAAAACGGTGCATTTGCAGCGCTGCTGCTTGGGCTGATGTGGTATGCGGCAGCCTGCATTGTGCTGCGGACGCTGCGCTCGCCGGTGCTGCTGCTGGCAGCTTGTCCCGCGGGCAGCCTCGGCGGGATGTTCGGTGTCAATACCGCGCTGCCGCTGCCGGGGAGGCGTTCACACCGGGCGGCGCGTCTGCGCACCCGCTGTGCGCTGCTGTTCCGGCACCGTCCGCCGGATCTCACGAAAGCTCGATGATTTTTGCAATCGCCCGGAGCAGCGTGCTGACGTCATCCGCCGTGACGCCGCCGTCGCGGTTGCAGTCTGCGTTCCGGAGCCCCTGTTCGTCCATCAAGGCACCGGCATCCGCGACGCAGAAGCGCGCGATCAGCACAGCGTCTGCCACGTCCGCGGAATTGTCGCAGTTGGCATCGCCGCGCAGTGTGACCGCCGGTTCCGTCGTAATGACAGCTGCGGGCGTTGTTTCAGCAGCCGCTGTCGTGAGAAGCTCGGGCGCGCCGGTTGTGCCGTCGTACCGGATTGTGGTTTCCGGCCCCGGCGTCGTGGCGGGGACAGGCGGCTCGGTTGTTTCGGGAACCGTGATTTTTTCGATGCAGCAATCGTCCGCAGAGCCGTATGCGCCGTCGCCGCCCTCCACGGTCAGCCGCAGCGTGACGGTATCTCCGGCTTCTGCCGTGACCAGAAGCTCCTTCTGCTGCCACATGCTCCAGCCTTGGCCGCTGTCGGTGACAGCCTCCCGCATTTCGCCGGAAACATCTGCTTCAACGGTATAGAAGGTGGATTCGTCGGCCTGTACATACATCGTGCAGCGATATGTTCCGGCTTCCGGCACCTGCACGGAGGCCGATGCGGTGCTGCCCCGGAATGCGGTTTTGGAATACCAGTGCAGCGCATAGCCGCCGGTGCGGACATCCTCTGCGCGGACATCGAAATGATCCGCGGCGGTGCTGTTCAGCGTCCAGCCGGTCGGGTGATCTGACCAGCCGCCGTCCGCTTCAAAGCCCGGATTTTTCAGCAGATTCCGGCCGGTTTGCTGCGGCTGCTGCGGATTGCTCTGCCCGCTGCCCGTGACAGACCGGAACATATAGAGCGATTCCAGCGGCTTGCCGTCGGCGGAAAAGAGCGCCTGGTTCTCCCAGCCGGAGCCGCCGTAATCCTTGGCATCCGGATCGTATTCCTGCGCGGATTCATACGCCCAGCCGCCGCCGTACTGCTGCCAGAGCTGCTTTGCGGTATTGAAATCGCTGCTGACGGGCAGCCATGCGGGCTCCCAGTAAAATACGCCGATGCCCATGCCGTCCGGGACGGCTGCGACCGCTTTGAACAGATCGGTCAGAAACGCGGTCTGTCCTGCCGCGCTGACAGGATAGCTGACGCTGCTGCCGAGATCCTTCTGACTGCCGATTGTGTTGACGCCGGGATCATAATTCTGGAAGGTGTATGCCCAAGAGGTTTCTGCAACCAGTACCTTTTTATGGTAGGTGTTTGCGATGCCTGACAGCACCGAGGTCAGATTTTGCAGTGTGCCGTGCCAGTAGGGATAGTAGGAGGTTGCGAACACGTCGTAATCGACCTTGGTCTGATTTACCATTTTCGCAAGATACTGCATATTCGAGGCTTTTTCCGGGTTTGTGAAGTGCAGCGCGACCAGCACGTTCGGATCGTATTCGCGCACGGCCTTCGAGCCCGCGTTCCAGAGCTTGGCAAGGTCGTTCCAGACTGCGTCACCCCAGTTGCCGTCGGAGAGCAGCACACCGCACATGCCCGCGGTGGTTTCGTTGCCGATCTGCACCATGGCGATGTCCGCGCCGGTTTTGTCCAGCTGTCCGAGGGTTTCCTTGGTGTAGTTGTAGATCGCATCCGCTTTCTGCTGCACGGAGTAGTACGCCCATGCCTTCGGCGCCTTTTGCTTGGAGGGATCCGCCCAGAAATCGGAATAATGGAAATCCACAAAGAGCTTTAATCCGGCTTGGGCGCAGCGCTCCGCGATTTTTACGGCCTGCTTGGCGTCGTTCGCGCCGCCGCCGTAGGTGACGCCGGACTGCGATGCCGTCGGGTCGTTCCAGATGCGCACGCGGATGCAGTTGATGCCCGCATCGGCCAGCGTGACGAAGATGTCCTGTTCCTTGCCGCTGCCGTCATAGAATCTGACGCCGCTTTGCTCCAGCGCGATGACGGATGAGATATCCGCGCCCTTGAACGGTTCGCCGTTTGCGAACGGGAGCCCGGAGATACCGGAAAAGGCAACGGTTTCCGCAGCGCTTGCAGGCGGCAGAAGTCCGCCGCTGCCCAGCAGCATGACGGCTGATGTGAGCACTGAAATCAGCTTATGCATTTTCATGGTATGAACCTCCTGTTCTGTGATGATCGCGGCATCGCTTTCTGGATGCCGTTGTTGTGCTCATTATAGCATAACAGGCTGCAAAAAGCAAGCGGAGAGCGGGACACTTTATGATACAGGCGGGCAGCTGAATGATCGAAAGCCAGCCGCAGGCTTTCAGGAAAATCTGCATGTGTTTACTCATGATAGGATTTAGAAAGCTGTTATGCAGCATTTGGTGAGCAGCAACGAAACGAAAGGCGCGAATTGCACCGTGTTCAAGATGGAATTGGGTGTGCTTTGCAAAATATCTCCGGAGGGAAACGGCAGCCGGCCCTGCCGGCCGCATAAGGCTACAAAATCCGATGAGAATCGCCGCGTTTTTTGCCGTAGATTCCGAAAATACATGCCGGGATGTGTTTTTGACTTGACATTTTTATATATTTCGCGTATACTAAATCTGTATGGGTATACCCCGAACAGAAAGGCGGGATCTCCCGAGAGAACCGCGGAAAGAGAGGCAATCTATTGAACAGAAATACAGGGCGTTCCGGCTCCAAGGGCATCAAGGGCGGATTCTTCCGCAGCAAGCAGCGCAGCGGGGTGCCGCTGTCGGCAGTCGGCAGAAAGATCATGCCGGCAGAGCTTGTCAGCGAGAAGCTCGAAAAGCAGGAACGGAAGAAAGCAGAGGCTGCTGCCGCCGTTTCAAAAAAAGTCAGTGCTGAGGGCAGTCAGCCGCGTCATGCGAATGTGCAGAAGGCAGCACAGCAGAAGGCAGCACAGCAGAAGGCAGCACAGCAGAAGGCGGCGCCGAAGGAGCGCACCGCCCGTGCAAAGACGCCTGTGCGCATCATTCCGCTGGGCGGACTCGGAGAGATCGGCAAGAACATGACCGTGATCGAGTGCGCGAACGATATGTTCATCATCGACTGCGGCCTTGCATTTCCGGATGCGGAGATGCTCGGCGTGGATCTGGTCATCCCGGATTTCACCTATGTCGAGCGCAATGCGGATAAGCTGCGCGGCATCGTGCTGACGCACGGGCATGAGGACCACATCGGCGGCCTTGCCTATCTGCTGAAAAAGATTGATATGCCGGTATACGGCACCAGACTGACGCTTGCGCTCGTGGAAGCAAAATTAAAGGAGCATCAGCTGAGCGGCAAGGTGCGGCTGAATATCGTCGAGCCGCGCAAGACGATCCGCATGGGCTGCATGGCGGTCGAGCTGATTCACGTCAACCACTCCATTCCGGATGCGGTCGGCCTTGCGGTGCATACGCCTGCGGGCGTGCTCGTCCACACGGGCGATTTCAAGGTGGACTACTCCCCGATTGACGGCGGGATCATCGACCTCGGCCGGTTCGGCGAGCTCGGCAGCCGCGGCGTGCTCGCACTGATGGCGGATTCGACCAACGCAGAGCGCCCGGGCTATACGCCGACGGAACGGAAGGTCGGCGCGTCGTTCGACAAGCTCTTTGCGGAGGCGGAGGGCAAGCGCATTATCATTGCGACGTTCTCGTCCAATATCCACAGAGTTCAGCAGATCATTGACTGCGCCGAGCAGTGCGGCAGAAAGGTCGCCGTGTTCGGCAGAAGCATGGTCAACGTCATTTCGATTGCAAGAGAGCTCGGCTATCTGGAGGCGAAGGAAGGCACGATCATCGACATCGACCTGATGAACCGCTATTCCGCGGATCAGATTGTGCTGATCACGACCGGCTCCCAGGGTGAGCCGATGTCCGCGCTGACCAGAATGGCGAAGGGCGACCACAAAAAGGTCACGATCACGCCGCAGGATTTCATCATCATTTCCGCAACGCCGATTCCCGGCAACGAGAAGTTCGTGACGCGCGTCGTCAACGACCTGATGGAATCCGGTGCGCATGTGGTCTATGAGCGCATGTACGAGGTGCATGTTTCCGGCCATGCCTGCCAGGAGGAGCTGAAGCTGATGCTCTCCCTGACTAAGCCGAAGTATTTTATTCCGGTTCACGGTGAGTATAAGCACCTGAAAAAGCATGCGGAGCTTGCGATGGAGCTCGGCATGGACAGAGATCACATCATCGTCGGCCAGATCGGCGACGTCATTGAAACGAACGGCGTCGATATGCGGATCACCGGGCAGGCGCCTGCGGGCAGGATCCTCGTGGACGGCCTCGGCGTCGGCGACGTCGGCTCCATTGTCCTGCGTGACCGCAAGCATCTGGCACAGGACGGCCTGATTATCGTCGTGGTCGGCATCGACCGCTCGGAAAATGAGGTTGTGTCCGGCCCGGAGCTGATTTCCAGAGGCTTTGTCTATGTCCGTGAGGCGGAGGAGATGATGGACGAGGCGCGGCTGCTGCTCTCCGAAACGCTGGAGCATTGCAGTCCCGCGGAGCTGCGTGACTGGAACGCACTGAAAGCAAAGCTGCGCGACGTGCTTTCCGATCACATCTTCCACAAGACGAAGCGTTCTCCGATGATCCTGCCGATCATTATGGAGATTTGAAGCAATACTGCGAAAACAGTAAATCACAGTAAAAAGGCGGGTGATACGGGATGCAGAGCCAACAGCCGTGGCGGCTGATTTCATCAGGTGCGCTGATGGCGCTGGGCTGTCTGATTACGGTCATCATGGCGCGTGCGCAGTATCACAGCATCCTGTTCTGGCTTGCCGTGATCCTGTTTCTGGCCGGTTTTGTCTGGATGGTTCTCGAGGTTGTCCGGATCCGGCAGAACGCGCTGCGCTATGTCGCAAGAATGAATGCCGCGCTGACACGGACACTGCAAACCGCGCCGGATGAGATGCCGGTGCCGATGGCAGTCGTCGATGTGAAGGGCGAGATCATATGGTATAATGCGGAATTTACGAACCGGGTTTCCGGCGGAGCAGAGCTGTTCGGCTTAAAGCTCCATACGGTGATTCCGCTGCGGCCGGATGCAATCGGGGACGGGGAATCCATCGAAACGGTCATCCGCGACCGCCGGTACCGCGTGAGCCGTGCCGATTACGAGCGCAAGAACGGCCACGCAATCCTGTTCTGTTTTGAGGATATTACGAATTACGTCCAGCTGCGTCAGCACTATATGGATACCAGACCGTGTGTGCTGATGATCCTTGTGGATAATTACGAGGATCTGTTCAGCGGAACGCGGCAGAGCGAACGCGCGGCGGCGCTGGCATCTCTGGAAGCACTGTTCGACCGGATGCTGGAGGGCACCGAGAGCGTGTTCTGCCATATGGACGATGACCGGATGCTGATTGTGACGGAGGCGCGGCACTGCCTGGAAATGGAGCGCGCACACTTCCCGCTGCTGGATGAGGCGCGCAAGATCAAGGTCAGGGGCAGAAGCAGCCTGACGCTTTCGATTGGTGTGGGCAGAAGCGGCGAAACACTGGCGCAGAATGAATTTTTCGCGCAGCAGTCGCTCGATATGGCACTCGGACGCGGCGGCGACCAGGCTGCCGTCAAGACTGACAGCGGCTTTACGTTCTACGGCGGCGTGTCGCAGGGCATTGAGCACAAGAGCAAGGCCAAGAACCGCGCGATTGCGAAGGATCTGCTCAAGCTGATGCTGCGCTGCACGCATGTGTATATCATGGGACACCGCGCAAGCGATCTGGACGCCGTCGGTGCGGCGGTCGGTGTCGCGTATATCGCGGAACAGTGCGAAATCCCGTATAACATTGTAATCCGCACGGAATCCACAATGGCCAGACTGCTGACCGACCGGATTGAGGAGGAGCTGCCCGGCTGCATGATCCCGCCCGAGGAGGCGAGAGAGCAGATCCGGCCGGATGACCTGCTTGTCATCGTCGATACATTCAGCAAGGACATCGTGGAGGATGCGGAGCTCTACCGCATGGCAAACCATGTGGTCGTCATCGACCATCACAGACAGATGGTCAATTATCTGGACAACACCACGCTGAAGCTGCATGATCCCCATGCATCCTCGGCGGCGGAGCTGGTCACGGGCATGATCCAGTATTTCGATTTCCGCGATGAGATGCCGCAGTTCTGTGCGGAAGCGCTCATGGCGGGCATCATGCTGGATACCAAGAATTTTGTCATGCAGACCGGCGTGCATACATTTGAAGTCGCGGCGTTCCTGCGGGAGCGCGGCGCGGATCCGATTGCAGTCAAGACGCTGTTTGCAGAGTCGCTGGAGGCGTATCAGCAGCGCTCGCGGCTGGTTTCCGAGGCGAAGCTGTTTGGCCGTTATGCGATTGCAATGGCTGCGGATCCTGTGAAGGATATTCGCGTGATCTCGTCGCAGGCAGCGGATGAGCTGCTCGGCGTGGAGGGCGTGGATGCGTCCTTTGTGCTGTATACGGTCGGCGATCAGGCGTGCATCTCGGCACGTTCGCTCGGCAGAGTCAATGTACAGGTGATCATGGAGCAGCTCGGCGGCGGCGGGCATCAGATCATGGCCGCAACGCAGCGGAAAGACTGCTCGCTGATACAGCTGTGCGAGAAGCTGGTCGCAGTGCTGAAGCAGACCGACGCAGAAGCGGCGCAGCCGGAGGAAGATCCGGAAGAAGAACCGGAGGACTATCCGGAGGATTATCCGGAGGAATGAGTCTGCATGTCAGATTCCGGAAAGAAAGGAACGATTGTTATGAAGGTTATTTTGTTGCAGGATGTCAAGGGCACCGGCAAAAAAGGCGAGATCAAGAATGTTTCGGACGGCTATGCCCGCAATTTTCTGATCGGCAAGGGGCTCGCGGTCGAAGCGACCAATGCGAATCTCAACAAGCTGGAGGGACAGAAGGCATCCGCTCAGCATAAGATCGACGTCGCAAAGCAGGAGGCTGCGGAGCAGGCTGCAAAGCTGGAGGGTAAAAAGCTCGTGATCCGTGCAAAGGCAGGTCAGGGCGGCAGACTGTTCGGCGCAGTGACGCCCGGCAATGTCGCGGATGAGCTGGAAAAGCAGTTCGGCTTTGCGGTTGACAAGCGCAAGCTGACGGTCAGCAGCGAAATGAAGAACGCCGGCGATTACAGCGCAGAGGCCAAGCTCTACGCCGGCATCACGGCGAAGTTTACGGTTTCAGTGGTGGCGGAAGATGCCTGACAGCCGGTTTTCGGAGCTTCAGGAGGGCTTTGCCGAGCGTTCGCTGCCGCACAGCACAGAGGCGGAGCAGTCCGTCCTCGGCGCCATTCTGCTGGCACCGGAAATGCTGTCGGTCGCGCTGGAATATATCCGCCCGGAAACCTTTTATGTGGAGCAGCACAAGGAGCTGTTCCGGCTCATGGTCGCCATGTATACGACCGGCACGCAGGCCGAGCAGATGGATTATGTCGTCGTGCTCAACGAGGCTGTGCGGCAAGGCATTTTTGAAAACGAGGCAGAGGGCAGGCGCTATCTGACAAGCCTTGTGGAAACGGTTCCCTCTGCGGATAATATTGCAAGCTACTGCAAGATTCTTGCAGAAAAATACTGTGCGCGTTCGCTGGCGACCGTCGCAAGAGATCTGCTCAAAGAGGTCACGATGGGCACCGAATCCGCGCAGACCCTGCTGGATTCCGCCGAGCAGCGGATCTATGATATCCGGCAGGGACGCGACACGCACGGGCTTGTCCCGATCCGCGATGTCATGGTGGATACATACAGGCATCTCGGTGACATTTCCGGCCCCGACCGTGAGAAGTATGTCGGCGCAAAGACCGGCTTTTCGCGGCTGGATGCGGTCACGGGCGGCATGAACAATTCCGACCTTGTGATTCTCGCGGCACGTCCGGGTATGGGCAAGACCTCGTTTGCGCTGAACCTCGCAAGCAATGTCACGCGGCATACCGGCAGAACCGTCGCAATCTATTCTCTGGAAATGAGTATGGAGCAGCTTGTTTCGCGTATGCTGTCCACGGAGGCGCTCGTCGATTCCCACAAGCTCCGGACCGGAAGGCTGGAGCCGAAGGAATGGGGACGGATCGCAACCAGTGCGGACGTGCTCTCCGGCATGAATATCTATCTGTCCGAGGCAACCGGCATCACCGTTTCGCAGATGAAGGCACAGCTGAGGCGCGTCAAGAATCTCGGCATGGTCGTCATCGACTATTTGCAGCTCATGGATGCGCCGCTGAAGTCGGAGAACCGCGTGCTGGTTATTTCTGATATTACGCGAAATCTGAAGCTGATGGCGAAGGAGCTCAATGTGCCGGTGCTTCTGCTCTCGCAGCTGAACCGCGGCGTCGAGAGCCGTACCGACAAGCGCCCGATGATGTCTGACCTGCGTGAATCCGGTTCGATTGAGCAGGATGCGGATATCATTCTGTTCCTGTATAATGATTTCTACTATATGAAAGAAAAATCCACGGCACCGAATATCACGGAATGCATCGTGGCAAAGAACCGTCACGGTGAAACGGCGACGATCAAGCTGGTGTGGGATCCGCAGTTCACGCGCTTCTCCACGCCGGAAAACGATGAAGCGCCGCCCGGCGTATCATGACGCTGACCGAACGGATCCTGCACGGCCCGGCGGTTCCGCCTGCGGGCATCTGCACGGCGGCATTTTCCGGCGGCGCCGACAGTACGGCGCTGCTGCTCTGCCTGCATGAACTGAAAGCGCAGCTTTCGCTGGATCTGCGGGCAGTGCATGTACACCACGGGATCCGCGGCGCAGAGGCGGACAGAGATGCCGCATTCTGTGCGCATATCTGTGAAAAATACGGCATCCTGCTGCAAACGGTGCATGTGGATGTTCCGGCTTATGCAGCGGCGCACCGGCTTTCTGAGGAAACCGCGGCACGCCGTCTGCGCTATGAGGCGCTGGAACAGTCCGCGCCCGAGGGCGTCATCGTGACAGCGCACCATGCGGGCGACAATGCCGAAACCGTGCTCTTTCATCTGATCCGCGGCAGCGGACTGCGCGGGCTCTGCGGCATTCCGCCGAAAAACGGCAGGATCCTGCGCCCGATGCTCGAAGCGGAAAAATCAGAGATTCTGGCGTATCTGCAAACCCGCGGGGAAGCCTTTGTCGAGGACAGCACAAACCTCGGCAGCGAAAGCAGCCGCAACCGCATCCGGCATGACATTATGCCGCTGCTTTTGCGGGAGAATCCCGCGGCACTGCGGCACATTGCAGCAACGGCGGCACTGGCTGCGGAGGACGATGCGCTTCTGCATGAGCAGGCTGCGGCAGCCGCAGAGGCATGTGCATTTCAGGGCGGACTGCGCGGCCTTTCCGCGTATCCGGCGCCGCTGCGCAAGCGCGTTTATATGCAGATGCTTGCGGCACTTCCGGTGCATGTCGATCCATCGCTGGAGCTGCTTTCCGCGGTTGACCGGCTGGTGATGCAGAACGGCGGCAGGATTTCCGTCAGCGCCGATGTGTATGCGCAGGTTCACCGGGATGTGCTGTATCTCCGGCAGGAGCCTGCCGCGCTCTCCGGGGAGTACCCGCTTGAACCCGGTGAAAACCGGCTTTATGCAGGAAAAACCTGCATCGCGGAGCTGCTGGAGGCTGGTGCAATATCACGGAATCTTCACAAAGCAGACACATACTCTACGTTGGATTTTGATAAAATAATAGGAACACCGTATTTCCGGGAGCGGCGCGGAACGGATACGATCCGGCTGCCCGGGCGGAATTTTGACAGCACGCTGAAAAAATGTGTGCAGGCGAAGGTTCCGGCTCCGGAACGGCGGTTTCTTTATGTGCTCTATGACCGGCTGGGCTGCATTTACTGCGAACAGGTCGGTATTGCAGCGCGCGTCAGGCCCGATGCGGACAGCCGCCGCCTTCTGACGCTGCGCATTTCCCGCGGCTGACAGCATAACAACAAAAGGAGTGAATGTTAGTTGGGCAAGAATCGAGGACTGCTGACCTATGTCATCATCGCACTGCTCTTCATCATCGCAATCTGGGTGCTGATGCCCTCTCTGGCGAGCAACCAGCATGCGACGAAGTATTCTGACATCATGGCGCATTTCGACAGCTTTGAGGTCACGGAGTATACGCTGGATCTCGGCAGCGGCGAGCTGAAATACAAGCTGACGGACGATCCGAAAACGCATACCTATGAGGTGCCGAACGTATCGCTGTTCCTTCAGGACACCGAGAATTACCGCGAGCAGTACAACGCAAGGCACAAGGGAAATGAGCTGACGCAGGACTATTTCAAGGTCACGGATAATTCCTGGCTGCTGACCGTTGTTCCGACGGCGCTGCTGATGATCATGGCAATCGTGCTGTTTGTTGTGATGTTCCGGCAGGCGAACGGCGGCGGGAAGATCAATTCATTCGGCAAGGCGAATATCAAGGCCGCATCCGGCTCCGCGAAAAAGGCAACCTTTGCGGATGTCGCCGGTGCGGATGAGGAAAAGGCCGAAATGGCCGAGGTCGTGGACTTCCTGAAAAATCCGAAGAAGTTTGAGGACATCGGCGCAAGAATCCCGCGCGGCATTCTGCTGCTCGGCCCTCCCGGTACCGGTAAGACGCTGCTTGCAAGAGCTGTCGCCGGTGAGGCGGGCGTGCCGTTCTTCCCGATTTCCGGTTCGGACTTTGTGGAAATGTTCGTCGGCGTCGGCGCGAGCCGTGTCCGTGATCTGTTTGAGCAGGCAAAAAAGCATGCGCCCTCGATTGTGTTCATCGACGAGATCGACGCTGTCGGCCGGCACAGAGGCTCCGGTCTGGGCGGCGGTCACGATGAGCGTGAGCAGACGCTGAACCAGCTCCTCGTTGAAATGGACGGCTTTACCGACAAGGAAAGCGTCATTGTCATTGCGGCAACGAACCGCCGCGATATTCTGGATCCCGCGCTGCTGCGTCCGGGCAGATTCGACCGCCAGATCACGGTCAATTACCCTGACGTCAAGGGCAGAGAGGAGATCCTCAATGTCCACAAGGGCAAGAAGCCGATCGGCCCGGATGTTGATTTTCACGAGCTTGCAAAGGATACGCAGGGATTCACCGGCGCAGACCTTGAAAACCTGCTGAATGAGGCAGCAATTCTCGCGGCAAGAGCAGACCGCAAGGCGATCATCGCTTCCGATATTGAGGAGGCGACCATGAAGGTGCTCTCCGGTCCGGAGAAAAAGTCCCATGTTCCGACGGCGGCTGACAAGCGCATCACCGCGTTCCATGAGGCCGGTCATGCGGTTACGGCGTACCACCTGGAAACGCAGGACCGCGTGCAGCAGGTCAGCGTGGTGCCGCGCGGCATGGCAGCCGGCATGACGTGGACGCGTCCGGATACCGAGGACAACCACATGAGCAAGACCAAGCTGCTTGAAACCATTGTCATGATGATGGGCGGCCGCGCAGGTGAGGCGACCGCGCTGGACGACATCTGCACAGGTGCGTCCAATGACATTGAGCGTGCAACCAAGCTGGCGAAGAATATGGTCACGCGCTGGGGTCTTTCCGAGGCGCTTGGGCCGGTCGCATACGGCTCCGAAAACGATGAGGTGTTCCTCGGCCGCGATTACGGCCATGTGCGCGATTACTCCGACGAGGTCGCAGCCCGCATTGACGCGGAGGTGCGCAGAATCGTGGAGGAAAGTTATGAGAAGGCGCTGGTGATTCTCAAATCGAACCGGCATCAGCTGGATGCGCTGGCAGAGTTCCTGCTTGAATACGAGAAAGTCAATGAGAAGGAATTCCTGCAAATCATGCGCGGTGAGCTGACAGTTGAGAGCCGTAAGGCAGAGCTTGCAGCGCAGCCTGCTGCTGAACCGGAACAGCCCGAAGCCCCTGCGGAGGCCACGGCAGAAGCTCCGGCTGAGGCCAAGGCAGAATCTGCGGAGTAAGCGGTGTATCCGCCGGGGCAGAGCTCCCGGCACATGCAATCAGAACAGAACGGGCGCTGATGTGATGTCAGCGCCCGTTTTTCGGCGAAAAAGCATCAGCTGTATCTCCGATGGTTTGATAAGGGAACTCTCGCCCGCTTCGCTATGATTATGCAACGTAAACTCACCCAACCCGCCAAATTGGAATCCCACAGCATATGAAAATGAAGCAAATGCATAACTTTCATCATAATGGGATTCTTAAGGGACATGTCCCTTAAGCGGGGTTTGGGGCAGCGCCCCATTATAAATCCATCGGAGATACCTCTGTACAGGAAAGCAAAAGCGTCCCGCGGGATTCCCGCAGGACGCTTTCTTTGTGTTCAGAACAATCAGAGCGCCTTGCCCATCTGCTCGTTTGTGACGATCTTTGCAATATACAGCAGGATGCGGGAAACGTCGCCGCCGTCCACACCGGCAATGCCGTCGCAGTCAGCGTTTTTCAGTCCCTGGTCCGTGATCTGACCCGATACATCCGAATTGATAAACTTAGCAACAAGAACAGCATCGGAAACATCCACATAAGTATCGAGGTTCGCGTCACCGTAGCGAAACTGCTCGGTGCCGGGGAGCGTCGTTGTGGCCGGAGCCGGATTGTTGCTGACGGTGACCTTGAACGAAGCGGTCGCCGTGCCGTACTTGACGTAAATCGTATACGTGCCGGGCTTCGTGTTGTCAAATTCCGAATCGTCAATGGTGAATCCGCTGTATGTGAGCGGCTGCTCGAACGTATCGCCGTGGAGCGTTCCGTTTCCGACCCAGCCTTCTGCGGTACCGCCGGTGAGATCCAGCGCTTCGCCGATGGCGTATGTCGTTTTCGTCGGCTTGGAACGGAGCTCCAGCGTATAATACAGCGGTTCCGTGGTTGTTTCCGGCGCAGGCGTGGTGCTGGGTGCCGGTGTCGTGGTCGGTGCGACCGGTGTCGGATCGTCGAGGTCTGCACCCGGAACAGCCTTGGTGCCGTCCGGCTCCTCGCCCCAGACCAGCTTGCCGTTGACGTACATCGTGAAATGCTCGTTGAGGGAATCGTCAGACTTCAGATCCGTCTTGCCGACGCCCTTGTAGGACCAGTCATTGGAGGGATCCCACGCACCCTTGGTGGACTGTCCGTCGATGGCATCCGGAATGGCAACGCGGAACTGCACCTCATCGCGGTGCTCGGACTGGCCGGTCGGCTGGATTGCTCTGCCGTCCTCAAACTTGATGCTTGCGTAGTAGATATTATCCTTGTACTGGATCGGGCCGGTCACGGTGGCGTAGCCCTGCTCTCCGGCACTGTACTGCTGCGCTCTGCCTTCGACCTTGACATCATCGACAGACAGATTCTTTTCGAGTGCCTCGGAGATGTCGAAGTAGTAGCGCACCTCGATGTCCTTTGCGACTCTTGCCGGCCATGCGGTGTGGTTCATCGCCCACATCTTGATCTCGGTGTAGCTGTCGCCGGAGCCGTTCAGGGTGGCTGCAACCTCCCATTCCGCCCACTTCGGGGTCTCACGCTCCGGGAAGTCTGCAAGCGGCGTGCCGCCGTTCTCGTCGATCATCGCGCACAGCACTGCCGTGTAGCCTGCGTTGTAGTCGATTGCGACCTCGGACTGCTCGTAATTTGAAACACCGATCTGCGTCATATCATAGGAGCCGTCACTCTTAGGGCCGCCGATCAGTGCACCGTACAGCGTATGTGCATATTCAGTCTGCCAGCCTTCTGCGCCACCGGAGGACTTGCCGAGTTCGTTCCAGTGGTCATCGTGGATACCGGAAGCAGCTCTGTGATGGATTGCTTTCGGATTCTTTTCGCCCATGCCGAGCACGTAGCAAAGGTTCAGCTTATTGGCGCCGAAGCAGTAGTCAACCTGCGAATCTGCCCAATCGTTGTACTTGGACGCATTTGCGCTGTCTTTCAGGATCGTATCACATGCGAGCTTGGTAATCCATGCGGTATTGGTTGCATGGCGCAGGCAGCCCCAGCCGGTCAGATGGGAAAGGCCGTCAGCGGTAATGTTTCCCTCAAACTTTTTTAGATCGGAGGAACCGCCCATCCAGTAACGGATGTGCTTGTCGATGTGGTTGACCCACTCCTCCTTTTCGGTCAGCTGTGCGTAGAGCAGTGCCGCGGCCTGCGTGGTATCGTCCCAGCAGAGACCCCAGGTATACTTCCAGTCGGTGGACTGGCTCTCCGTCGGGAACTGCGGGATGTAGTCCTTCTCGACCTTGCTCAGATAGGACGCATCGCCGGTCGCCTTATAGAGCCAGAGTGCTGCATACATGCAGTCATCGATCCACGAAGAAGTCGGATACATGTTGCCCATGCCGCCGACCTGCTTGGTGTCGCGGATCTTGTCCGCACCTTCAAAGAGATCCTTTGCGTGTTTCAGATAATTTGCCGCCTTGTCCGGCTCGGTATCCTTCAGCATGAGGTAGCCCTCTGCGAGCGCCGCAGCGGAGAGCGCCGCAACGGAAGCATTCTTGATCGTATCGCTCGGGCGCTTCCAGTCACCGTTGTTCAGGTGATGCTTGCGCAGATAGACCTCCGGACTGCACCAGATGTTGTGGTCAGTCGAACCGCCGGTGAAGTCGCCGATCGTGCCGATCATGGAGCCGCCGCCCTTGTCACAGCCGAGGACATAGTCCATGCCCCAGATGATGTTCTGGCGGTAGAGCTCTTCCAGGCCTGCCTTCTTGATTGCGTCCTTGTACTCCAGGTAGCCCCACGCCATGATGGATGCGGAATACGCATTCGTCAGCGTGAATTTGAAGTGGTCGCCCGCGTCGAACCAGCCGCCGGGAACGACGTCGGTTTCCTTGCCGCTCTCATCGACCATGGAATCGGCTCTCCACTGGACGGTGTTCCATTCCGGCAGGACACCGGACTGCTGCACCTCGTAGAAGAACATGGATTTTTGCAGCGCTTCGGCATAATTATACTTGCCCGCAGCGGTGACTGTGCCGACATTGCCGAACGGCATCGCCGTTGCGGTCAGCACAGCTGCTGACATCAGCGCAGCAAGCTTTTTGGATTTCATGGGAATTCCCCCTCTCAAAAATTGCGGTAATTTTGCGCCCTCTACGCAGAATCTACCGTTTATATCATAACACGTTTTCCGCTTTGTGTCAAGACTTTTCGTGAATATTCATCGAATCTTTACAGTTGACCGGAATGCCCAATCCTTGCGGTTACAGCATTGACAAAACGGTTCGGAACAGGTATAATGGAGGCTGTGCGAAAAAATTTTTTCCGGCGTGCAACATTTTGACGGCTTCGTTCGTATACAAAATGAAATGGTCAGAGCATTTCTGTATCAGCTGATGAAACTGCGCGCAATACTTGGCAAAGAGGTGAGGGACTTCGTGGATACACTGGAAATGGAGCGGATCTATGATAAATACCATGATTCGGTATACAGACTGGCATTTACATACTGCAAAAACCGTGCGGATGCGGAGGACATCACCTCAGAGGTTTTTCTCAAGCGCTTCGCGTGCCGGAAGGTGTTTGAAAATGAGCGTCATGAAACCGGCTGGATCATGCGGGTTACGATCAATCAGGCAAAGGACCTGCTTCGTTCGTTCCGGTACAGATTCACTGTGCCGCTGGAGGAGGCAGCACTTTGCTGTGAAACGCCGGAGGAGCATGACGTTTATCATGCAGTGATGGAACTCCCTGCAAAATACCGTTCGGTCATCCATCTGTTCTATTATGAGGGCTATTCGACTGCGGAAATCGCGTCGATTACAGGACGGTCGGAAACTGCTGTACGGACGCAGCTTTACCGTGCAAGAGGGCTGCTGAAGGAAGCGCTTGGAGAGGAGTTTGAGATATGAAAGGCATACAGCAATATTGCAGTGTAGTGGACAGGCTGAAGCAGGATCCTTCATGCAAACAGGAAGTGCTGGCGCGGGCAAGCCGTAAGAAAATCTCAGTATCCAGACGCGGAATGATTACGGGAACCGCGGTTGCGGCTGTTCTGCTTGCACTGAACATCGGCGGCGGCTATATGCTGCACCGGTCTGCTGAGGAGTCCGGCACTGTAACAAGCGAAGCATCAGAGGAGCTGGTGACCGCCGTCGTGACTGCCACCACCGCGCCCGGTACAGACGTAACAGCGGTTGTCACAAAAGCCGTGACCGATCACTCGGCTGTGACGAAAACCGTGACGGACAGACAGACAAACACTGTGACAACAGGCAATCAGACAGTACAGACAGGCACAACAGTCCCCGCAGCAACGACAGCAAGGCCGGAAACGACAGCTGCAAGTGCAACGGAAACAACCCCGCGGACAACATTGACCACGGCCGCGGTGACCGAGGCACAGACCACAACAGTACCGAAAAAAACGAATGCGGAGGCCGCAGCGCCCGAAGCCGGGACGGCGCAGCGGGCCGTATTCGATCTGCATCCGCTCAGCAGGGATTACCGGAAGGCTGAGGAGCTCGGACTCGCAAACAATGTATATTATGCGGAGCCGGGTGAATCATTTATGATGGAATTGGGTGTCAGGAATGACCCGGGCATCACCAATATGGATCTTCGCCTGACGGTATCACCGGAACTTGGATTGACCGACCTGTGGACGTCATTAGAATACTCGGAATACGGAAAGCTCCAGCATCTGGGTACCAGCCTGTATTATGTCAATACCAATCCGGAAAAGCAGGAGGCCAAGGCAATCGCATCTGTTGCAATTATCACGGTCACTGCTCCGGAAACGCCCGGAAGATATACGATCAAACCGGATCCGAGCTATTCCAACGGTATGTATCTGGATCCCGACTGGGGTTCTCCGGCCGGCTATGTGTTCTATGGGCTTGACATCATAGTCGGTGCGGACGGCACACTTCCTGCTGCTGCTGAACCGTTTACGGATCAGACGGAGCGGACAGCGCCGCCGGAGAATCTGACAGATCCCGAACGGACGAAGTATCATTTCGGTGATATCCAATTCAGATACGAAACGGTGGAAGCACAGCCCGGAGCCAAAAATGTTCCTGTACGGTTCTATCTTGAGGAGAATACAGGCTTTGCAGGTGCGATACTCACGATCTATGATGCAGCGGGAGTGACACCGTCCATAGAGGCCACCGTAACGGGATATGCGGGATGTGAAAGGGTAAAGCTGGATGACGGCGATCTGTTCGGTGCTGTTCAGGCAAGTTATAATGAAGATGAGATGGAAACAAGACTCGTCTTCGGCACAGAAGACGGATTGGACACGACGCAGGTTGGCCTGGCATTCACGCTGTATTTCGATATTTCGGATCGCGTGAAGCCCGGACAGCAGCTGGTTTTCGGTTTTTATCCCCTTGATATCAGCGACGAGAACGGCGTCGATATTACGGAGCGCTGTGCAACTGTGTTTGGCGGGATTAAAATCGTGGACAACACCAAACCCATGCGCATTTCAGACGATTTGCCCATCTACCGGTTCTGAAACAACAAGAACGCCGCAGCGTTTTGCTGCGGCGTTTCAGTTTGTAGAATAAAGTGCCTCCGGCGGATTGATACCGCTTGCATCAGCTGGCCGAGAGGACATAGCCCTTGCTGCGGACGGTCCGCAGCAGCTTCACGGTGAAGCCGTCATCGACCTTCTTGCGGAGATAGTGAATGTAAACCGGCACGATTGCGGAATCTGCCGCAGACTGCGTGACATACTGCTCGAGCTCCGCCCTGGTGACGGTTGCACCGGCACGGACTGCAAAATACTCCAGGATTGCGCATTCCTTTGCGGAAAGCGGGATCCGTCTGCCGCCGCGTGTGACCACATGGCGGTTGGTATCAACAGTCAGATCGGCAATGCAGTGCAGTCCCTTCTGCACTGCCGCTGACCGCCGGCAGTAGGTCCGCACCATTCTGCGCACCCGCGCCATACATTCATCCATATGGAACGGCCGCAGCAGATAATCGTCCGCGCCGCTGTCCAGCGCGAGCACTCTGTCCGCGACAGAGCCGCGCGTGCTGATAATCATAACAGGCGTATCCAGTGTTCTCGTGCGCATTTCCCGCAGGACGGACACGCCCTCCATGTCCGGCAGGTTCCATTCCAGCAGCACCGATTCAAACCGCGGCGATGTCAGTAGCCGGAGCGCATCTGTTCCGTTCCGCACCGCAACCGGTGCAAAGCCTTCTCCGCAGAGGCGCTCGCAGAGCAGCTCCCGCAGCGAATCGTTCGGCTCAATCAGCAAAATTTCCATCATAGTCCTCTTCCCCCAATAACAGACAGCGGATGCTTTGTTCCTATCATAATCGCTCAACTTAAAATGAATCTGAAATAATTTGAAAATATTTCAGGATCGTCCGCATATATTGCGGCTGCCCAGCACATACTAACCGCGCAGACGCAGAACTGCCCTGCAAATCACAATTTGCAGGCAGTGTGCGGCTGTATCAATCCACGAAATGAGGAATCAAGCATGTGGGATAAGCTGGCGTTGATCCTGCTGGTAATCGGCGGCATCAACTGGGGGCTTGTCGGCATCTTCGAGCTGGATCTTGTCGCATGGATGTTCGGCGGCGCCGCATCCGTCCTGAGCAGACTGATTTATATTCTGGTGGCGCTTTCCGCCGTCTGGTGTATCTCTTTCCTGTTCCGCGATCACGCGACGGTTCGCTCGGAAGCCTGATCCGCCCCTCGGAATTACCCGTCCGTGCGGCATTGTGCGGACGGGATTTTTCCGTTCGCCGTGTTCTGACAAAATCTCTGTTACGATATGCCCAAATTTTGCACCGAGATTCGTACACATTGCCAAAAAGTGACTTGACACTTGCGTTTTTGATCAAAATATGCTATACTAAATTGAATGATTATCACTGATCCCGTTCAGCATGAACGATCGTAAGGGAGGATATCTGTATCATGAATACGACACAGCAGACAGTTTTGAACGGAACGCCCTGCATTATGCTTTCCGCCGGCGGCTATGAGGCCTATATCGCCTATGAAATCGGCTCCAATGTCATCCGGCTGCGCGACGTGAAAAACGGCATTGATGTCTTCCGCTTTTCCCCGGACAACACCGAAGAAACGCTGAAGCAGTCCGCGGAGGTCTGGGGCCTGCCGACGCTGTATCTGCCGAACCGCTTTGCGGACGGCGTGCTGAAAACCTCTGACGCGGTCTATCATCTGCCGGTCAATGAGGCGGCGCCCTATCACAACCATATCCACGGTTTCCTGCACAAGCGCGTCCATACGGTGATTTCGCACCACGCAGACGAGAACTGTGCCGTGCTCCGTACATCCTATGACTACGACGAGAAGGATCCTTTCTTCAAATATCTGCCGCTCCGGTTCCGCGTGGAGCTGACCTTTACGCTCAGCGAATACGGCCTGGAGCACAAGTTCGCACTGATTAACCTTTCGGAGAAGGCACTGCCGGTTTCCGTTGCAACGCATACCACGATTCAGGCACCGTTCCTGGACGGCGCAAAGCCGGAGAATATGCGGCTGACCGTGCCGATCGGCAAGCGCTGCGAGCTCAATGAGCGCTGCCTGCCGACGGAGCGTCTGCTGGATCTGAAGCTCTCCGATCTGGAATACAAGAACGGCACGAAATGCCCGGTGCTCCAGAATCTCGACAATGACATGTATCAGGCCGAGGCAGGCAAGCTGGACGGCCAGGACTTCTACGGCGCGATCGTCGAGGACGAGCCGACCGGAAAGAAGATCTGCTACGAGGTCAGCCCGGAGTACAAGTTCTGGATCATCTGGAACGACAAGGGCTTCAACGGGTACTTCTGCCCGGAGCCGATGACCGCGATGATCGACGCGCCGAACCTCGGGCTCCCCGCGGATGTCACCGGCTATCAGGAGCTGAAGCCGCACGGTGTCTTTGAGGCAAACCAGCGCTTCTTTACCGTATAAAATCAAAGCAGACCGGAACGGAAATCCGGTCTGCTTTCTGCATATCGGAAAGACAAAAGGCACAGCAGAAGCGCTGTGCCTTTTTTGTCAGTCATTGATATAGGATTCGATAAACTCGACCGCGTCACCGACGGTGCTGATCTTATCCACAGCGTCGTCCTCAACAGCAATGTCGAACTCCTCGGAAATGGTCTTCATCAGAAGCGTGATGTCGAGCGAATCTGCCTGAAGATCGTCGATGAAATCCGCATCCATAGTGACCTCGTCCTCATCCACGTCCAGCTGGTCGAGAATGATGTCCTTGAGCTTTTCAAATACCATGTAATCTGCTCCTCTCTGTTATGTGATGTTTCTGTGCACACATGCAGCTTGTTCTGCAGGTCACATCGTTTATAGTATATCCGTTTGCAGGGAAAACGTCAATATCTTTTTACGCAAAATTTCGGACACAGTGAGCGGATGGTATTTGGATACTTTGCACAATCAGCCGGTTTCCAGCGCAGATACGGCAATCTGCACGCGGGATTCCGCCCGCCGGAGCAGCGCCGCCCATTCCGCCCGGGAACAGGTTTTTGCCGCACGGATTCCGCCGCGGACGGCATATTCGCGCAGAAACAGCAGATCGGCACCGGCATCGCAGGCGGTTTCGCGCAGTGCAGCGGAAAGCATCTCCGTGAGGATCTGTTCTGCGGCTGCGGGCGCGTCTGTTTCCGCAGTAATTTTTCCGCTGACTGTGATGCACAGCCTGTCCGCCAGTTCCGTGACGCGGATCTGCAAGCGCGTTTTCCGAATGCTGCATACCGATTCGCCGCAGGGAAAGCAGAACTGCTTCCGGCGGTTCCCGAGCAGCGCCAGACCGCGGCAGGCGTTCTCCGAAAGTGTGCCGTATGCCCGTTCCCGGTCGCAGAGCAGGAGCGTCAGGCGGCCGTCAGCTTCTGCGGGAAACGCCGTGATTCCGGAGCCGCCCAGCAGATCGCCGAGGACGGTATCCGCCGTGCGGAGCGGCAGCTGACCGGTTTCCGCCGCGGCGGTCAGGCGCTCGGCCGCGGGCGCGGTTCCGTTTATGAGGGCATCGCAGGCGCTTCCCGGCAGACAGAGCACGGCGGCGGTCGGCGGGAGCCATTGCTGTTCCAGCGCGGTTTCCAGCATTGCACAGGGATTTCCGTGCATCAGCAGCAGGGAGATGTGTCCCACGGAGATTTCCGCACCGGACGCGTTCTGCAAGGCCTCCGGCAGCAGCGGGAGCGCCTTTGCTTCTGCGGTGATGATTTCATCCGACTGTGTGGCATGTGCCGCCAGCCGGATGCTGTTCCCGAGATCGGCGGCCAGGATATCCGGGGCGCGTCTTGTGCGGATGTCCGTGCAGCCGCAGAGCAGCAGCGGCATCAGCAGCAGGGGCAGAACATGAATTTTCATGCAGCACATCTCCTTTTGATTTGATGAATGAACGGCAGGGCAGCTCCGGTGAGCAGCGCGGCGGTGGTAAGGAGCAGCCGCGCAGGCGGTAAAAGCCGGAACAGGACGCAGGCGGCGCAGTACGGCAGAAGGGTTTGCAGCGGCTTTGTATGCGGCCGTGCGGAAATGCGCAGGCACGCGGCGATGCTCAGTCCGCCGCAGGCAAAGGCATAGAGAATCCAGAAGCCGTCCGTGCGGATGGCCTCGGTCAGCGGCGTCCGGGCGAGCAGCAGAAAAAACGGGTTCCCGATGCTGCCGCGGAGCCGCCCGTTCTGCATGGTGCCGAACAGGACGAGCAGCGGCAGGAGGAGCCCCCGCGCGATGATCCATGCGGCAAGGCCTTTGCGGGCATTCTGCGGGGACTGCCTCTGCATCAGCAGCGGGATCAGCAGCAGCCCGCCGGAATGCCGCAGTTCGCGGAAAAAGCCGGCGGCAATGCTGTCCGGCATGAACAGCGCGATGCCCCGCAGCGTCCCGAATGCGGCGAACGGCAGCAGAATCAGTCCCGCGGTACCGGCAAAGAGCAGGAGCTCCGCGGCGCGTCCGCAGGCGTTTTCCGGCTGCCGCAGTGCAAACAGCAGCAGCGCCCCCAGAAGCAGAAGCATGATCCCGCAGTGCGGCAGCAGCAGATCCCGGCAGAGCCCGCGGAACTGCACGGTCAGGTCTGCTGCGTACAGCACCGTGCCGATCCGGCAGATTTGCAGCAGCTTCGGCGGAAAGACTAACGGTTCCCGGCGGCGCGTCAGCAGAAAAACGGCAGCCGCCTGCGGGATCACTGCAAGCAGCATGCCGAGCGCACCGGCAGCGGAATACGGCACATCCGTGCAGAAAAAGCCGAACAAGCTCGGTAAAATCAGCAATGCAGCCTGTGCGGTGACTGCGCTCTTTGTGTGATTCTCCAAAAAGATACTCCTCTCTTGACAAAACAGGTGCATAGTGCTACTATTTAATTGTATAAACATGTGCGGTACGGGCGCACATGAAACAGATGAAAAGGGGTTGGTAATTCTATGAAACACAAAACGGGAAGGCTGGTCAGTCTGCTCTGTGCGGTCAGCGTGGCAGCTGCGGGGGCGGCATATGCCATGCCGGCAGCTGCGCTTGAGGGATTTGATCCGGGGCTCGGCGTATTCGGCATTCATCAGACGGGCAGCTGCGGCGAACAGTTGACATGGTCTTTGGACGAGGAAACCGGCACGCTGACGATTTCCGGCACCGGCGATATGGCCATGAGCAACCGGGAGCTGATGATCGGATTTCTGCCGATTGCAGGCAGTGTGCAAAGCATTGTAATCGGAGAGGGCGTCACCGGCATCTGCGCCAATGCGTTCCTCGGCTTTGACCGGCTGACGTCTGTCACGCTGCCGGAGAGCCTGAAGCGCATCGGGCAGGGCGCATTCGACGGATGCAGGAGCCTGGAAGAACTGGATATTCCGGCCGGTGTTGAGGACATCGGCGCATATGCGTTTCTGGATACGCCGTGGCTTAAACATCAGAAGGAAACGCAGGGCATGGTCATTGTCGGCGACGTGCTGCTTTGCTGCGGAAACGAATGCCCCGGGGAGCGGCTGACCGCAGAGGAAGTTTATGCATTGACAGGCAATGAATTCTATTTTGAGGATATGTATGCACTGACGATCCCGGACGGGGTTAAGACGATTGCAGACAGGGCATTTGCAGGCTGTTATGAGATGATCACGCTGACCGTGCCGGAGGGCGTGGAAAAGATCGGCGCGGAGGCGTTTTACTGCTGCACCTATCTGGTGAAGGCCGACCTGCCGGATACGCTGAAGGAGATCGGCTCGCTTGCGTTCGGCGGCACGGATCTGCGCCCGGGCTTTGAACTGCCTGCAAGCGTGGAGAAGCTCGGCGGCGGTGCTTTCAATACCGCACCGTTCTTTTTGGAGATTGCGGAAACAGAGCCGTTTGCGATCCTGAACGGCATCCTGCTCAAGGCCGGTACGGAACAGAGCGGCGCGGTCACGATTCCGGACGGCGTAAAGGAAATCGGCACGCTGGCCTTCTGTGAGTGTACGGGCATCACCTCCGTGGTGATTCCGGACAGCGTGAAGGTGATCGGCGAGAGCGCATTCGGAGGCTGTGCGAATCTGACCTCCGTGCAGTTCCCGGACGGCCTGGAGCACATCGGCAAATACGCGTTTTCCTGCTGTCCGCTGCTCAGTGAAGCGGATCTGCCGGACACTGTGAAAACAATCGGGGACGGCGCATTTTTTGAATGCAGCGCGCTGCGTTCGCTGAATCTTCCGGCATCGCTGGAGGATATCGGCTTCAACGCATTTGCATCCTGCCCGGCACTGACGGAAGTCACCTTCCCGGATTCGCTGAAAAACATCGGCGAGAGCGCGTTTGCGCAGGACGGTCTGCTGTCGGTCGTGCTGCCGGAGGGACTGGAATCGCTCGGCGTTCTGGCGTTCAGTGAGAACGAACAGCTGACGTCTGTGACGCTCCCGGCGGCGCTTGCCGAGATCGGCGCCGGGGCATTTGACGGAACACCGTGGCAGACGGCCAGAGAAAGCACGGATCCGTTTGTCATCTTCAATGAGATCCTGATGCGCGGCGGGACTGCGGCAAGCGGCGAGATCGAACTGCCGGACGGAATCCGTGAGATTGCGGATTATGCCTTCCGGGAATGCGCGGATCTGCTCCGTGTGCAGATTCCGGACAGCGTGACAAAGATCGGCGATTTTGCATTTGAGCACAGCGGCCTGACCGAGCTTGTGATCCCGTCGAACGTGACGGAGATCGGACTGGGCGCATTCTCGTTCTGTGAGAATCTGACGGCAGTCACGCTGCCGGACGATCTGAGAAGCATCGGCACTGAGGCGTTTTACGGCTGCGTGAATCTGAATACGATCATCGTGCCGGATACCGTCACGGAAATTGCGGACAATGCGTTTGACGCATGTGCAAACCTGACGCTGTGCGGCGGCGCGGGTTCCTATGCGGAAAGCTATGCAAAGGCGCACAGGCTCCCGTTCCGGGTGATCGGCGCAGCGCAGATGACCGGCGACGTCGATTGCAGCGGCAGCGTGGATGTGTCCGATGCGGTGCTGTATGCGCGGTATCTGGTTGCGGACGGCGAAGCGAAGATTACCGAGCAGGGCATTGCGAATGCCGACTGCGATAAAAACGGTCAGCGCGACGGCACGGATCTTTCCATGATTCTTCAGTATATCGCAAAACAGATCACATTCTGAGCATGATGCGTGATACCGGAGCCCTCTGCGAAAGCAGGGGGCTCTGCTGGTTGTCTGCGGCAAACGTGTGTGACGAGGATTTTGCCCTCGACCCGCGAGCTTTTTGGAAGAAAGCCAATGTCAGCAGGCAGACATGACCCAAAACGATTATTTCGGGATTCCAAAGGGATTCGTCCCTTTGGCGGGGTATGGGGCAGCGCCCCATTATCAATCCATCGGAGATACCGCTTTTTACCGCCGGATGTCGGAGATGCGGAAGTTGCCCTGCGAGAGCCTGCGGAATCCGGCGCGGCAGAGGATATCGTGCAGCTTGTTCGTCCGGACGGGCGCGACGGGCGCCGTCACGGGGCAGCCGAACGCCTCCAGCCCGCAGATATGCAGCAGCAGCGCCGTTCCGAGCAGCGCGACTGCGGGCAGTCCCGCGAGTGCCGCTGCCAGCACGAATGCCGGACGCAGCACGGCGAGTGCGGCATGGTGCTCCGGGATGACAAACCCCGCTGTTGCAGAGAGCGCCGCAGCGGTCAGTACCGGCGTGCTGAGCAGTCCTGCGGAAACCGCCGCATCCCCGAGCAGCAGCCCGCCGATCATCCCGACCGCCCCGCCGACCGCCTTCGGGAGCCGGAGTCCGGCCTCGCGCACAGCCTCAAACATGAACAGCACGCCGAGCAGTTCAGCGGCCGGGGAGAACGGCACATTCTGCTCTGCCTCTGTCAGGATGCGCAGCAGCGTTTCATGCAGCAGCGCCGGATGATGCAGCGCCGCCGCCAGATACCCCGCAGGCAGCAGCAGCGCGATGACCGCCGCAGCATATTTCAGCCAGCGCAGAACGGTCGCATACAGCGGCGGATAATTGTAATCGTCGAGTGTCTGGAAGGTTTCGCAGAACAGCTGCGGTACGACCAGCGCAAAGGGCGTGCCGTCGATCAGAATGCCGACTCTGCCTTCCAGGAGCTTGGCGCAGAATACGTCCGGACGCTCCGTGGTGCCGACGCTGTGAATCAGCTGCGTGTCGCTCTGCTCCAGAAACGGCCGGATATATCCGCTTGACAGGACGGATTCCAGCGGGAGCGCCGCAAGCCGTTCGCGGATCTGCCGCACCATGTCCTGCGGGGCGCGCCCGCGCATCTGACAGATGCAGATATCCGTTTGCGACGCGGTTCCGGCGGTCAGAATCTCAAAGGTCAGTTCCGGGGATTTCATCCGGCGGCGGATCAGAGAGAGATTTGTCCGCAGCGGCTCGGTGAAGCCTTCCTTGGCGCCGTAGATATTCAGTTCTCCGGAGGGCTCCGTGATCCCGCGGGATGCATAGCCCTGAATGCCGAATGCGAGTGCGGTATCCGTGCCGTCGCAGAGCAGCAGCGCAAATCCGCTGAATATCAGATGCAGCGCGGTGTTTGTATCCGCAGCTTCGGCGGTGTCCGCAGCGGTCAGCCGGTATTCCCGCAGAAAGCGAATCAGTGCCGCGCCGCTTTCGCAGGGAATCTTCAGCTGCGAAAGCGGCTTTGCGATCTGCTCCCCGAGCAGCGCGGCGGAGCACATGCCCTCACAGGTCAGCAGCGCGCAGCGGATCCCGCAGACCGTGACGCGGCTGACAATCAGATCTGCGGTGCCGCCCGCTTCGTGTTGCAGCAGCCGGAGATTGTCCGTGCATGACGCAGACAGATTCATGTTGTACCTCCCTGTTTTTTTGAATATAATATCGGCAGAGTTTGGCGATAATATACAAAATGCAGAAAAACGGATCCGGACGTGTGACGAAAGCTGACGGTTTCTGTCTTAAATAGTGAAGGGCACTGTGAAATCAGGGCGGCCAGTGCATGCGGCGGACGCCCGAATTTCATATTTATTTCAGAATTAAGGCATTGCATTTTCTGTTTGAATATGTTATAATAGTGCCGAAGCAACAGGGCGCTCCGCGGAGCGCCGTTTCAGAGATGTGTACAGAAAGGAATCGTTACATGAATCATATCGGAAAGCTCGCAGCCGGACTGACGCTGTTCTCGGTTCTGCTGATCGGATGCAGCTGTTCTGCCAAAGACCGTCCGGGCATCGGACTGGAAAGCATTTCTCAGCCGGAGCAGGAAACGGCGCCGGTAACCCTTGCGACCACGACCACGGTCATTACGACCACCACGGAGCCGCCGGTTCCGCCCGATATCACCGTGAATATGCTCGCGGTCGGCGACAACCTTGTTCAGACCTATGTTTATCTTGCGGCACAGGCGCAGTCTATGGACGGCGTATCCTATAATTTCCTGCCGCTTTACGAGAATATCCGTTCCTATGTCGAGGCGGCGGATGTTGCGGTCATCAATCAGGAAACGCTGATCTGCGGTGAGGGCTGGGAAATCTCCGGCTCGAATTTCAACTTCAATTCGCCGCCGCAGCTCGGCGAGGATATGGTGAATCTCGGCTTTGATGTGTTCACGCTCGCAAATAACCACATGCTCGACAAAACGATCAACGGCCTGTCCGCATCGCTGGATTACTGGGACGGCATGATGCAGAAGTATCCGATCCTTGCAGTCGGCGCTTACCGCGACGAGGCGGATCAGAACCGCATCCGCGTGCAGGAGGTCAACGGCATGACCATCGCGTACCTCGCCTACACGGAGCATATGAATATGTATCAGGTGCCGGCGGATTCCCCGATTAAAATCGGCCTGACCTCGGATGAGGCGCTGATTGAGCGCCAGATCAAAGAGGCAAAGGAGATCGCGGATGCCGTTGTGGTTGCAGCGCACTGGGGCGCTGAGGATACGCATGTTGTCCGCCCGGACGTACAGGAGCTGGCGCACAAGATGATCAACTGGGGCGCGGACGTCATTCTCGGTTCGCACCCGCACACCGCACAGACGATGGAATATGTCGAGCGCGATGACGGCACCATGGGCTTTGTGTATTATTCGCTCGGCAACTTCATTTCCGCCCAGACCGACAACTTCAACATGATCGGTGAAATGGGCACCTACGACCTCGTGAAGGACGGCGCGACCGGCAAGGTCAGCGTGCTGAACGTGGGATGCATCCCGGTCATCACGCATTATGACAACGGCCAGTTCGCAAATCTCCGGCTGTATCCTTATAATATGTACACGCCGGAGCTGGCAGCCTCCCACGGTCTGCCGTATGCGCCGATGGGCACCGCAAAGGCATTTAACATGGACGTGGTCAACCAGATCATCAATGCGAATATTCCGCAGGAGTTTCAGCGCCTCAGCTGACGCATTCTGAAACATATTCTAAGATAACCCGCAGATCAAAACCGCCGGAACATACCGCGGATTTGGCCTGCGGGCTTTTCGTTGTCGGATTGCATAATTTTAATACGCTTGATTTATCAATAATGACAAAAACGGTATCGAAGTCTTGACTTTGTGCCATGTGTCCTTTATAATGATAATAAGCCGTACTGTGCGGGTACGTATACCCTTTTGCCGGAACGGGCATCGTACAGATGCTCTGAAAGCAGAAAGGGCTGTTCCCGTGCGTCGGGGTTTCCTCGCCGGATCGGCCGCTGTATGCCCTAAATCTGTACAGGGACGGATGCGGGCGCGGGCATCGGAGAAATGTATCAGCGCATTTCCTGATGAAATAACTCTACTTGAAAGAAGGAGGAAAGGAATGAAGGCGCAGAAGGCGGCAGCCGCTATGCTTGCATTCTGTTCAGCGTTCAGTCCTGCGGCAGGATTGATTACCCGGGCTGATGATACGGAGGAGGCACTGACTGCGATTACTGCGGAAACAGCAGTCGCAGACGGGAACGGTGCGTTCACCGCGACGGTCAGTCTGAGTCAGCTGCCGGAAACAGGATTGTGTGCGGCAGAATTCGCAGTTGCATATGACGCTGCTGCTCTGAGCATGACCGGTGTGGAGCTGCTGTATGACACAGGTGCACAGAATGCAGAGGACTTTGCGAAGCTGGAGCCTCCCGTGTTTTCGTATGAAGACAAGGGCGACAGACTCTGGATTCGCTGGGGAACCGGATTGATGAATGCAGACTACTGGCTCAAAGAGGAGCGTCCCTTTTTCCGGATCAGCGGAACCTTGTCGGAAAATATGCCGGCGGGTACGCGGACGGAGCTTCGGATCGTTCCTGCGGCGGGGGAAACCGCGAAAGCGGAAATAGCTGCTGGCTATGTGGATGCAGACGGGAACGCGCATTACTGTAAAACCTCTGTGACACACGGAGCCGTCTGGAAGCCGATCGACGAAACCGGTGCAACCATGTACGGGGATCTCGATCTGGACGGAAAGCGGTCGGTGTCGGACGCAGTGCTGATGCATCGCGTGCTTGCGGAAGAGCTTGCTCTGAGCGCCGCAGGATACGCTAATGCAGATTGTGAGTTTGACGGTGTACTGACGCTCGCTGATGTAAGACTGCTGCTGGAATCCCTGCTGAAGGGGCCGGATGCAGTTGCGCTCGGTGCAAGGAAAGGCTCATGACACGGGGAACGCAGACCACGGGTAAGCTGCTGTTCCGCGATCCGTGATATGCTGCCGGGAGGCGCGTATCAGCTGCAACATTTCAACGTACCGGCAAAAAGCCGCAGACAGAATGCCGGAGCAAAAACCTGAGAAAACCAAATACAATGTGTTTGAACCGGGCAATGCGGCACCCCGGGAAGAAAACCAGAAAGGAATAAGTTGTCATGAAGAAATTCATCTCTGCTCTTTCGTCGTTTGTGATCGCAGCAACGGCAATGGGCGGCACCATGACGCTCAGCACTGATGCTGCTGTCAGCGAGACCATCGTTTCTATTCGCTCCAATGGCGTGCATGAAATATCTGCGAAGCCTGGCGATAAGGTCCCTGTTTCCGTTTATATTCCGCAGTCCAGCGGTTTCTATTCTCTCCAGCTGAAGTTCGCGATCGGCAAGGACGGCAATTTCGATGAGACCATCGGTCAGGGCTATGTCATTGACCGTAAGGGCACCAAGATCGAAAACCACAAGGATTCGTTCGGCAACTACGGCATCAAGATGGTGCCGAAGGGCGACGAAATCGGCGGCACACCGAGCGATTTCGTGTATCCGAACTGCCTCGAGAGCGGCCGTCTGGAAGGCAACGGCAAGGGCGACTCCATGTACGCCGGCGACGTTGTTTACACCGCAATTTCGATGGTGAACCCGGAGTCCTGGAGTGTTCTGTATCAGGCTGATAAGGAAATCAAGGCCGGTCAGCTGGTCGATTCCTTCGCAGCATGGGAAGCAGCAGGCGGCGTTCCGGAGAAGAAGTTCGATTATTCTACCTACACCCCGGTTACCACCTGGTCAAAGGATGAAACCTGGGCATATAAGTATGAGTTCCTGAGATTTGACCTTGAGCTCCCGTCCAATCTGGCAAACGGCACTTACGATTTCTCCGTTTACACGAAGGAATATGTCAACACGCATCCGACCTCGCTGTTCAGCGATGACAACGTCGAGTTCCCGGATGAGAAGAAGGGCAAGGTCACTTCCAACTTCAACAGCCCGAACGGCAAGCAGCCGTTCAGCGTCGAGAAGCTGGTCATCAAAGTCGATGACGGCACCGGCACAACTCCGCCTTCCACCACTCCGGCTCCGACCACGACTCCGGCTCCGACCACGACACCGGAACAGGGTACTCCGGCACAGCTGAGTGAGGATACCATCATCTACAACCTCGTCCCGAGCGGCAAGACTTACAAGTCCGCACAGGAGAACGGCCTCAAGAACAACGTTTATACCGCTGAGAAGGCCGGCGAGGAGCTGACGGTTGACTGGACCATCAAGAATGACCAGGGCACCGCAGGCATCCAGATGAACTTCGATTTCACACAGGTGAAGGTCACCGATAACGAGAAGGGCAGCGCTTACAGAGTTTCCCCGACGTTCAGTGATCACACCACCGCAAAGAGTCTCAAGGAAGGCGAGTATGTCTACACCTGGGCACAGTCCAATGCGCTGAAGGCAGCAAATGACGCAGTCATCTACTCCTTCAAGATCAAGGCACCGGAAACCGCAGGCACCTACTCCATCGGCCTGAGCTCCAGCGACGTCAACAAGGTTGTTCCGGTTGACGAGAACAAGCCGCACAAGTTCCAGTTCTACGGTCTGGATATCGTCGTTCCGGGCGATGTGCCGCAGACGACTCCGGCTCCGACCACCACTCCGGAACCCGTCACCCCGGCACAGCTCGATGCTGACACTATCATCTACAACCTGGTCCCGAGCGGCAAGGAGTACACCTCCGCACAGGAAAAGGGTCTGAAGAACAACGTGTACAATGCAACCGCAGGCGAGGATCTCACGGTTGACTGGACCATCAAGAACGATCAGGGTACCGCAGGTATCCAGATGAACTTCGACTTCACGCAGGTTAAGGTTGTTGATTACGAAAAGGGCAGCGCTTACAGAGTTTCCCCGACGTTCAGCGATTACACAACTGCAAAGAGCCTGAAGGAAGGCGAGTATGTCTACACCTGGGCACAGTCCAACGCACTGAAGGCAGCAAATGACGCAGTCATCTTCTCCTTCAAGATTAAGGTTCCGGAAGCAAACGGCACCTACTCCATCGGCCTGAGCTCCAGCGACGTCAACAAGGTTGTTCCGGTTGACGAGAACAAGCCGCACAAGTTTGCATTCTACGGTCTGGACATCGTTGTCGGCCAGACGCCCGAAACTACCACCACGCCGGAACCGACCACCACGCCGGAGCCGACCGTTACCACTGAGCCGATCACCACGCCGGAGCCGACCACCACGCCGGAGCCGATCGCTACCACACCGGAGCCGACCGCTACCACGCCGGCACCGTCTGACACCGTTCTCTACGGTGACGTCAACTGCGACGGCGACGTTCGCATCAACGACGTTGTCCTGCTCAACAAGTATCTCGCAAAGAACGCAACAGTCACCGCACAGGGTCTGAAGAACGCTGACTGCGAGAAGGATGACAAGGTCGATACGAAGGACGCAACGAAGATCAAGCAGTTCCTGGCTCTGCTGATCGACCGCTCCGAGCTCGGCAAAAAGTCATAATCAGAATATGCAGCCAAACGGCTGATACACTTCACAAAGATGCGGATTATGTGCGCGGAGGCTAACCTCTGCGCACATAAATCCAGAAAGGGAATAAGATGAAGAAACTCATTTCTGCTCTTTCCTCCCTGTGCCTGGCAGTCACGTCTTTGTCCGGTGCATTCCCTGCGCTGCATGCTGAAAATGTAATTACAGCAAACGCAGCTGATAAGATTGTTTACAACCTCGTCCCGCGTGACAAGGAATACAAGTCTGCAAAGGACAACGGTACCGCAAACAATTCTTACACAGCGACCGCAGGTGAATCCCTCACCGTTGACTGGATTGTGACCGGAGATCAGGGTACCGCAGGTATCCAGATGAACTTCGATTTCACACAGGTTACACTCGTTGACTCTGAAAAGGGCAATGCTTACAGAGTCAGTCCGACGTTCAGTGATTATAAAACTGCGAAGGACCTGAAAGAAGGCGAGTGTGTCTATACCTGGGCACAGTCGAGTGCGCTGAAAGCAAGTGACGGCAGCGTCATTTACTCTTTCAACATTAAGGTTCCCTCAGCAGACGGTGTTTACACTGTCGGTCTGAGCAAGAACGGCAAGGATACCAACAAGGTTGTTCCGGTTGATGAAACCAAGCCGTACGATTTCGATTTCTACGGTCTGGCAATCACCGTCGGCAACCCGACCACTACCCCGGCGCCGTCCACGACGCCTGCTCCGGGTACCCCGGCACAGGTCAGCGAGGATACGATTATTTATAACCTGATTCCGAGCGGCAAGACCTACAAGTCTGCACAGGAAAACGGTCTGAAGAACAATGTATACACTGCTACTGCCGGTGAAGAACTGACGGTTGACTGGACCATCAAGAATGACCAGGGCACCGCAGGCATCCAGATGAACTTTGACTTCACGCAGGTCAAGGTCACGGATTCCGAAAAGGGCAGCGCGTACAGAGTGTCCCCGACATTCAGCGACCACACCACCGCAAAGAGCCTGAAGGAAGGCGAGTATGTTTACACCTGGGCACAGTCCAATGCGCTGAAGGCAGCGAATGACGCAGTCATCTACTCCTTCAAGATCAAGGTTCCGTCCGCTGACGGCACCTACTCCATCGGCCTGAGCTCCAGCGACGTCAACAAGGTTGTCCCGGTTGACGAGAACAAGCCGCACAAGTTCGTGTTCTACGGTCTGGATGTTGTTGTTGGCAACCCGGGTCCGACCCCGACCACCACACCTGCTCCGACCACCACGGTTGCACTCGATGCGGAAACGATTATCTACAACCTGATCCCGAGCGGCAAGACTTACAAGTCTGCACAGGAGAACGGTCTGAAGAACAACGTTTACAACGCAACCGCAGGCGAAGAGCTGACGGTTGACTGGACGATCAAGAACGACCAGGGTACTGCCGGTATCCAGATGAACTTTGACTTCACGCAGGTCAAGGTTACGGATTCCGAAAAGGGCAGCGCTTACAGAGTGTCCCCGACGTTCAGCGATCACACCACCGCAAAGAGCCTCAAGGAAGGCGAGTATGTTTACACCTGGGCACAGTCCAATGCGCTGAAGGCAGCGAATGACGCAGTCATCTACTCCTTCAAGGTCAAGGTCCCGTCCGCTGACGGCACCTACTCCATCGGCCTGAGCTCCAGCGACGTCAACAAGGTTGTCCCGGTTGACGAGAACAGCCCGCACAAGTTCGCATTCTTCGGTCTGGATATCGTTGTCGGTAATCCGCCGGCGGATGTGACCACAGCAGCACCGTCCGGTGACAAGATCCATTATGAGATCATCCCGAACGGCAAGGAGTACACCACCAGCGGCGACAAGAATGTTGTCGTTGCCAGCCCCGGCGAAGCGCTTTCGCTCGACTGGATCGTGAAGAACGACCTGGGTACTGCCGGTATGCAGATGAACTTCGACTTCAAGCAGGTCACGCTCGTTTCCTCTGAAAAGGGCAACGCTTACAGAGTTTCCCCGACATACAGTGATTCGCAGACCAGCAGCAAGCTCAAGAATGGCGAAGTTGTCTACACATGGGCACAGTCTGCTACGATGAAGGCAGCTGATAACGCAGTTATCTATACCTTCAATGTCAAGGTACCGGAAACGAACGGTACCTACACGGTCGGTCTTGACAAGCAGCAGGCCAATAAGGTCGTGCCGGTTGATCAGGATAAGCCGTACGCATTCGATTTCATCAACCTCGATATCATCGTTTCCGATGTGCCTGTCACAACGGCTCCGGCGACCACCGCTGCCGGAACACAGGCAGGAACGACGATCGCACCCGAGGTGGCTACCACGGCTCCGGTTATCGTTACCACAGCACCGGTTCAGCCGGCAGGCAAGTCCCAGTGGATCATCGGTGAAAAGACCGTTGCTCCGGGCGCTGCTGCAAAGGTTCCGGTTCGCGTTACCAATGATGACGGGTCCTCCGGCTTCGTTGTCAACTTCGCTTATAAGGATCTGACCTTCGTCGGTATCGAGTGGGCAGACGGCTATAAGGGCGAAGCAACGATCAACAACGACAAGCAGGTCGTTGTCTGGGCGGATGCCAACGGCTCCAACCAGAATGCTGACGGTATCGTCATGTACCTGAACTTCATCGCACCGACGGCATTTGGTGAGTATCCGGTCAGCTTCGATAAGCTGGAAGTCACCAATACCGAAGGCAAGCCGATCGAAGCATCTACCGTGAACGGTAAGGTCATTGTTAAGGATATGCCTGTTGCAGGCAAGACCAACTGGACCATCGGCACCAAGAAGGCTGCGCAGGGCGCAGAGGTCAAGGTTCCGGTTACCGTTACCGACGATGACGGCTCCGCAGGCTTCGTCGTTCAGTTCGATTACAGCGACAAGCTGAAGTTCAACGGCATTGAGTGGGCAAACGGCTATGAAGGCGATGTCACGCTCAATAACGAAAAGGCTGTTGCAGTCTGGGCAAGCACCAAGGGCAGCAACCAGAACGCAAACGATGTTGTGATGTATCTGAACTTCACAGCACCGGATGAAGAAGGCACATTCCCTGTCAACTTTGCAAGCCTCGAGGTTACCAACACCGAGGGCGCAGAGCTGACCGCAACCAAGACCAATGGTGCAGTCATCGTTGACAAGAACATCGTTCCGGCGGGCAAGTCCAACTGGACCATCGGTACCGAAACTGTCGCTCCGAGCGCACAGGTGAAGGTTCCGGTCACTGTCACCGGTGACGAGGGCACCGCGGGCTTCGTCGTGATGTTCAAGCATGACAGCAAGCTCCAGTTCAACGGCTTCGAGTGGGCCAACGGCTACACCGGCGAAGCAGAGCTCAACAACGATCAGCTCGCAGTTGTGTGGGCAGACGATAAGGGCGCAGACCAGAAGGCTGACGGCGTGGTTCTTTACCTGAACTTCACCGCACCTGCTGAGCAAGGCACATATCCGGTCGAGTTCTCTCTCATGGATGTGACCAACACCGATCAGCAGCAGCTGACTGTCACCAAGAAGGACGGCGCAGTCATCGTGAACCCGGTGATGACCACCGCAGCAGTCACGACCACTGTTGAGCCGACCACCACCACCAGCACGACGCTGCCGCAGGGCAAGACCGGCTGGTACATCGGCACCAAGGAAGCAGCTAAGGGCGCAACCGTGAAGGTTCCGGTCACCGTGAAGGGCGACACCGGTACGGCTGGCTTCGTTGCATCCTTCGGTTACGATCCGAAGCTCCAGTTCGTCGGCTTTGAGTGGGGCAACACCTATACAGGTGAGCCTGAGCTCAATAAGGACGAGATGCTGGCAGTCTGGGCAGCAGAGCAGGGCTCTAACATCGCTGCTCCGGATGATTCCGTTGTTCTGAACCTCGTGTTCATCGCACCGAACGAAGAGGGCACATATCCGGTCACCTTTACCGATCTGGAAGTTGTTGATACTGATCAGAATCCGCTTGATTTCGTGAAGTTCAACGGCGCAGTCATCGTGAAGGATATCCCGGATGAAACCACTGCTCCTGGTGCTACCACTGAGCCTGGTGCTACCACTGAGCCTGGTGCTACCACTGAGCCTGGTGCTACTACTGAGCCTGGTGCTACCACTGAGCCTGGTGCTACCACTGAACCTGGTGCTACCACTGAACCTGGTGCTACCACTGAACCTGGTGCAACCACTGAGCCTGGTGCTACCACTGAGCCTATCGCAACGACCGAGCCTGGTGCAACCACTGAGCCTGGTGCAACCACTGAGCCTGGTGCAACAACCGAGCCTGGTGCAACAACCGAGCCTGGTGCAACCACTGAGCCTGGTGCAACAACCGAGCCTGGTGCAACAACTGAGC
>JAEEGL015414962.1_pt1 | contig 37821 bp, 24 predicted proteins | sample 9134231 | NCBI WGS metagenome assembly JAEEGL01 (sample SAMN16246548, study PRJNA631951) | gut metagenome | biome: gut microbiome; feature: rumen; material: fiber-attached | host: Bos | place: Iran: Karaj | collected 2018-10 | reverse complement strand
TTTTTGGCACACAAATCGCCTAAATTGGAGATCGTGTGCCACTCCTCCTCTATTCCGCCAAAAAAAAGAAAAAATCTTGGCACACAAATCGCCCAAATTGAAGATCGTGTGCCACTCCTCCCCTATCCCCGCAAAAAAATGAAAAATTCCTGGCACACAAATCGCCGAAATTGAAGATCGTGTGCCACTCCTCACAAACCTCCGAAGAAAAATGAGCAATAAAAGGGACAGGCGGCGTAAGGGTGTGATCTACCCGGGATAGTCCGGAGCAGGACGCAGTCAAAACACATTTTACACGGAAACAGGAAAAGAGCCTTTTACCCGCGGCAACGGGGCTGGCAACGAGGAACGAGTTAAGAGTTCAGAATTCAGAGTTAAGGGTTCAGAGTTCAGAGTTCAGCTTTAGATAATTAACGAAATGAACTAACAACCAATAACAATGTGTCGGCTCTGCCTGCAGGCGCGAAATGAGCGCAAAACACCGCCTGAATCTAGTTTTTTAATTTTCAGGCGGTGTTTCAAGCGAGCGGGCGCCGTCTCCCGGCGCGAAATGAGCGCCAACCAAACAGCACGTCGCTACTCGTAACTAGTTACTCGTTGCTCGTTACTAGTTACTGGTTACTCGTTCCTAACTGCCCGTTACTCTTTAATAATACCCACAACCTCTCCAGCACATTGCCCATCGCGATTCTTGCCCGGTAGACCATGTAGTCATCCGAAGTGTACTCGGTAAGCGAAGGCGTAAGATGCGCGACCATATCAAGGAGCTCTTCCCTGTTGACGCCGGCCTCCTCGAGCATCGTCATATATTCGTAATCATCGATACCGTCGCGGATGATCTCGAGCCTCAGAGACGGGCACGCACCGTCGACACCGACCTTGTCGCCGTTATATATGAGCGAACCGTCGCCGAAAACGTTGGGCGAAAGATTGGAGACGGTATTCATATCCGTCCAGGGGTCCTTGATCCTTGTCCAGTAATTGCTGCTCCAGTAAAGAAAACCGTTGGCGTTCAGCATATAATTCTGCCAGAAAATGAGGCGGTGTCTGATGCCGGGCATATTGACGTAAAGATTCAGATAAGGCTCGCCGGGCTCCCAGCAGACGTAGGTCCAGACGTCCTCGCCCATTGACCGGCGCTCCGAAAGCCTCTCTTTGAGCGGTTTTAAGCGCTTTTGCTGCGCTGCGTTATAAATGTTGAAAGAATCGAAACAGTGAAGCTTCGGGCACCAGATATTGACCGAGCCGGTCGAATAATCGATCGCGTCCTCCCCTGTGAACATATCGGGATCAACGAAGAACGGAGATACTATCCTTGCTTCGGGGAACACGCTCAGGAGGTGCCGGCTTTTATCAACGAGATTCATATAGGCAACTTCGTTTGAGGGCTCGTCAAGGAAGTAGAAATATGCTTTTTCAAGTCTTCCGGGCACGGACAACAGTTTTTCGCGTACCGCTCTTAAATAGTCGTCGTCGCCGTACCTTACCCTGAACCCGGTGATACGCGGGTCGTCAATAAATTTGTCAGCTCTTTCGTCGAGCACGTCGTAAGGCAGCGAATACGGGGAGATCTTATGCTCCGCCATGAAGTCGTAATACTTCTCGTAAAGCACCTGGAGCTCGTCGCCGCTGACGCCGCTGACCTTGGATATCTCGTACGCGCTGAGGTCGGAAACGGCTGACATCGCGGGCGTATCGCTAAGCCTGAAATCCCAGACGTGGATCTTAAGCGTACACTTTCCGAGAACGTTGTCACCGCTTTTAGCCGTTATCACCGCCTTATAATCGCCCGGAGCCGCTTTCTTTCCGGCGTGTACAAGTATATAGAAAGGCGTCGTTTCGTGCGCTCTTACGGTCAACGTGCCGTTAAGAGGCGATAGCGGATCGGGATATTCTTCATAGAGCCCTTCTTTTTCGGGCTCCACCTGGAAAAAAGGCGTATATTTTGGAGCGCTTATAAAGTGCTCGCGATAGATCTCGGCAGAAACGATGGTGTCGCTGCCGGCGCCCGGGACGATGCCTTCTCCCGCGATCACGAGAGTAAAATCAGAACAGGTCTCAGGAAGATTGACAGCCACCTGGCAGCCCTCGTACTCATTTCCGGCGACGTACAGTTCGTAAGTGTCGCGGCCGTACGGCTCGACTTGATCAGCCAGTATCTTTTTTGTCGAATGCTCAAACCACATAATCTTGCCCCTTTCTAAAGCGCAACCGGGCGAAAACGCCATGACCGGCATAAGCGCGGCCAGAGTGAGCAGCAGAATTTTATAAACACGTTTTTTTAACATATCATACCCTCCGGCATATTCTCACCGCCACGGGAAGTTTCGAAGGATCGGACCGCCAAAGCCTGTCAAAAGGCCGCCAAAAAGGCGGCCCGGAATCATCAAAGGATCGTCAGCGCTTTCGGGCTCGTCGCCGTCAATATTTCTTTCACGCCTCCGACGCACGTGATGAGGTCCTCTATCCTTACTCCGCCCAGATTCTCGATATAAATACCGGGCTCGATACTGAACACCGTGCGTTCCGAAAGCACGGAGCCGCTGTTTCGTCCGACGCCCACGCCCTCGTGGATCTCAAGTCCCACGCCGTGTCCGAGCCCGTGGCCGAAATATTTGCCGTATCCGTAATCAGCGATTATGTCGCGCGCTATTTTATCAAGTTCAGCGCCCTTCATACCGGGTCTGTACGCGTCGATCGCCGTAAGCTGCGCCTCGAGGACGATATTGTATATCTTCACCATTTCGGGATCGGGCTCGCCGAGCGCGAAAGTTCTCGTCATATCCGAACAGTAGCCGTTATAGAGGCTGCCGAAATCGAACGTGATCATTTCCCCGTTTTTAACGGTTTTTTCGGACGCGAGGCCGTGAGGAAGCGCTCCTCTTACACCGGAGGCAACGATCGTATCGAACGAAGGCCCGGACGCGCCGTTCTTCTTCATCCTGTATTCGAGTTCGGTCGCAAGGTCAAGTTCTCTTACGCCGTCTTTAATATACGGTACGGTCTGCGCAATCGAATCGCACGCGATCCTGCAGGCGATGCGGATGTTATCAAGTTCCCAGTCGTCCTTTATGTTTCTGAGGTCGGCAACGGCAGTTTCGAGGCAGACGAAGTTATCGAATCCGAAAGTATCCTTCAGCCGTACAAAGCTGTTATAGGAGATCTCGCGGTTTTCGAATCCGACCGAAGGGATGCCTGCAGGAAGACATTCTTTTACAGCTTTAAAGTCCCATGCCGCGGCGCTTCTGAGTTCAAAATAAGGGCATTGCTCCCCCGCCTGTATGGTATAGCGCGAATCGGTAAAAATAAACGCTTTTTCAGGCGTGATCAGGAGCGAAGCGTCTCCTGGAGTACCGGCGAAACCGGAAAGATATCTTACGCCCGGTCCGGAGCAGATGAACGAAACGTCGATCTTTTTCTCCTGCATATACGTGCGCAGCGCGTCTGTTCTTCTTTTGGTCATTTCAAAAACTGTCTCTTTCATAAAAAAGGCCTCTCAAAAAATCTTTTGAATCTCACAAACGGAGGTTCTATCGACGGGTCAATAGGTTTCACAAGTATCGTCGTCAATCCGGAGCGGTTGCCGCCGAATATATCCGTAAACAGCTGGTCGCCGACCATCGCAGCCTGACCCGGTTCCAGCCCCGCGTCAGCGCACAGCTTGAAAAATCCTTTTTTGAGCGGTTTGCCCGCCCCGAACACGTAATAGATCTTCTCCTTAAGCTCCGCCGGAAATCCCGCCACGAAGCTTTCTATACGCTTCTGCTTCGCATTCGAAAGAATGCCCACGGCAAATCCCTTTGCGCAAAGCTCCGAAAGCCAGCCGGACAGGCGCTCGCCCGGAAGAGGCGTGCTGTACGGCTCCAGGGTATTGTCAATATCAAAAAAAAGACCGCGGATCCCGCTTTTACGCAAAGAATCCTGATCGATTTCATAAATTGTTTCACATTTGATGTCCGGTCTCAGTTTTTTAAACATCGCTACTCTCGTATAAAACGCCGTCGAGCGCTTTGATGATGCGGGCCGCGGAATCTTCGCGCCCGTTGTCGTTACGCACCTCGATATCGGCGTATTTTTTGTAAAGCGGCAGTCTCGTCTTATATAACGTAAAGAGTTCCTGGAAGTTTGCCTCCCTCAGGACCGGTCTTTTATCTCTGACCTTCCTCGGCGTCGTGGCAAGCTTGTAAAAGTCCCTGTGTATATATATCACGAGGCTGCCCTCGCGCTTTAGCAGCGCCATATTTTCAGGCTTCGTCACTATCCCGCCTCCGGTCGCGATAACGGCGTCTTCCGTATTCGCCATCATCTCCGTAACGTGCGTTTCTATTTTCCTGAACTCTGCTTCGCCGGAGGTCCTGAATATCTCTTCGATAGTCATTCCGGCATATTTTTCTATCTCTTCGTCAAGGTCGTAGAACGCCATCCGGTAATGCTGCGAAATAACGCGCCCTATGGAAGATTTTCCTGCACAGGGCATGCCTATCAGCACGAGTCTTTTATATTTTTTCTCTCTGTCATCCAGCATATTGCCGCACCGTTTTCACTAGCGCAAACCTGTTCAAACCCGCGCCGTCATTTACCCTTTCGTTTAAATATAATTATCCCGACCGTCGAAACGGCGATGCACAAAACAAGTATTCCTGTGACTGTTATAAGCACTGCGGGAGAAAAGCCGCGCTCAGTCTTCGTATTGCCGGAAGCTGCTGAAGGAACGGACGGTCTGAACGTATTCTCCGGCGGCTTGGTCCTGTTAGGCGTGGAATAGATCGGCCGCCTCGTAAAAAGTTCGCCCTGATCCAGGTCTTTGATCGAAACGTCGAGCTTCTCGAGATCCTTTTCATTTTTTACGAATGCCATCCAGCGTATGTCGATATATTCCATCCCTTCCGGCACAGATGCGTAAGGATCGAAGCGCGCCGTAGTAAGAAGTCCGGTCCATTTCGCGTTATCTTTTCCGCAGAACACGACCGTTTCCCAATCGTTTTTATCAGTGATGGAATTGGAGGAAGTCAGGTTTTTGGATTCGTCCAGGCCGCCTTCGTTGCTCGTGCCGAAATACAGGTTACATTTGCTCTCGAAAGGCGATCTTACGCTTATGGCCACGTACGGATATTCGTCGCAGCTGATGCCCTCCCCGATCACACTTATAGGCATATATATGAACGGGTCCACCGACATCGGAGTAAGCAGGATCCTTGCGAATCCTTCTCCGTCTTCGAGCCCGTATTCAAGATTCCGTATGCAGTTTCCGGAGAAAAAGTCGAGGTAGCCCGGGTCATTCAGGAGCACGAATTTAGCGTCTTCGATCTCCGCAGGTTCCGCGTAAAAGTTTGGCGTTACACTCAGTACAGCCGTTAAACATACCGCTAAGAGCAGCAGCGTGACAATGACGCGCAGGCACGTTTTCTGTCTTCGCAGGCAGTTTATTGCAGCGCCCTCGCGGTCCGCGTTATCCGTTTTTCTGAAATTGTCCATAAATAATATCCCTCCGGGCTTTGTGCGGTAACAGCGTATGAATCGGCCTGTCGGTTTTGTTGTCAGAAATCTGCGCCTGCTTTCAGTGCTTTCATTTCTTCGGGAATCAGATAGTGCTTTTTGGGCTTGAGGATACCGCGCAGCGCGGCCTCGAAGCTCTCAAATTTTACCACTCCCGTTTCACTGATAAGTTTTCCGAGCAGGATTACTCCGGCAAACGTAGCGTTTCCCATTTCGTACGCCATTTTCGTGGCCGGGATCGCAAATACGCGCACGTCCGTACGCGCAGGTCTTACCGGGACAAGGTCGCTGTCGAGCACTATCACGCCGCCGGGGGCAACGTTTGCTTCGAATTTTTCGAGCGACGGCTGGTTCATCACGACGAGTGCAGTGGCTTCGCTGATTATCGGGGATCCGACTTCTTCGTCGGAAACGATCACGTTGCAGTTTGCGGTACCGCCGCGCATCTCGGGACCGTACGACGGAAGCCACGAAACGTGCTTGCCCTCGTGAAGTCCCGCATGGGCGATGAAACGGCCCATAGAGAGGATGCCCTGACCGCCGAATCCGGCAAAAATGATCTGATTGTCCATATTAAAGGCACCTCCTTATTCTTTTGACGCGGGCTTATCCGACGGCAGAACGACGTTCTTGTAGTTCCCGAGCGGATAATGCTCGATCATGTTCTCGCCGAGCCACTCGAGCGCTTTTTCGGGGCTGAGCCCCCAGTTCGTCGGGCAGATCGAAAGCACTTCTACGATTGAGAAACCGAGTCCGGCCTGCTGTACCTGGAACGCTCGCTTGATCGCGGCCTTAGCCTTGCGGATATTCTGGACGTTGTTCACCGCCACGCGCTCTACGTAAACGGCGCCTTCGAGCGTCGAGAGCATTTCGCATACGCGTACGGGATAGCCGTGGAGCTCAGGTTTGCGGCCGAACGGAGTCGTTGTCGTCACCTGACCTATAAGGGTCGTGGGAGCCATCTGGCCCGAAGTCATGCCGTATATTGCGTTGTTAACGAAGATAGTAGTGATCTTCTCGCCTCTCGTCGCTGCGTGTACGATCTCGGCGGTACCGATTGCCGCCAGGTCTCCGTCGCCTTGGTAAGTGAATACGGTGCGGTCCGGAAGCGATCTGCGTATACCTGTAGCCACCGCCGGAGCTCTTCCGTGCGCGGCCTGGACCATATCGCAGTTGAAATATTCGTAGCTGTTATACGTACATCCGACGGACGCGACGCCTACGGTGGTACCTTCGATCCCGAGCTCGTCGATTACTTCCGCCACGAGGCGGTGGATGATGCCGTGCGTGCAGCCGGGGCAATAATGCAGCGGTTTATCTATTAATGCGTGAGGTCTCTGAAATACGATGCTCATCAGTCATTCCCTCCTTCGCCGCGGGCAATTTTGATTACTTTTTCAAGTATGGCTTTCTGTGCCGGGACGTTTCCGCCCGTTCTGCCGTAGAATTCCACGGTGTTCTTTCCGTTAAGTGCGAGGCGTACGTCTTCGATCATCTGGCCCATGCTCATCTCGACCGTTAAGAAGCCTTTGGGCGTCGTGGCGTACTTCTCGAATGCCTGCTTCGGGAAAGGCCAGAGCGTGATCGGTCTGATCAGTCCGACTTTGATTCCGAGCTTCGCCGCGTCTTTTATAACGTTTTTAGTGACTCTCGCGCACGTGCCGTACGCCGCCACGATGACGTCAGCGCCGTCGCAGTTCTGAACGTCAACTCTCGCCTCGTTCTGCTCGATCACTTTGTATTTTTCGTACATATGATTTACGTGTGCTTCGAGCACGTCGGGATCGATATATATCGAAGTGATCGTGTTATGCTCGCGCTTCATTTCGCTGCCGCACGCCGCCCACGGTTTTTCGGGGCGCTCGATCTTTTCGACGTCGCGGAATTCGACCGCTTCCATCATCTGTCCCATATATCCGTCGCCCATGACGACGACCGGATTGCGGTATTTATCTGCGAGGTTGAACGCGTCTACTACGAGTTCGTACATTTCCTGCACGCCCTGCGGCGCGAGGACAATGTTATGGTAGTCGCCGTGTCCGCCGCCTTTTACCATCTGGAAATAGTCGCACTGTGCCGGGAGGATGCCTCCGAGCCCCGGTCCTGCGCGGACAATATCTATGACGACGATCGGGAGTTCTGCTCCCGCCGCGTACGATATGCCTTCCTGTTTAAGGCTTATTCCGGGGCTGGATGACGACGTCATCGCCCTGACGCCTGCGCTCGCGGCGCCGTATACCATATTTATCGCGGCAACTTCGCTTTCCGCCTGTACGAATGTTCCGCCTATTTCTTCCATCTTTCTCGCCATATAGTGTGCGACTTCCGTCTGAGGCGTGATCGGATATCCGAAATAGTGGCGGCAGCCTGCTCGCAGTGCCGCTTCGGCAATTACTTCATTGCCCTTCATCAAAATTTTCTCGCCCATTGTTTTCCTGCCTTTCTTCCGTCTTACCGCTCTACTGTGATAACGCAGTCGGGGCACATCGTGGCGCAGAATGCGCAGCCGATGCATTTCTCGGGTTCTGTGACTCCCGCGGGATGGTATCCTTTTGCGTTCAGCGTGCTCTCATCGATGGCAATGATTTTTTTGGGGCATACAGTTAGGCAGAGCCTGCACCCCTTGCACCGCTCGATTCTGAAAGTGACTTTTGCCATTAAAAATGTCCCTCCATCGTGACAATCTACGGCTTCGCGGAGGGACTTGTTTAAAACTTTTTTGCGCCCTGCGCGCCCGATGGGCTTATTATAAACTCCGGCGCGGGTAAATTCAAGAGCGAAACTGGCAACTGGCAACGAGGAGCCGAGTGATCTAGTTAAGAGTTCAGAGTTAAGAGTTCAGAGTTCAGAGAGCGGAGAACGAGCAACTGGCAACTAGCAGCGAGCAACTAGGAACGAGCAACGAGCAACTACATTACCCGAAGAGAAAGGACGTAGTTGAAAATTGGAAAATACAGAAGACTGAAAACGTTTAAACGGGGTTCACTCGTCCTCGTCATACTCGTCCCAGTCATCATCTTCAGCATCTTCTACATCGTATTCCTGTTCTTCTACGTAATCTTCCTCATCCAGAAGCGAATCCAGAAAGAGAAAATCCGCAAGTTTGCAGTCATCGTCATCAAAATCCGGATCATATTCGAAAAAGCCTTTCGCCGCCATAGTCGAAGCCTCCTTTTTATATGCTTAGATCAATGATTCATCATCTTTAACTTTTCGACTTGCTCATTGCTTCTTTTTATATTAGTTATAACATCCGAAATGAAACTTACTATTGTGCTTATTATTATTATCATGCTAGCGTAAGTTCTTCTATTTCACGAATAATTTCTTTTTGTCTCTCGTACAAAAGTAATTCCTTGTTGTGACGGAAATAAGGATCGCATCCGTATCGGCTTATAAATCTTGCAGTATTTTTATTTATTGTCAATTCGGTTACGAAAATCAACATTTCCTGGCCCTCGCCAAAAACGGATTCTAAAAAAATGAAGGCATTTTCAAGTTGAGTACCGGCATCAGACGCTCGTTTTTTGAATTCTGTCACTTCTTTGTCAAATTCTGCTTTCACGATCGCAAATGACTCGGTTCCGGTTTTACAATCAACAGTTTTTAGCAATAGCGAGTTCAAAGACGCAATAATTTTGTTGATCTTACGCGCATCAATTTCGCTTAAAATCCCGGCGTTTTTCCCTTTATGCAGAAGAGTATTCTGATCCTTGACTTTTTTATTAAAAGAATCAGCCGCATTAAATCCGGAGCGAAGCGATTCTTCTTTAAACGCTTTTAGCAGAACCATATAGTCAGATAAGAAAGTCTCATCAAAGATTACATCCGATAACTTGCTGTTAACCGCGTCAAGAATCATACCAAGCAAGGACAGTCTCTCATCAAATCTTGCATTTCTTGCTCTGTCGCAAATTTGGGCATCTACAGAACCAGCTAAAATCTTGTCGACTTGGTAATCGCTCTTGTATTTATTGTACAGATCATAATATACAGAAAAGCTTTTTGCGATAGTTTTATTTTGCAGGTACTGGCACACAAGACTTTCGTTCACCGCTATTGCATTTTTTTCATATAAATAAATTATTTTGCTGAGATCCTCCCAGCCCCTTGCCGTAACAAAAGTCTTTCCGTCAACTGTGCTTTCAACCGAATAAAAATGATCCTTTTTTATGTCCAGATAAGTTGTTATTGACGGATGCACGCCGGAACTGACAGCATATTCCTTCCAACAATTATAATCCGGTTCAACATCAATTCTTTTCAAACGATCCCATGTAACTATATCAAATTCTCTGACAGAATTGTTATATTCCGGAGGATTACCGGCGGTAACAACGATCCAGCCGTCAGGTACCCTATGTTTTCCAAACACTTTGTACTGGAGGAATTGAAGCATAATAGGTGAAAGAGTTTCAGACACGCAGTTTATTTCATCCAAGAACAGTATTCCTTCTTTTTTTCCACTGTCTTCAATCATATCGTAGACCGTGGCAATTATTTCTGACATAGTGTATTCGGAAACTTCATACTCTTTTCCGTCATATATTTTATGAGATATAAAGGGCAGCCCAAGTGCACTTTGTCTCGTATGATGAGTCATAGAATAGGAAACGAGCGGAATTCCCATTTCCTGGGCAATCTGCTCCATAATGGCAGTTTTACCGATACCAGGGGCGCCAATCATAAAAATGGGCCGTTGTTTTTCAAGAGGAATCAAATAATTCCCATATTCGTCTTTTGAAAAGTAAGCGACCATCGCGTTTTTGATCTGTTTTTTGGCTTCTTTGATATTCATTGTACTCTTCCTTTTCTTAACTGAAAGTCTATGCTAAACATGATCAAGAGATTTCATAATTCTTCCAGAGGCAAAACCAGTCTGATTGCCCAAACAGGTACCTCAATTTTGTTCATTCCATCGTCTACAAACACAAACGCTGTATTGTACGGAGGCTGATGATCGGGGAAAACGCCATATCCGTCAGTAAAATAAATAAGTCCCTTCAAGTTAATAAATTCGTTATTATTTATGAGTTGAGAAACATACTCAAAAACAGGACGAAAATCGGTTCCGCCCAGCCCGCGAATGACCATTTTTTCAATATATCTGTCAAAATCCTTCTGGGAAGTGATTTTTATGTCTTCTTGTATTTCCGCATCGCATTGAATGATATGAAGATTGATCTTGCGGAAGAATGTTTCTTCTTGCTTCAGAATGTTATATGTTTTTTGGAGGAATGATCGAACAAGTTCACCCGAAACCGAGCCAGAGGTGTCAATGGCAATAACAAATTCTTTAATACGTTTTTCCTCTTTGTATTCGAGCGGTTCGATCAACGGCATCTTGCCGTAGATGCGCAGCCCGTAAGTGTACATAATATAATCAAATTCGGCATCATTGATCTTCATCACTTCACCAATGACAGCAAACTTCTTCAGGAACGATGTGTAATCATATTTTTCTCTATGAAGTTCAGCAAGATTTTGCATCATTGATCCGGCGTCTGTCCCCCGTCTCTTCGAAAAAGTTGACAAGTCTTCTTTGACCCTGTTTGACAGTTCTTTCCATTCCTGCTCCTCGGAAAGAGAAACGCTTTCACTTTGTGTGTTGTCAGTTTCGTTTTCCCCATGGTTTTGAGTGTTGTCAGAACCGTTTGAGAAATCCGGTGAGGCATTCGGATCATTCGAATTTGATTTTTCCGACTGCATTAAAGGATTTTGAGAAGGAGGCAAATGCCATAACGTGTGATTATCTGCTGCAAAAGCCGCTCTTATAGATTCTAGTTCTTCGTCGCTATAATTGCCGTCACAGAAAAAGCGATATAACGATTCGGCAGTCATATATTTTACCTTGCCGTTTAATGAATAGATCTGTTCCTTTTGAAAAATTTCTCTTTTCGCAGAAACACAGGGCAGCTTAAAATCAGATATTATATTTTCAACTGCAATGTCACACGCAAGATCCCACGCCTTTTGATTAAGCATTGTATGAATAAACATATGGCAAAAAACACAATGGAGAATAACATGAAGATAATCGCGAACAGATACTTCGCGTTCTTCTTTATATCTCTGTATTATTGTCAACGGATTATAAGCCAAGCGTTTTCCGTCTGTGGCAAGGTAAAATAAATCCGAAGAAACAAGTTCTAATTTATTTAGCGCAACGTCCAGATAGCGCATATTTACAAGCAGTACATTTCGAGAATACTGCATGACTTCATTCGCAATCTTTTCTATCTTGTTAATAACTTCCTGATCGTATCCTTGCATAATCATTTAAATCAGTACTTTTAAAAACAACCATAATCCCCATTTCTTTTCATCATCTTAATCAAGCGTAAAAGTATCCATAAAATTATATTCAGGGAAATGTTCATTTTTATAATTCAGTAGAATCGCTGTGCAATTAGTGCTTCCTTTTTCAGTTGCATATTTAATATACGCATCAATCTGTGCAATTGTACTTCCGTGAAGATAATCCAAAACAGACGCATTATCTTTTTCTATTATTCCGTAAATAGCACATTTGTCAAGATAATATACAATGTGATTTGTCATTCGACTCATACCATTAACATCGAACGATACTATCTCAAATCTTGTTTGAGGATCAATACTATGGATATCCCAATCGATTCGATCAATCCTAGTAGTGCAGCCAGAGATCCTTATTTCTATATCGTCGTGGAAATTATAATCGTCGACATAGATTCCGATCTTTTCCTGATGAATAAACCGATAATATGGTATCATGCAATCTTTATACCTATCGCTTTTTATTGTGTTCTTGTCTATCTTGGGCTCCCATATCTGCTCAAAGGGCTGCTTTAAATTATTGGCGACAAAATAATCCTGCCAACGCTTAATCTCTTCATCGTTCATATTAACAGGGTGTGCAACTGTGATTAAGCGAGATTGTTGAAGCTCATAATTATTACCATAACTATCAATAAGACCGCCTTTGCTAAGCGTAAACGATGCTTTTCCTTGCGACCAAACCAAAAGACTTGCCAGCTTATACAATATGGGATTTTGAGTATATCCTTCGGTCCAGGAATTCAGATCCAGCCGCTTCCCGGAAATGAAATAATCAAACAATAAATCCCGGCGTGATTTATAAACCTTTTTTATATTTTTCCTCAATTCATAATAAGCCGCTGCACAAGCGTCATATTTCTTGGGATCTGCGTTTTTCTTAGGTATACTTTTTACTGCCGTTTTTGCAGAAGTATCATACAATACAATTGACAGATCGCTTCCAATCGAGGCTTCAATGATTGTACTGCCAATATCGTAGTTTATTTTTCCTTCGTTATTAAAACCAAAGTCTATCATTTTTGTATCTCTGATTACATCAGCGCTAACTCCTCTTAACTGTGCGTATTTTTCAAGATTGTTATTCTTCTCGGCATATAACATTGCTTCTCGTGTATCGCTAAGTAAAATCGCTTTTTCACAAATTGAAGAGGCTATACGTCCGCTTTTGCCATACTGGTACCAGGAATTCCAATCTTTCATGCGAGAAATAAGACTGCTTATCTGTTTACCCGAGCCAAATCGACAGATCGGAATCCATATTTGGGGCGTATGATAATCTTTTGAAAAGTACGAAAGAGTATCGAGAAAGTTTTCAAATGATGTTTTTTCGAATTTCTCTGCAATGCGATCGCTATCCTCGAGAATATGGAAAGAATTATATATAGAATTTTCTTCTTTTTCTTTCATTTGCCCAATATACGGAACCACTGCGCATTCTAAGACAAACGTAGGAACCAGTTCATCTTTTTCTGCATATTTTACTCCTGAATTATCACATACTTTATCCTTTAACTTCGCCTTTTGCAAAATTCGTTCGAATTCGTGCTTTTCAAATTGTTCATCACAGTATTCTTCAAGTTCATCTGCATATACTTTTTCTTTATTTAGCTCCCCGCCAACAGCGGAAGAAGCAAATGGCTTTAATACAGATATTGTCGATTTAGCTTTATTTTCTTTGGCAAATTTATAATAACGATCTATGAATTCTTGACTCATATTCTGCCTAAGGTCATACACTACTTCTCCGACGCGGTCAACCTCTTTTGATCTGCTGTTATTAATAATAACTATAGCAGCAGCAACAAAAGCATTTGGCGCTTTGGAAAATGCATCGATACAATAATCATTTAATTCCTTGTTATTTTGATTTATAAAAATCGAAACCCAATCAAGCATACTGGCCTTTAACTTCCAAACCGTTCTTAAAAGAGTCTTTAATGGAACTACAGGAAGTTTTTTTTGCAGCAAATATCCTTTAGGAATATTCATGTCAAATTTCGGAGAATAGCCAAAATCCTCATGTCTGATTGCTCTTACCGAATCGGGAAGTATCACTTTCGTGATTTTTATATCACTAAATATTGATGTAATATTTAAGGATCCTTGCTCAATTACAACTACACCATCTGTGATTTGGACAACCGATTCGTCCGTTGTCCGCATTCCAACCAGCACTCCATTTTCTATAAAACAATTGTTCTCGTCGGGAATTCCATAATAATCTTTATTTAAATTAAACCTCTCCGGCAATTCTATTATGTTAGAATACTTAAACGCATCTTTTCCAATAGAATTTACTGTTGAAGGAATAATAATTTCTTCTAACGACTCTGCTCTCCAAAAACATTCTTTACCAATTGTTTCTACTCCATCCTGTAAGCAGACCTTTTTAAGCATAGAACAATTCATAAACGCTTTGTCGCCTATTGTTTTGACCGAGCCCGGCACTGAAATCGAAGATAAACTTGAACAATCCGCAAAGGCTTCGTCACCTATATTTTTGACTGAGCCCGGTACTGAAATTGAAGATAAACTCGAACAATTCTCGAATGCTTTTGATGGAATACTAGAAAGTGATTCTGGAATGCTATTAACTAAGTCACCATCAGCGGTTCTCACGATTATTCTTCTAAGTTTTGAGCAAGATTCAAACGCTTCGCTTTCCATAAGCACCAATTTATTAGAAAGCACTATTTCTTCCAAGCATTCACAGCAGGAAAAAGCATTACTCCTAATTATGGTAACATTTTCTAAATTAATTTGCCTAAGATTAGAACATAAACAAAATGCGCTCTTCCCAATTGTAGTTAACGTTGATGGAAGAATAACTTCTTGTAAAAAGTTGTTGTCAAAAAAGGCTCCAACAGTTATTGAAGTTACGCCCTGGGGTACAGATACTCTTTCATCCTTTCCGGAATAACTGAGCAAATTAGTTCCTATAATAATAAAGCCGTTATTATTATCAATTAACTGGTTACAACCTTTAAAAGCACTTTTATCTATCTCTTTAACCTTCGGAATATCAAACCGTTCTAGCGCAGTGCAATCATTAAAAGCATAATAACCAATAAAATCGAGTTCTTTTGTTTCCTTGCTAAATACTATTTGTGAAAGGTTTTTACATCTGGAAAAAGCGGAATTATTTATATTCTTAATTGATTTAGGCATAATAACAGTCTTGATTGATTGGTTATTGTCAAAAACACCATATAAGATAGTCTCTACCCCATCAGGTATTATGATATCGCTTGATGAACCATAATATGCCAAAAGAGAACTGCCGACGATAAAAAAACCATCGCTATTTGTTAAATTATGAATTACTTTTTCAGAAAACGACCTTTTATTCAGACCTTTTATACCGTCCGGAAGAACGATCTGCTTTATATTATCGTTTTCAAAAACTGTATGTATATCATCAATTTCCGTTACATAGTCTGGTACAGTTACTATTTCGGCAGTTCCTTGGTACTTGATTAGCTCTACATTTGGCTCTTCATCGGACATACTTCGTTTAATCACAAAACCATCAGGCGTGACTTCGCTAAAATCAGAGTACTTTTCAGAGTACTTATTATTAAAATGGTCCTTTTCTGGTATTGAAGGTATAGGTATCTTGAAAAACGGATTGTTTTTGGTTTGTTCAGTATATGAGTTAAGATAGTAATCATATAACTCATTAAAAGGTAAATCGTTTTTAAAGCTTTCCGCTTGTGCTTTTATTGCTGCATTTAGTTTCTCTTTCTCGTCATCAGTCAAAATGTCCCTATTAATAAGGTAATCTTCAGAAGATATATATTCATACAACCTTTTAATAAGAGTATCAAGGCGCTGAATATCAACGTCGGGATTTTGTTCAGCCAGCTCCGACAAGGTTCTTGGCTTGTGTTCAATACCCTCGTATCTTTTCTTTAAAAGGGTAATAGTATCATTTAATTCCTGTTCCGGAATAACACCAATAGATATAAAGTATTCTTTAGAGGTCATGCCCTTGACTGAGTTAATTAAAGTCGAAATTGAAGACAACTTCAAATCTTTATTTTCCTCTTGAATTTGTTTGACTGTGGTCGGAAAGTCCGGTTTCCCTTTATATTTTTCAATAAGTGCTTTTTCGATGGCCAACAATTTCTCTTCTGGAGTCTGATCATGCGCTATTACGCCTTCACGAATAAGATAATCTTTTGCACTTATGTTATGGTGCTCTTTGGTTAGAAATTGTAATGATGAAATCGGAAGATCCGGATTGTCAAACCTCAACTTTTCGATCGATCCGTCAAATCTGGCAGTTTCTGGATATCGTTTCTTTAATTCCTCGGTGACATAATCGAGCAGCGGTTTACCGCTTAATGTAATAGCTTGAATAATTCCCTCTTCTGCCAAAAACTTTTTTATAGTACTGTCAGGTGCTTTACTCTTTTGCTCTTTTTCAACTGCGAGCCATTCAATATCAGAGTTTTGTTCCTTAAGTTCTAACAATGATCCGGTAAACGGAGTCTCTGAATAACGTGACTTCAATAATTCATATTGTTCGTGGTAATAATCGTCTCCTTTACGAACACTGAGCCCAGTCCCTTTGAGTAATCCTTCCTGTGCCAGGTACTGAGTAAAACTCATTCCGAATAGTTCAACACTTTTATTTTGGATATTTTTGAATTTTGGCGCAATATCCGGATTCTGTTGGGATAGTTCTGATACAGATGAGCACGTCGGGCCCTCAGGATAACGGCGTTTTAATTCGTCTATTAGGGCCATATGGTCTCCCGCCGGTCTGCCACCCTTGGTATTGGATTGATAACCGTACGCACTTAAGAACGAACCGTAATTCGAATAATTGAGAGTTAAAGCCCAGATCAGAGCGCATTCCGCCAGCTTTGGATCATCTTTTTCCAGTTTGGGAACTTTCTTGTCGGGATATGCTTCATCAATTTGCCGCAAAAACTCATAAAGCATAGTATGCAGTCTTGCGGGCTCATTACCGGGTTCCCAAATCGGCTTATCATTAGATAAGTCAAAAATAGCTTGAGAGGATTTCGGAACGATTTCTGTACCCGAATCATTGTTTTTAGGCATGGTGATTTCACCATTTCCGAGTCTGGATCCTGACACGTTTGGTTGATAACCGTACGCCTTCAAAAATGAATGCGTATCAGGATAACCCAAAGCGCGTGATAGTAATTTGACTGTTTCCGACCAATGACCGTGCTCTTTCTGCAGCTTAACAATGACTTTGTCCGGATAAGCCGAGTCGAGTTTTTCAAAAATAGAATCCAAGCGCGAACGTAACCTCGATGGTTCTTCGCCGGGTTTAAAGAAAGGCTCTATTGCATCCAAACTATAAGCTGTTTCAGTTTTCTCTCCCGCTTCCGTATTCTTATCAACCTCAGGCAAACTTTCAGAAACGGTTTTTAAATCAGTCGAATCTGTATCAAGTTCTGATTCATTTATTGCCGATTCTGTTTCCGGAATAACGTCCTTTTCGACAACTTCAACAGTTTCCGCTATTGCGTTAATATCGCTTGGTTCTGCTACTTCCTCTTCAATTAATTCATTCTGTTCAGAAACCATATCTGGGCTTTTGTCAGAAGAGGTTGTTTCGGTTGGAGAAAGCGTTAACTCATCCTCGTTAGGAACAGCATCAGCGAATATTTCATTTGTGTTTTCTTCAGTGACAACTAAACTTGATTCGGACTTATATGATTCAAAAAACTCTTTTTCTTTTAGTATCTGGATTTCAGACATTGTCAACGCTTTTTCATACTTTTTCCCATATGAGCCAAACGAATATGCCTTGCTGCCTTTTTCCCCGATAATTAACATATTAGTACTATTAGTAACGTTGGGAACACATATGCCCCCACGGGCCACAATAAAATTCTCGACTTCTGCTTTGGTTCCGTATGAGAATTCGCCTGTCAGGCATATCTTTAGATTGTTAAGCGATGACGGAGGTTCTGAGATGGTCGAATTTATTTGCTCTTCTTCAGAATCAAGTAAAAACTCGTTTGATTCCTTTTCATCGCTAAATAGTAATTTGTCAGATGTTTCGAATTCCGTTTTGTTATTTACATCTTCTATTTCTTCGTCTGCTAATTCTATTGATTCTTTTGCTTCGGCTTCAACATTTTCAATTTCCAATCCTGCTGACTCTTCATTTTTGGTCTCTTCTTCGATTGCCAATACTTCTAATTCTTCCAGTTCATCTTTTTGCAAAGAATCAAAATAATCATAAATTGACATTTTATTCTTCAAATTTGAGAGGTAATAATTGCATTCTTCCTCCGACAATCCAAAGTTTTCAAGCTCGACATAATCCTCATAGTCTTTTTCGCTCATCTTATTTGCAAACGATTTGATGTATCTTAGCTTTTGATAATTATCCATTCCCGGACCGGAAAGACGTTTTAACGTGCGATATTGATCAATCGAATAATCTTTTGAAAACACTTGATTAAATTCATAAAAATCTCTGAAAAACATTCCGTCTACAAGCGCAGCAATTACTTTATCATACTTATCAAGTTTTAACCCTAAAGAATTGGCTTCATTATATATAGAATCCACTTCCGCTTTTGTCTGATTAAATTGTCTGTCAAGCTCTTTTTTTTCAGTATCCATTCGATAACTGGCAGTGTCCTCAAGCCTTTTCAATTGTAGTTTAGCGAGTTCTTTCTTTCTTGTCAGTTCTTGTATTTCCTTTTTTATTTGTGTTTTTTTACTAAATTCAAAAAATCCAATTTTACTTTTTTCTGCATATAGTTTTAGGATAGATTGATCTATTGCTGCCAATTCCTCTTCTTTTATACGAATCGGCTCCTTTATGCTTGTAAGAAGGTCTTTGGTTTTAATTCGTAATTGCTCACATTTGGAAAACAAATAGTCTTTTTGATCAATTAACGTCATTAAACCATTTGATTGAAACTGCTTATATTTTTCGATCCGTTTTTCTAAAAGCGATTCCACAACTCGGTTTTGGCTGAAATTAGAATAATACGATGCTGTAGCTTGATTCATTCTTTCTGTTATCTTTGATGCTTTTATCCTATCAAGCATTTCTTTTGAAGGATTTTTTTGTGAAACATTTTTTACATCTTCTAAAAGCGTGCCTATATGCTGAACAGAGTCAGGAAGAACTATGGATTCAATTCCTGTAGAAAGCAGTGCATGTATTCCAATGAAAAATAACCCATCTGGTAGATCCAGTCGTTTTAAGTTCTTGCAATTAGCAAATGCATCATAATGTATTTTTTTTAAGTTTTTCGGCAAAGTAACTGATTCAAGCGAGCAGCATTTATCAAAATCGTATTTGGTGATAACTTCCAGTCCAGATGGAAGCTTAACAGATTTCAATTTTTCACAAGAATGAAACGCGAATTCACCTATTTTTAAAATAGTGTCTGGAAGAGAAAGCTTTGTTAAAGATTTGCAAGATGCAAACGCTTTCTCTCCTATTTTAATGACGCCTTTAGGAATATTGATTTCTGAAAGGCTTCTGCACGAGAAAAAAGTTCCATCTTGAATGACATGAGTATTTTCCGGCCAATCAACAGAAATTAAATTTAGCATACCGGAGAATGCTTCTTTTCCGATCTTACGGATGTTTTTATTAAATATGACTTTTTCCAAATTTGAATGAAAAAATGCACCGCTGTTTATCGCAGTTACTGAATCCGGAATTATGTACTCGGTTTCATTTAGTAAACTCGGATAGGCAACAAGTGTTTTTCCGTTTTTACTGTACAATACACCGTTAACTGACGAAAAAAAGGGATTAGAAGGATCAACTTCAAAACATTCCACACAGTTATTATTTACTTTTGAAACATTCCTTCCTAACCTAATTGCCTTTAAAATTTTAAAAGATTTTGAAGTAATGGAAATTGTTTCATCTGGAACTATAACAGCATCTGCATTTCCGCTATACTTAAACGATTTGTCCCTTGTTAAATAATCCGGACCTTCGCATTTCTTGAACTTGTAGTTACTCATTATATTGCCCCTTTTCGTCGGTTCTACGTGATTGTAATTCTGAAAATCTCAAAAAAACATACTACCAATAAATCGACTTTATTATATCATACAAAAAAATAGCAGAAAAAGTTGCAATACTACAAATTAATTTCCCAAGCTTATTTAAGCCGCAATGATTCTCGCCACTCGCCTACAGCTTCAGCTTCCTCGCGAGCTTGGGTGAAATGGATTCCAGATCCGCCCTTGTCAGCCCGCCTGTGAACCGCATCGTGAGGTAATAGACCACGACCGCGACGATTGCCGCCAGTCCGAACGCGATAAGATTTGACGCGTAATATCCGGCGAATTTAAGGATCCGGCGAAGCAGGAAATACAGCGGAAAAGACGGGATCAGCATCACGGTGCTCGCGATCGTAGGATAAAGCAGCGGCTCGAAAAGGTTGATCCTCAGTTTGCGCTTTTTAAGGAGAGCGATGGCGTTCAGGATCATCGGAACGATGTAAGACACGTACGTCGCAATAACGGCGCCGTAGATGTTGAGTCCCGGGATACCGATCAGCACGTAATTAAGGATCGCTTTCAGCAGAACGCCTACGCCTACGAAGATCGTCGATTGATACAGCAGATTTATGCTCTGCATGATCGAGCTTTGAAGGTGGACGATGCCCATAAACACCACGCTCATCGCCATCGTTGTCATTATCAGCGGGGTGTCAAAATCGAGCACGCCGTAGATAGGATCCGCGAACACCATGAGCGCGACCGAGCACGGTACGGCGGCAATAAAGCACAGTTTGAAGCTTTCCTGCGCCTTTTTCGAGGCCTCGGCCCTTTTCCCTTCTGCATGAAGTCCGGCGATTATCGGAAGCACGCTGACGCAGAGCGCCGTGACGAGCGCCGCGGGAACGTTAATAAGCTGACGCGCCACGCTGAGATCGCCGTGCATTGACGCAGCCGCCGATTCCGAAAGTCCGGATGCCATCAGGCGCGATTTAACAATAAAGACGTCGATGATTGTCCCGCCGTACTGGATCGCGGCGCTCAAAGTGATCGGGATGCTGTATCTGGCGATCAGGCGGAGATAATATTTAGTTGGATAATTGTTATGAGTTTCCTCCGTCCCTTCCGGCAGCGAAGGCGTTCCGGCCTTAATATAGTAATAGATCACGATGGCGAGCGCGGTGACGGATCCGGCGACGGTACCGAACGATGCGCCTGCAACGGACCACATCAGACCCTTGTTCCGTAATATGAGGACGGCAACGATCGCGACGAGCAGGTGGACGATCTGCTCTATGACCTGCGATACGGCGGTCGGAGTCATATTTTTAAGTCCCTGCAGGTAGCCGCGGTATGCGGACAATATAGCGCAAACGAGTATGTTCGGGGCGATGACAACTATTCCGAGCCATGCTTCTTCGTATCCGGATGCGCGGGCAATTGGTTTTGCGAGGAAGATCAGGAGCAGCATCAATGCAACGCCGATGGTTGCGAGCACCGTCCTGGCGAGCCTGAACGAGCGGCCTGCGGCTTTTCTGTCGCCGGTCGATATAAATTCGGTCACTGTCTTGGATATCGCGACCGGAAGGCCCGCGGTAGCAATTACGTATACGAAAGCGTATATCTGGTTCGCGCTGGTATATACCTGATAACCGGCGGAACCGCCCATAAGTTTGCGCAGGATCGGAACGAAAAGCAGCGACATGACCTTAACGGCAATACTGGCCACGGACAAAATCGCGAAACCTCTTGCCATCGACTGAGCTGAAATACCGGATCTACGTTTTTGCATTGTCACCCTCCGTTTATTATTGACCGCGATCTTCGAAGCGGCGCGGATCCTGCATGATCCTCCGCGTCAAGTCTATTGCATTGACAGCAGTAAGCGTACGTATCCGATCCCTCGAGCCGTTAAACGAAAATTCCTTTACATACGTAAAACCTGCCGTGGCAACGCCTATAAACACCTGCCCTACTTTTTCATCAGCAACCTGCGGCCCGGCATACCCGGTAACCGCCACGCCTATATCAGAATCGACAGCCGCTCTGATCCCCTCAGCCATTTCGCGGCAGCATTGCCCGCTCACAGCCGTATATTCTGTCAATGTTTTTTGCTTTACGCCGAGCAATTTATGCTTTACGGCATCTGTATACGAAACTACGCCTCCCGCCACAACAGCAGAAGCGCCCGGAACCGAAGTAAGCTTCTGCGCGATCATACCGCCCGTAAGAGATTCGGCAAAAGCGATGGTCATTGAACGCTCTTTCAGCATTCTAACGAGCGCTTCTTCCGGCTCTTCATCGTCAAATGAATAGATATCGTCCCCGATGATCTCCGCGACCTGTTTCGTGCCATAACGCACGAGCTCGGATGCTTCTTCTTCCGTATTTCCTGAGGCGGTAACGCGCACGGTGACCATACCGTCCTTCGCATACGTCGCGTACGTGGGATTCGTCTGGCCGTCAATAAGCTTCATCAATTTCGTTTCTACAAGCGATTCGCCGCAGCCGCAAATACGGATGAAGCGCGAGACCAGCTTCGAATCGGCCCTCGAGCGGTAATAATCCATAACGTATTTATCAAACATCGGGATGAGCTCTTTAGGAGGTCCCGGGAGCATTATGACCGTTTTCCCTTCATTATCCCCGGAGCCGGAAATGATGCAGCCCGGAGCGGTGCCGTTGTCATTCAGAAGCACCTGCGAGCCTTCCGGAACGAGCGACTGCCTGTAATTATTCGGCGTCGCTTTCATGCCGCGCTTTTCAAAAAACGAATCTATCCTTCTTCGCGACTCTGCGTCTTCAATAAGCTTAAGGCCGAAGAAATCAGCTATGACCTGCTTTGTAAGATCGTCCTGCGTAGGCCCGAGGCCGCCCGTAGTGATCACTATATCCGCTCTTTCAAGCGCCGCGTTAAGGCACTCTTTCAACCGCCCGGGATTATCCCCCACGACTGAATGATAAAAGACTCCTGCTCCGGCTTCCGGGAGTTTTTTCGAGATATACTGCGCATCCGTATTCGCGATCTGCCCCATCAGCAGCTCGGTCCCCACGGACAATATTTCTGTTCTGACCATCAAGTGCATCTCCCCGTCCGATTTTTTCGCCCCGAAGCAGGCGAAATGCGGCAATTGCTCCGCGTTTTGATTATACACCTGCGGCGGGCGTTTGTTCAAGGTCAAGTTGATGGCGAACCGAGTGATGGTACGAATTTCGGGGGAAACGAAATTCTTAACCATTCACTCGGCTTCGCTGGCGAAAAATAAGGTAGTCAAATGAGCCTTAAATCGATGGCAGGATCAGCGCCGGATCAGCGATCAAGTCAGCGTTAAAGTCGGCAATAAAGTCAGCGGCAGGCGCTGCCGGGCGCCTTCCCGCGAAAAAGTTAAGCGCAAGCCGCGCAAACCGGTTGACTTAAAGCATTAAATTATTATATAATACTTAAAGCTAAAAACCGCGCGCAAAAATGCTTGGCCGCGGCATGCTTCTTTATTTAAGAAGCGCGAGCTTTTATTCATTCAAAACGGAGGTTTGTCCCTTATGAATAAAATCGCATCCCGAAACGTAATCAGGAAACTGGCACTGCTCCTGGCTCTATGCGTTGCCGCTGCATTCTTTGCGGCATGTAATGACGAAGAAGCCGACGCCACGCCCGAACCTACTATCGAGCCTACGCATCAGGCCGCGACCCTTTCCCCTATATACAACATTGACTACGATCCCGAGCAGTTCATCGTCTCAGGAAGCACCCTTGTTGAATATATAGGAAAAGGCGGAGAAGTAATTGTCCCGAACGACATCACCGTCATTGGAGACAGCGCTTTCGCCGGAGCCGCGGAAGTCACCTCGATCACTTTCCCCCGCTCGGTCACGAAAGTTGAAGCGTACGCATTTGAAGGATGTACCGGACTTACCGGTAAATTCACCCCTCCGAATAACCTGAACTACATTGAAGATTACGCTTTTAAAGACTGCACCGGCATCACCGAGATCGCTTTTGAAAACAAAATCTACTCTTTCGGCGAACACGTATTTGAAGGCTGCACAGGACTTCAGAAAGTCGAACTTCCCGAAAAATTCATTGAGAATAACGCCGTTACGATCCTTCCTCCCTACACGTTCTCCGGCTGCACCTCACTTACCGACGTGACGATCTTCAAAGAAGCCCAGATCATCGGCGACAGAGCGTTCGAAAACTGCAGCGCCCTTACCACAGTAAATATTCCCGATAAAGTTAAAGAACTTGGAAAAGACGTTTTCGCAGGCTGCACCGCACTTGAAACGATCAACTTCTCTAAAGTGCTTTATCTCGTAGGCGGCGGATCTTTCAACGACACTCCGTGGCTGAAAGCAAAAATAGAAGAAACCAAAAACAATATCGCCGCTGCGGCTCCGGAAGAGAAGCACAATGCCGGCTATATCACGATCGGCCAGAACGCGGTCATATATTATGTTCCCGAAAATGACACCGGAGACGTTAACCTCACGATCTCCGAAAACGCATACTCGCTTAACGAAGGCGCTTTCGATTCGTTCATTGACCGCCTCACTTCTGTCACTTTCGCTTCAGGCGGAAGACTTGAATTCCTTGGCGATAACCTCTTCAAAAACGCCGTTAACCTTAAAGAGATCGCGCTTCCGTCGAAACTCAGAAATATCAACCCCGGCCTCTTTGACGGCTGCGTGAATATCGAAAAAGTCGACGTTAACAGCAAACTCGCCGAGATCGGCGATAACGCGTTCAGAGAATGCCGGGCGCTTAAAGAAATATACCTTCCCGATACGATCACTTCTATCGGAGAAAACGCTTTCTACCACTGCCTCGGCCTTACGAAGATCGAATTCCCTTCCGCCATCGAGAGCATCGGTAACTTCGCGTTCAAAGATTGCGAAAACATCAGCACTTTCATCTTCACGCTGAAACTTTCCGACGTAGGCGTACAGGCGTTCGACAATACCAAGTGGTACGACGATCTTTCGGTTTACGACACGCCCATCACGGAGAACCAGTTCCACGTTTACGGCAACGGCGTTCTGATCAAAGCTGATATCGTTGACGAAAACGTCGTTATCCCCGAGAACGTAAAATCGATCGGCGCGTTCACGTTCAACGGCTGGAAAGAGATAAAGGACAATGAATTCTACGGTTCTAAGCTTCCGAAGAGCATTACGATACCCGACGGCGTTACCCGCATCGGCGATTACGCTTTCTACTTCTGCGAGAATCTCGATAAAGTGTTTATTGCAGATTCCGTTACGGAGATCGGCGAAAAGGCATTCTACGGCTGCTCGAAAGTTGAATCGATCGTACTTCCCGCCGCGCTTACCGAGATCAAGGATTATTCGTTCTACGGCTGCACCGCGCTGTCAGAAATAGTCATACCCGAGACCGTGACGAGCATCGGCCGCTACGCTTTCTATAACTGCTACAGCCTCTACGACATTAACGTACCCGCAGCTGTAAATACTGTCGGAGCGTTCGCTTTCACAGGTACGCCGTGGTTCCAGTATCACAATGAAGACTTCTTCGTGATCGGAACGACGCTCATAAAATATAATGGAAGCTCCGAAGCTGTCATTCCGGACAATATCACGTATATCGCAGGCGGCGCGTTCGAGAACGAATTCACGACTTCCGTGAAACTTCCGGCGGCAATGACTTCTATCCCCGAGTACGCTTTCTCCGGCTGCTCGGCGCTCAAGACGATCGACCTCACGGGCGTGACTGAGATCGGCGAGCGTGCGTTCAACGCCTGCAAGGCGCTCGAGATCACCGTCGATACGGCGGCGGTCAACGTAGCGGATGACGCTTTTGCTAACTGCCCGAACGTTACGGTCAAATAAATAATACCGTACCAGGATCAATAAAAATGCCGGCCGGATCTGTTCCGGCCGGCATTTTTTTCATATTTCGCGCCCGTCACGTTAAAGAAGCGTAATTCTTAAGAAGCTCGGTCGCGTGATTGATCGATACCGAAGACTGGCTTCCGCCGTCGAGCAGCCTCGCTATCTCCTCCACGCGCGCGTCGCCGGAAAGGCTGCGGACGGAAGTGGAAGTATTGCCGCCGGAAACAGATTTTGATACGAAAATATGTGTATCGGCAATAGCGGCGAGCTGCGCGTGGTGCGTCACGCAGATGACCTGGCGGGAGCGCGAAAGCGACTTGAGCTTAACCGCAATGCGGTTCGCAGCGACGCCGCTTATGCCGTTGTCGATCTCGTCAAAAATAACGGTCTGGATATTGTCGGAACTGCTCTGCACGGATTTGATCGCGAGCATGATCCTCGAAAGCTCTCCGCCCGAGGCGATGCGCGAAAGCGGCTTTAAAGGCTGGCCCGGATTCGGGGAGATCAGGAACTCAACGTTGTCCAGACCTTCGCTTCCAAACTCGGCAAAGCCGTTTTCCGCAGGCTCATAGAAGAACACCACGTCCGTATCGAACAATGTATTGCCCATCTCAAGATCCTTAAGCTCGTTTTCAATCCTGCGCGAAAGCTCCTTCCCCGCCTCCTGCCTTATGGAGCTGATCTTGCTCGCGAGCCCTAAAAGCTCCTCCGAAAGTTCCGTGAGTCTTTGCGTAATATCCGCGGCGTTCTTCTCGGAATCATTCAGGAAATCAAGCTTTTTCTGAGCGTCATCGCGGTATTTTATGATTTCGGCGTAGCTGTTTCCGTATTTACTTTTAAGTCTGTCGAGATAATCGAGCCTTCTGTTCGCCATATCCGCTTCCTGAGGGTCGTATTCGGCCTTCTGAGACGCGTTTGAAAGTTCTGCGATAAAATCCTTGGCTTCGAAGTAGATCGATTCTGCGGCCTCCTGAAGGCCTTTAAATGAGTCGCTGAGTTCGGCGGCCTTCGATGCGTCTGCGGCGATCCTCTCGAGCAGCGCTATCATACCTTCTTCGCCGCCGTCATCTCCGCCCGCGGCAAACAGCGCGTCGCCGAGCAGCTCCTTTATTTTCTCGGCATGAGAAAGAAATCTGATGCGCTCCGTAAGGTACTCCTCTTCATCGGGCGAAAGCTGTGCGCCGTCTATCTCCCGGATCTGATAATTCAGAAGATCGATCGTCCTCGCGCGCTCCGCCGGGCTGCCCGAAAGCGCCGCCAGATCGTGCCTGAGGCTCCTGTACTCCGAAAGCCCCGCCTTATACTTCTCAAGAACACCACGGATATTGTCCCCCGCAAACGAGTCGAGCATACCGCGCTGCGCGGAATTGTCCGTAAGCAGCCTGCTGTCGTTCTGCCCGTGAATGTCTATCAGCGTCTCGCCGATGCGCCTGAGAGAAGCGGAATTTACGTTAAAGCCGCAAACGCGGCAGATGTGCCTTCCGTTCGCGGATATTTCACGCTCGAGGACAATGCTCTGCCCCTGAACCGTTTTTTTCGCGCTCGCAGGAAGCACGTCGTTCAATGCGGCGCACGTTTCTGCTGAAATATCTGTAAATTCGCCCCTGACGGCGCCGCTCTCGCAGCCGTCGCGGACAATATCTTTCTTCACGCGAAAGCCGAGCAGCGCGCTGATCGAGTCAATAATGATCGATTTTCCCGCGCCGGTCTCGCCCGTCAGGCAGTTCATCCCGCCGCCGAACTCAAGGACCACGTCCTCGGCGAGGGCAATATTCCTGATCGATAATTTTGAGAGCATACTGTATCACCCTGCCTGTCTGGCAAGCATTTCAGAAACTTCGGACGCGAGTCCCTCGGTCCTGCACACCACAAGAACGGTATCGTCTCCGGCGATAGTGCCTAAGATACCGCTGAAACCCATCGAATCCACCGCCGAAGCGAGCGCGTTTGCCATACCGGAAAGTGTTTTGATCACTACGAGATTACCCGCGAAATCGCACGATACGAACGCGTTTTTGAATACGGGTATAAGCTTTTCGGGCATCTTTTTACCCTCGCCGAGCAGCGGAACGTATACGAGCTGTCCTCCGGACGTCATTTTTTTAACAAGATTAAGCGCTTTTATATCTCTTGAGATCGTCGCCTGACCTGCGTTGAAACCTCTTTCGGCAAGTTTTACCGCAAGCTCCTCCTGCGTCTGTATTCCTTCTTCGGCAATAATTTTCAGTATTTCTTCGCGTCTGTTTCCGTTCATCTCGCAAGCTTCCTCCGTCTCTCTTCCGCTTTCTGTCTAAGCACTTCATAAAAGTTCGGCGGATCCATTCGAATTACGCGCACGCTTCGCCCCGAAGGCATACAGCGGCAGACATAATCCTTTTCGAATTTGATGTTTTTATGCCCGTCCACCGAGACGTACATCGAGTCGTGGTCAATGCGCATCGAAAGCGTTACTGTGCTGTCTGCGCGGGCAATTATCGGCCGCCCGTCGGTGAAATGCGCGCACACGGGGGTAACGACGATAACGTCGTTGCCCGGCTCGATTATCGGGCCACCGGAAGACATCGAATATGCGGTCGAACCGGTCTGCGTTGCCACCACGATGCCGTTGCACGGATAGTTGTCCACGAAGGCGCCGCCTATATTCACCGTAACATACGCAAGTTTGGCGAGAGTGCCGCGCTCGAGCACGCAGTCGTTCAGTGCGTATTCATCGAATACTACCTTTCCTGAGGCGTCCGCTACCTGCACTCTGATCACGTGCCTGTCCTCTACGACGTAATCTCCCTCCGCCAGCCTTTTCAGGATAAGCTCCGGGTCGTCGTGCTCAAATTCTGTAAGCAGACCGAGCGTGCCCAGATTAAAACCGCATACCGGAAGGTCTCTCGAAAGCGCCATCGAAGCAGTCTTAAGAAACGTGCCGTCGCCTCCGACACTTATAAGCAGATCGGCCTTGGCAACGACGTCCGCGCAATCCGAAACGGCAGCGCACAGCGGCGTGAGCTTTAAGGCATTTTTATCCCCGCGCAAGAGCGCAGTCTGCGTGAGCACCTGCGCAAAAGATACGCATTCGCTTTTATGTTCGTCGTATATGATTCCAATCGTCAACGCGCTTTTCCTCCCCTTACGCAGTTTTTGTTTTTATATCATATCGCCGCGCGTATGTCAATTTCGAGCCGCAAAAAGCAGCTTTACCACAGCGGTTTTTGTTCAAAATCAAGGAATTCTAATTTTCGCGCTGTCAAAAGTTCGCATGATACCGGGGCATTCGTTTCATCCAAAGCGGCATCTTCCGTCGCTTTTGAGGGGTCCGTTCCATTTAATTTGTCAATTATTCCCTTAAATGCTACTTCGGGACGCAGGTTTACTTCATTTCCGGCCGCCAGTACTGCCTCGAAGCTCATATTGTTACCGTCAATAACGTTGAAATCCGTACCGAACGATACTATCATCGGCCTGATGTCAACGACTTTCGTGCCGCTTTTTGATTTTTTTGCCGTCATTACCGGTTCGTTTGAGTCGAGGCAGCGCTTTACGGAAGCAGAAAATATTTCCGGTGTAATATTTTCTCCCGTCCGCGCTTCTAAACGGTACCTCGCGTACCTGACCGGCTTCATCACCGAACCTTCACCCTGCTCAAGTTTTCTGATCTTCAGCGGCACGATCCCCGAAGGCAGAGAACGTTTGAGCAATTCTAGCAACTTATCCGGGTCCGTCTCATGTGAAAGCTGCAGATCGACGTATTCCGCCTCGCTCGTCATTCCCAAAGGAAGCGGCGCGCTGAATACTATCTCGGCGTGCGGATTGAATCCCTGCGAGTATTCGAGATCGAGGTCGATGCGCCTTCCGCAGCGCGTAAATACTTTCAGCAGGTCGAGGTGTGATATATACTTTGCCCTGCCCTCTTTGCAGAACCTAATTCTGTATTTTTCCAACGCAGATCCCCCTTCCGTACGACTGTACTCCGCAGCCGGAACATTTTTCGGCGCAGTTTGGCGTAACGATACCCTGCTGAGCCCTTCCGAGCTCGCGTTTAAGGAAAGCTTTCGTCACGCCCACGTCAACGTGATCCCACGGAAGCGCTTCGTCAAGTCCGCGCTCTCTTCTGTTGAAATCTTCCGCGTGGAGGCCGTTTTTGGCAAACGCTTCCATCCAGCGTCCGTAGTCAAGAAATTCCTGCCACGCGTCGAAGCGCGCTCCTGCCTTCCATACGTCGTATATGACGTCGCCTATCCGCCTGTCGCCTCTGGATATAGCCCCTTCCAGGACCGACGTTTCCGGATCGTGCCAGCTGAAGCTCACGCGCCTGCTAAGATGCGCTTTTATAACGTTCTGGCGGCGTATGATCTCAGGTACCGGTATCTGAGGAGCCCACTGGAACGGAGTAAACGGTTTCGGAACGAAAGTCGATACGCTTACTGTTATATTTGGTCTTCTGGCTTTCCTGCCGGCGTGGATCTCGTCGTACAGCGCCAGCACTTTATGCGCCAGGTCAGCGATACCTATAAGATCCTCGTCCGTCTCGAACGGCAGGCCCAGCATAAAATACAATTTGACCGTGCTCCAGCCGCCTTCGAAAGCGGTACGGCACGAACGCAGCAGATCCTCTTCATTGACGCCTTTATTGATTATGTCGCGAAGGCGCTGAGTACCGGCTTCGGGCGCGAACGTAAGGCCGCTCTTGCGGACAGCTGAAACTTTTTCCATAAGTTCGAACGAAAATGAATCGAGTCTTAATGAAGGCAGCGCTATGCTGACGCGTTTCGGCACAGTGATCTCCAGAAGATCGTCAGTAAGTTCGCCTAAACGGGTATAATCGCTCGTAGATAAGCTCAGCATCGAAATTTCTTCGTATCCGGTGGAATCGAGCAGCTTTTTCGCCGCATTTACGAGTGTTTCAGGCGAGCGCTCGCGCACAGGGCGGTAAATGAATCCGGCCTGGCAAAAGCGGCAGCCTCTGGTGCAGCCGCGGAATATCTCGAGCATTATCCTGTCGTGGACAACTTCGATATTCGGAACGATCATTGTTTCCGGAAGATATGAATGTTCAAAATCAGATACAAGCCGCTTGCGGATGCGTTTAGGGGCAATATCCGCGTATTCCGGCTTCGGTTCTAAAGCGGCGAACATGCCGTTTTCGTCGAACGTACAATCGTAAAACGCAGGTACGTACACGCCGCTCACGCGCGCGATCTCCTTCAGCGTCTCGTTGCGGCTCTTACCGGCGAGTTTGCATTGACGGTACACTTCTACGATCTCAGGGAGCATCTCCTCTCCCTCGCCGAGATTATAGAAATCGAAAAACTCGGCCATCGGCTCTGTATTGTTCGCGCTCGGACCGCCGCAGAAAACTATAGGATCGTTTTCGCCCCTGTCTTTTGACTTCACCGGAATACCGGCGAGATCGAGCATATTGATCACGTTCGTGTAGCTCATTTCGTACTGGAGCGAGAATGAAAGCATGTCGAGCGTGCGTGCCTCACACTGCGATTCTAACGTAAAGAGCCTGTAGCCGCCCGCGCGCATCTTATCCTCGAGATCCGGCCAGGGAGCGAAAGCGCGTTCGCACCATACCCTTTCCTGATCGTTGAGCAGATGATAAAGCAGTTTAAATCCCAGGTGAGACATACCTATATCGTACACGTCAGCGAAGCACATCGCCATATGCACGTCGTATTCTCCGCCCGCTTTTATAACGCTGTTAAGTTCCCCGCCGATGTATCTGCCTGGTTTTTCCACCGACAGCAGCATACTGTCAGGTAAATATAATTCACTCATTTAGCAATCCTTCTTGTTATCGATTTCCGGCCGTATCCGGATCCTCATACGCCCCCGTCAGGCCTTTATCCTGAACGTCTGAACGTCATCCGGGCTTTCCTGCGTAAACACGAACGAATAGCCGTAGGTGCCGTTCAAAATATAATGGGCGGAGTAGCCGTCAAACTCCTTAACGCTCGTGTTGTAGACCTCCCACTCTCCGGCTTCGTTGAGCTTTTCTATCACGGGTCTGGACAATGACGTGAAGCCATCTACCCGGATAACGTTGTTATTGCGGCCGCCCGTGACGGAGAATTCGGCGCAGTTATCAACGCACGTGAGCCTGGGCAGGAACGGTTCTTCAACGGCAGCGCCTGTCTTAACGTCAAGTTTCAGCGGTTTCTTGACCGAATCTTCGTAAATACGTTCAATATTCTCATACGTATCGTGATTTCTGTTGCCCCACGGCACGAGCATGAACTGCAGTTCGATCGTATCGCCCTTCTTAAACGTGTACTTGCCCAGATCGAGCGACAGCTCCGTGACGTTGTACATCACGCCGTCGTACCCGTTCCTCAGCACGAAATTGCCCTCATACGCTTTCCCGCCCAGCTTAACATCGTACTTTTTAAGTACGAACGCCTCGTTCATGGGGTCTTTGCTGTTCGAGCCGTAAAGCGCGAACCAGAAGCTGTCTTTAGACAGTTTGACCGTATTCGTATTCGCCTTCGAGAAATCTGTGACTACCGTTTTTACCGTGCCGTCATCAGCCGTATAGCTGAGCTTATCGAATTTCTGGTCGCGGCTGTCAAAATAATGGAGCGTAAATTTATTACGCACGTCATCTATAGTCAGATCCTTCAGGAACTTCAAATTAAGAGTGTAATACGTCCTGTTCTCGTCCGTTTGCGGAAACTCCATATGCCTGAGAGTATACTCGTATGCGCCGGAATCCGCCTTATAACTGTATTCGAGATCCGCGTAAACCGGGCCGTAGGACAATATATTGCTGCGCGTATATTCCGCCCTTACAAGCGATCCGTCGCCGTCAATATACGACACGAACTTATTATGTCCCCCTGCCGTGAACTGCGGCTGATCCGACCACATTATACCGCTCGGGCCGCGGAAGTCCGGAAGCGTCCAGCCGTCGCGTCCGTACACGTAGTACGGGGCAATGCAGTTCGATTCCGTTACACCCGTTGACAGGTGGTAATACGAAACGTGGAACTGTATCGAACCGATCTGCTTAAGCGGATAGATGCCCCAGTTCTGGTACAGGTGCATCTGCGTAAAGCTCAGATCTTCGTCCGGCGCTAAAGACAGCGGGAAAAACGTGTCGGAATAAGGCACGTCCGTAGGATCGTACACCTTTTCCTCTTTTTCGTAAGTGAAATTCTTGCAAACTTCCATCGGCAGTGGCACGAGCGTCCCGTTCGCATCAAGCATCGCTCCGCACTCCAGACATTCGCCGCTCGTCGTAAAATCGAGATATATTTTGCGCGCCTCGGAATCGTTTTTAATATTTACGTTCGCGCTGAAATATTTATTTCTGTTCGCCTTCTTATACGCTTCGTTAAACGTGGAACCATTGAGCGTAAACACGTAAAGACCCCTGACGGCGTCGTATTTAGTATATTTTGTTCGCGAATTTGTCTCCGTGACTGTGATACGGTCTTCAGGAAGCGGATCGCGCTCCAGACCTGCCTCGCGGTCGATTCCTTCGAAGCTGTGCGTAGAGTCGTTGTAAAGTCTGTTCGCGACCGTCGCCTCCCCGCCTTTCTTCAGGTCGAGCTTTCCGGGATATTTCTGGCGGACAATATATTGTCCGTTCTCTTCCGCTACCGTTACGCTTCCGGAAACCGTATCATCGTTCGGTATGATCAAGCCGCACACTCCGGCGCCGTTAACATCGAACGCCACGTACTCAACGCTTTCGCTGTCAATATTAAGATCGTTGTGCGTTCCGTTTCCGTCCTTTATCTGAAGCGCGGAGACGGTACTCTTGTCAATTTTCCATACCATTCCGTATTCGCCGATATTTTCGACCTTATCGAGTGCAATGATCCTGAACTGCTGATGGAGCTTATCCGAAAAAGTATGGTACGTTTTTTCGACTTTGATCTTAGGCGCATTCGAACTTACCTTAAGGGCTCTCATCGAAGTGATCGTCACCTCGTCGCCAACTGCGTCGCCTATATCGAGGCGCACGCCCTGCAGCGCACTTCCGGACTGTATCGCCGATATGTCTATGATATAAGTGTGGAAGAGTCCGTCCGGATTCACGCTGAACTTAAGCGCCTGCTGCTGCCTGTAGCCCGGGCCGTCATTTATAAACATCTCAACGCTCGACGAAACACCCTTTACAGCCATCGTGATCTCGAGCGCATTGACGTTCACGGTAGGTACAGAAAATCCGCGGTGTACGACGTATGGATCGTATGTCGCATCTACCGTAAACACTGCCTTATTATTTTTAGCATCTACACTGACTTTTCCGTCATGTGCTTCCCATTTTTGGCTGAAATCGGCAATTTCTGTTACCTGATCATAATTCCCGTCAGTTCCGGGCAAACCTACTCCAAGATCCCTTACGTGAGTTTCGTAATAATAAAAGCCGAGGCGCGTCGTGTTCACCCTGCCGCTGCCCAGCGCGTACCTGTCGGTCCATTCTCTGCCGCTTGTATCGATCACGTACATGTCCATCGAATCGGTAAAATAAACGTTCCCTTTAAGGTCCGAAAAAGTCTCAAGGCCTCTCGTCTGGTCGTCGCCGGCAAGTTTATGACGAAGCCTCATCGTCGTATTTTCGAGCACGTACACGTCGCGGACACTGGTTGGATAATACCCCTGGACCTTGTTTGCAAGTTCGTTCGCATAAACCATCGAGCGCGCTATGGGCGTGTCGTCAATAACGTTTCTGGGCACCGGTGTCGCCGTCGGTTCGGCGGTCGGTTCTTCATCGTCAATAATATCAGTAACTGCAGGTGTTTGATCGTTGTTTTTATTGCACGCGCAGGCGCACAAAACCGATGCCGCGAGCAGCATCGTAAGCACTTGTTTCAGCCGTTTTATGAACATAAAAAATCACCCCGGGAAGTCATTTTCACGAGGTCAAGTTTACCATCCTGAGGCGGTAATTGTCAAGAAAAGCAAAGCAGGAGTTCAGAGTTAAGAGTTCAGAGTTCAGAGTTCAGAGTTTAGAGTTGAGAGTTAAGAGTTCAGAGTTTTAGAGTTCAGAGTTTAGAGTTAAGAGTTAAGAGGCGAACCGAGTGATAGCACGAATTTTGGGTCTCATGCGATCCTTACATTAATCCGCATTTCGGTCAAACAAAATTCTTAGTCATCTATCCGGCTTCGCAGAAGTTTAAATGGAGTATATAGAGTTAAGAGTTCAGAGTAGTTAGGATCTAGGAGCGAGGCGTGAGGCGCGGCGCACGGCCGCAGCTCTGCCTTTTTTCATTTGCGGCCGTATCGGTGCGATGGGTGGTACGGCCGCATTCCGCCTTTTCGCTATTTGCGGCCGAATAAATGAGAAATTCGTACGGCCGCAGCTCTGCCTTTTTTCATTTGCGGCCGTATCAGTGAGGAAGGTAGTACGGCCGCATTCCGCCTTTTCGCTATTTGCGGCCGTATAAATGAGCAACAAAGCCGCTTTCTTCTTCTTATCTTTGGCGAAGCCGAATGTCTGCGATCCAAAAATGAGATATGTGTCCATATAATTTACGATTTATGGAGTAGAACCTTTGATTATAAGGCCTCTTTCATAAAACAAAAACCGGTTCCGCAAGTAAGAGGAACCGGTTTGGGTGATTGATTTGCGTTGCCCGAGGGATAATTGCAGCCTCCGGAAGCGGAGAGAAGCAAAAGCTGTGATCGTATCAGAATCGAAAGATCAGAGCGTCAATAAAACGGCGCTCAGGCTCAGCATCGAAAGTTCAGCGCGTCGATAAAGCGGCGCTCAGGCTCAGCCTTTTTTCTTTTTCTTTGCCACTACCGCGATAATTATTATGACCACTGCGATGGCAACGGCAGCACAGATGATGCCGATTATCAGACCGATGTTGGGGCCGGAATCCTTGTCCGTACCTGAATTGTCCTTGGGAGCCTCGGTTTTGGTGGTATTGTCCGTAGGAACGTCCGTCTTCACAGGTTCGGCAGTCTTCTCGGGCTCCTGAGGTTCGTCTGTTGCCGGAACTTCGGTAGGCTCGGCGGTTGGCGCCTTGGTGGGTTTTGTCTCGTCGTAATCGTAAATACCTACATTGCGGAACTGAAGGCTCGTGAGGTTCCCGTATTCGAGCGCGTCAACGCACAGCAGCATTCCGCCGAACAGCGTATCGTCAAGGTCTTCTTTGGCAATATAGATCGGGTCGGTCTCGAAAAGGGTCCAGTCGTCTGCGGTTATATCGGTGAAAGCGGGGTCAAGTATGACCATATTGTTTCCGCCGAAGTCGATCTGGAACGAGAGTTCGCCGTCGACAACTTCTCCGTAAAGGTCTTCCCAGGTCGATCCGTTGCCGTCCCAGTTTCCTGTCTGCTCAGCCTTGAACTCGAAACTCTTTGTTTTGGGGTTTATCGCGCGGATGATATTATGGACCTGTCCTCCGCCTTCGTCCTTGAAGATGCCTCTGATTTCATAAGTAAGGATCACGGAAATGCCGGATCTATCACCCATCAGAGTTTTGAGGTCATTATAAATATCCAGAGTGGGGGACATCCACGACTGCGGATTTGCGGGTGTGTACGTGGTTACGGTAACACCGTCTTCTTCTGTTTCCTCCAGATTACCGGCGAAGAATTTTGATTCCCATTTGGCGGTAAGGTAGTTCGTGGGGCCGTTTGATGCAGGCGCTTCTGCTTCTGCAAATGCCGGGAAGCTCATCATTGAGAAGAGCATTATTGCGGCGAGCAGGATAGTTGTCAGTTTTTTCATTGTGATATCTCCTTTCGGTTTATATAACTGGATGTTTTATCAGAAACTCTGTATTTTTTTGATCTCGTTAAGGTAGCCGTAGCCGTGAAGGTCGTCGGGAAGCAGGTAGCTGCCCTCGGTCCACTCGTTCCAGCTGTTGACCGTGATGAGCGGCGGCTGACCCGGGTGAGCGTCGGCATAAGCGCATGCCCTTTGCATTGCCCCGCCGAACAGATCCGGAGTGTTGTTTTGATACGTGCCGTCCCAGGTTATTGAAGTGAAGCGCGGCGAAGCGTCCCAGCCTACGGAAACATGCGGGAAGTAGGGGATTTTGTACGAATCGCTGACGTATTGCCATTCCTTGTATGCATCTTCGAGAGCATCAGAGTAGGGACGGCCTGCGGCAACAAAATGAACGAACTGGTAATGCGTGATGCTGTCAAATCCGAGGGCTCCGCAGATCCCGGGAGTGGTGGCGTTCGGGAAAACGCGATCAACAGCATGAGTGAGCACCATCTGAATATGCACTCCGGGAAGGCCGGCTTTCACGCACATCTCGCGGAATTCATCAAGCGCTTCACGTGCTTTATCGATTCCGCCCTGACCTTTAATGAAATTATGCGGCTCATAGATCGAGAAAACCGGTTTTCCGTCAATAGTGTAATAAAGAGGATCGAAGAAGTAACGGTCAATGACTCTGCGGCACACTATTCTGAATTCCGCGCGGTCAATGTCTCCGCGCCATACCGGGGGTTCGTGCCCCGACAGATCTCTGTTCGCGTTTCGAAAATCCCACGTTACACCTGCATTGTGGTTCGCCCACATAAGGTAGAATTTTACGCGCGGATCTTTTCGTGCTGCCGGAAGATAGCCTTCATTCAGGCAGTTCTCCAGGAAAGGACGCCGGTCGTACCAGTACCAGTCATATATAAACACGTTTACGCCGTGAGAAGCGGCGAGATCTATCTGCTCAGCCATCGTAGCCGGCTCTGCCTCATCTTTATACCCGAGCAGAGGCTTCCTGGGCCACTGATGCCCTTCAAATCTGGGATATGCCTTCTGCACCGTCTGCCATTCGCCGATGCCGTCCGGCCAGAATATGCGAGTCCTGTCCTCGTGACCTGTATAAGAGGGCCAGATATAGGCGGCAATATCATATTTTTTTGCCTTTGCTCCTTCTGAATTCATAGCTGTTTCTCCTTTTGCTGCAGTGTTTTTTGGTTCGTCAGACTGCGTCCGGTTTTAAGTGGTATGATTATAATGCGGCGCCGGGTCGGTGTCAAGTGAAAAGGTGGCAACGAGCGAGTAGCGTTCAGAGTTAAGAGTTTAGAGTTCAGAGGCGAAGCGGCAACGAGGAACGGGCAACTATCTCCGATGAGTTAAGAGTTAAGAGTTGAGAGTGAAGAGTTCAGAGTTCAGAGGCGAACCGGATGATGACACGAATTTTGGGTCTCATGCGAACCTCGGAATTGGTTCGCATTTCGGTCAAAGCACGAACCGGATGATGGCACGAATTTTGGGTC